>Ga0302322_100001483_pt1 | contig 19184 bp, 19 predicted proteins | sample Fen_T0_2_FD_203757 | JGI IMG/M metagenome (GOLD analysis project Ga0302322, IMG submission 203757) | Peat permafrost microbial communities from Stordalen Mire near Abisko, Sweden - Fen_T0_2 | ecosystem: Environmental > Terrestrial > Soil > Wetlands > Permafrost | place: Sweden: Abisko... | reverse complement strand
TCGGTGACGATCGCCGAGATCCTCTCGAACTTCTCCGGCCTCGGCTACTCCGCCGGAGACGTGCTCTCGACGGGCACCGTTGCCGGCGTCGCCGGTTTCAAGTCGCCCGAGGAGAGGGCCCTGCTCTACCTCAAGCCCGGCGACGTGGTGGAGGCGGAGATCGAGCACATCGGGGTGCTGCGGAACCCGATCGTCTCGTGGCGAGAGGGGCACGGCACCCCGCCGCTGCCGCGTGTGCGTCCCTGGGGCGAAGACGTCTGAGCGCCGGGGCGCCCGAGCGGGCATGAGCTGGCCGCGCGACGATGCGAAGCTCGACCGTGTTCGCAAGCTCATGCGCGAGCGTGGCATCGAGGCGCTCGTCGTCCGGGCGCCCGACAACGTCCTCTACCTGACGAACTTCTGGGGAATGAAAGGCTACGACGCCGTCGTCTTCCCAGCGGAGGGCGAGCCGGTGCTGATCTGCCTCGAGCCTTCACGTGAAGACGCGGCGCGAACGGCCTGGACGACCGACGTTCGGCTCTTCCCGGGCTACGACGAGGGCGACCCGCGCCCGCCGTCGCTCCGGGCGCTCGACCTCGCGGCCGCGCTCGCCGAGCAATACGACGCGGTCGGCATCGAGCTCTCTCTCGGCACGCAGGCGACGGACCGGATGATCGGCGAGCCGACGACGTTCCCGAAGGCGTGGTTCGACGCGTTCCCTCACGCGCAGGACGCGACGCCTCTGCTCTCCGAGGCGCGCATGCTGAAGACGCCGCAGGAGCTCGAGCGGATGCAGCTCGCGAACGACATCGCTGCCGCGGCGATGGAGCACGTGCAGGGCGTGATCAGGCCCGGCATGACCAACGCGCAGGCGGCGTCCGAGTGGCTCGGCTTCGTGCACGGCGAGGGCACCGGCTGGGCCGGGAAGGTCGATCTCGCGTACGGGTTCTCCCTCGTCTGGTCGGGCTCCGGTATCGTGACGTTCACGGCGACCTCCGCCCGGCCCGTCGTCGAGGGCGAGCCGACGCTGTTCGAGATCTGGGTCTGCGTCGACGGCTACTGGTGCGATCACACGAAGAACCTCGTCGTCGGCGATCTTTCCGACTCCTATCGCGAGCTCGAGCAGGGGCTGCTGGGCGTCTACGACGACGCGGTCGCGTTCTGTGTCCCCGGGGCGAGCCTGCCCGAGCTCGACCGGCGCATCCGGGCGGGCGTCGCGGCGCTCGGGTTTCCGGGGCAGCCGTCGCATCCGATCTGCCACGGAGTCGGTGCCCGCGCGCACGAGCCGCCGTACGCGCACCAGGCCGGCGGCGGTGAGGTGCGCGAGGGCATGGTCCTTGCAATCGAGCCAGGATGCTATATGGAGGGCGGCGGTGGGCTCAGGGTCGAGGACAACTTCTTCATCGCGACGGCGGGTGCGCAAAAGCTGAGCGGCTTCCCGGACGGGATCGTGCAGGCGTGATCGACCGCGGCAAGATCTGGACCGGGAGCCTCAACGAGATGGCCCTCGACCCGCAGCCTCACCGTATCGTCGGCCTCTACGACACGACGCTCCGCGACGGCGAGCAGTCGGTCGGAGTCGTGCTGACACCGGAGGAGAAGCTCGAGATCGCCCGGGCACTCGACGCGGCAGGCATCGACCGGATTGAGGCGGGCTTCCCGCGTGTCTCGGCGGAGGACTGGCGGGCCGTCGAGCTGATCAGCGCGGCCGGGTTGCGCGCCGAGGTCTGGGGCTTCTCGCGCGCCGTCCAGGCCGACGTCGAGGCGCTCGTGGAGCTCGGGGTGCCGGCATCGGTGATCGAGAGCCCCATCTCGGATGCCAAGCTCGAGGCGCTCGGCGTCTCGCGGGAGAAGATGCTCGACCGCATTCGCAGCGCCGTCTCGTTCGCGACCGGAGCCGGGATCCGGGTTGCCTTCTTCGGCGTCGACTCCTCGCGCGCTGACCTCGAGTTCTACCGCCGTGCCTACGAGACGGCCGTCGAGGCCGGTGCGCAGGAGGTCGTGGTCGTCGACACGATCGGGATCGCAACGCCGGAGGCTGCGGCCTATCTCGTCGGTCAGACCGTCGACTGGCTCGGTGGCGGAATTCCTGTCCACTGGCACGGTCACGACGACTTCGGGCTCGGCACGGCGGCCGCGATCGCCGCCGTCCAGGCAGGCGCGACCTGGGTGCAGGGGACGATCAACGGGATGGGCGAGCGGGCCGGCAACGCGGACCTGCTGGAGGTCGCGCTCGCGCTCGAGGCGCTCTACGGCATCCCGACGCGCCTCGACCTGACCCAGGCGCGAACGCTCGCGCACCTCGTGCAGGAACTGGCGGGCACGCCCCTTCCCTCCTGGAAGGCGGTCACCGGCGATGCGCTCTTCACGCGCGAGTCGGGCGCGGTGGCGGCCCAGTTCCACGATCCACCGGCGATCGAGCCCTACAGCTCCGATCTCGTCGGGGCGACGCGCGGCATCGTGCTCGGCAAGAAGAGCGGCATCGACTCGATCAGGATCGCAGCGGAGCGCCTCGGGCTGGACGTGCCGGAGGAGCGGCAGGCGGAGTTGCTCGCCGCCGTGAAGCAGCTCGGCACCGGGAAGGGCGGTCTCGTCACCGATGCCGAGTTCACCGCGCTCGTGCAAGGAGGCTGACGGCCCGGTGGGGCCGAGCGTTTCCGTGGTGCTGCCCGCGGGCCACCGGCGCGGCTCGCGCTTCCGGGCGACCTCGAGGCGCTGCTCGAGAGCGAGATCGTCCTGCAATGGGCGTTGCGGAAAGCGGGTGGGCAGCTCTTCGTCGACCCCGGATCGCGATCGGCCACCTCAACGAGACGACGACGCTCACCATCAGTCGCGGCTACTACCTGTGGAACGTCTCGTTCGGCCGCACCTGGGCCATGGTCGAGCGGTGGTCGCGGGCGCGCCGTGCCCTGCAGGTTGCCGGAATCCCGTGGTGGGTGACGCGGCGGATCTCGGACATGTTCCGCGGAGCCCGACCGGAGCAGCGCAGCGTGCTGAGACGGCATCTCGCAACCATTCTCGTAGCCCAGACGGCGAGCGCAACCGGGATCGCCGTCGGCGGGCTGGGTGCGCACAAGAGCGCCATCCGGCGCTTCACCGACTACGAGCTCGACGCTTCACCGACTACGAGCTCGACCTCGAGCGGCCCACGAGCTCGGAGTAGAGCTCCTCGACCACGGCTGCCCGCGCACGCCAGGATCCGGCGCCCTCGGCGAACGCCCGGGCACGCCGGCCCAGCGCCAGCCGCTCCGCCGGGTCATGGAGCAGCGCGACGATCGCTGCCGCCATCGCGTCGGCGGACGGCGCGGTCAGCCTTCCGATCCGCTCGCGCTCGACGAGACGCCCGAGGTCGCCGGTGGGATTGGTCACGACCGGGCGGCCGGCGGCGGCTTAGTCCCCGAACCGGTTCGGGAATCGCGCGTCGTTGTGGGTGTTCCCCGCGTAGGGAAGCACCATCACGTCGCCCGCCGCCATCACGTCGTCGAGGTCCCCGTACGCGAGCATGCCGAGCTGGCGGAGGCGCTCGCCGGTCCCCGTCCGGCCTGCCACCCGTTCGAGCTCGTCGACCCGTCGGCCGGCCGTGAGCATGAACGCCCTTGGCTCGACCTCGGCGACGCGAGCCCACGTCAGCGCGAGAAGATGGTCGTCGAACGGCACGAACCCCGTGTGGACGACGACGAGCGAATCAGCCGGGAGGCCGAGTCGCCTGCGGGCGGCGGCAGGGTCACCGGGCCGGAAGAGGTCGTCGTTCGCGCCGACGGGCACGATCCTCACCCGTTCGGGCGGCACGCCGAGCGCGACCGCACGCCGGGCGAGGCCCGAGCTGATCGCGGTGACGGCGTCCGCCGACCGCCGCGTCCGCGCCTGCAGCCAGCCGTCGAACGAGCCGAGCGTCCACCGCTCGGACCGAGGCCAGACGGCGGCCATCCCCTCCGGCCCCCAGAGGTCGGCCCAATCGGCGACGTACGCGATCTCCGAGCGCCGACGCAGCAGGAGGGCCGGGAGGGTTGCCGCGGGACGAGGCTCGAAGGCGTGCACGACGTCCACCTCGATCCGGCCCGCGAGCGCGAGGCGGCCCGCGAGGTCGATCGGGCTGAGGCCGCCGTTTCGCACGCGGCGCGGCAGGACGTCCGCCGGCTGGACGAGGGTGACGCCGTCCACGATCGAGGTCGCCCTCGCGAGCCCTGGCTCGGCCCGGGCGGCGACGACGGTGACCTCGTGCCCTCGGCGGACGAGCGGCCGCGCCAGGGAGAGCGCCCTGACGGCACTCCCTTGCCAGGCGACGTTGTGAGCGAGCATCAGGATCCGCATCGACGGTCCTGCGTCATCCCTGCGAGCTCGCCTGCGAACCACGCCAGCTGAGCGGTAACCACGGGCGGCAAGGTCGCGATCGCCTGCGCGCGCCGGCATGGCACCACGCGCAGGAGGCCGAGCGAAGGGTCACGCGCGCCGGCCGGAGCAGCGTCACCGTCGTCACTACGTCTCTGACGCGGCGGCCGGCTCCGGGCCAGCGCTCTCTCCTCAGCGACGCGAACTCCCGGCCGCGGGCGAATCGCTCCCGCACGAGGCCCCCCACGGTCGTGGCGTGGTCGTGGTCGAAGACAGCCTCGCCGGCCAGGTGGAGCGAGATGCCGGCCTCACCGAGCGCCCAGCAGAACGACGTGTCGCCCAGCATGCCCTGCTCGGGGATCCCGCCGACGCGGAGCCAGTCCTCGCGGGTGACGAGGAGACCGGAGGTCGGCCCCAGGTCGATCGTCGGCACGCCGGGTTGGGCGAGCCAGAGGCCGTACTTCGCCGTATGGGCCGCGAGGTCGACGTTCGATCGGCGGTGCGAGACGACTGCGGCGGCGACGGCTCCTCCGAGCTCACGCTGGGCGCGGAGGAGGCAGGCGACGGCACCCGGGCCTGGGGAGATGTCGGGATCGGTGAAGAGGAGCAGCGGCGCGCCCGTCTCGCGGGCGCCGAGGTTTCTCGCGGCGTGGGGGAGAAGGCGCTCGGCCGACCGGATGACGCGGACGCATGCGAGCCCGCCGGCGACGGCGGCCGACGCGCCGTCGGGGGCGCTGTCGACGACGACGATCTCCGCCTCCGGGGCCTCGGCGCGGAAGCGGGCCAGGCACCGCGCGATCGTGCTCTCCGACCGGTAGGCGGGAACGACTATCGCGAGGGCGGGCACCTGGGGCAGCCTATGGCGTCCGTGAAAGAAGAGTCGGATTCAAGGCGAGCGCGTTGACGTTGCCGCCGTGGCTGACTAGCCTGGGGTTCCGATCCCCGACAACGAAAGAGGAGCCGTCCGTGCCCGATCAGCAGCAGGAGACCGTGGAGAAGGCGCCCGAGGGTTCCCCGGGCTACGAGGCACCCATCGTCGAGGACCTCGACTCGGCCGACGGCCCGGCCGTCACCGCGGCCGGGCTGACCAAGACCTAGTAGCCGTCGGGCCGAGCCGCCAACCGAGCAGAGTCGGTTCGAGATCGTTTCCCCGCTGAGAGGAGCTCACCGTGCCAGAGCGTGAGAACGGGCAACTGGAGCCGCAGTCCGAGGAGGCGTCGAGCTACGAGGCGCCCGTCGTCGAGGACATCGAGTCCCTCGACGGCCCCGCTGTCACCGCAGCCCTGGCTTCGGTTTCCTGACCCGAGAAAGGGGCAACCGTGCCAGAGCACCAGCAGGACAGTGAGGAGACCGTGCCCGAGCAGGCGGCCGGATACGAGGCACCTGTAGTCGAGGATCTCGATGATGTCGACGGGCCTGCGGTCACCGCCGCGGGCAGCTCCCAGGCCGGCTAGCCCGCGTGGCAACTCGGGCACGCCTCGCCGCGTTCACCCAGAACGACGCGGGGCGCGCCGTTTCCCGACGGCTCGACCGGAACCTGTCGGCACGCCGCCTCGCGCGGCGGCTCGGGCTCTGGACACCCGACGGGATCGCAATGCCCCCGGAGGCACCAGTCGGCGTGAAGCTCGAGGTGACGCACCTGTGCAACCTCAAGTGCCCGTTCTGTTACACCGACTCGCCCCGGCACACGCGGGCGAAGTCTGCGGACCTCAGCGACGACGAGTGGCGCTCGGTCGCTGCAGATGCGGTCGAGGTCGGCGTCGTCGAAGCGGTGATCACCGGGGGGGAGCCGCTTCTCCGTAAGGAGCTGTCGCTCGAGTTGCTGACGACGCTCTCCTCCGCCCAGGTGGGGACCACGATGAACACGAACGGATGGTTCGTCGACGACGCAGTCGCGGACCGTCTGGCGACGGTCGAGGGACTTCAGGTGAACATCTCCCTGGACGGCGCCACGCCGGAGCTCCACGACGGGGCGCGGGGCGGTCGGGGCAGCTGGGCCCGGGCGATCGCGGCGGCCGACAGGCTTCTGGCACGCGACGTGCGCGTCCGGCTGATCCATGTCGTCACGCCGACCAACGTGGCCTACCTCGACGACGTGGTCGAGCATGCCTGGCTGCTCGGAGTGCACTCCCTGCGGCTCACGCGGGTCGGCCTGTTCGGCGCAGCGGCACGCGGAGGCAGCTGGGACGTCGATTCCCGCGCGCTCTTCGCAGCGGTCGACCGGTTCCGCGCGCGTCGCGGCTCGGCCATGGCCGTCAACGTCAACACCGCGTCGGCGTCCGGTCTCGCGGCCCTCGAGGACGTGGCGCCGGCGGCGTTGCTCGTGCGGCCGAGCGGCGCCGTATTGATCGACTCGCAGAAGCCCTTCCGGTTCGGCACCGCGCCGGCGGAGTCGTTGCAGACGTGCTGGGACAGGATCGCGTCGACCTGGCCGCATCCGGACATCGTCGAGTGGGCGCACGGAATCACGACGTCTGCGGGGATCGGCCGCTCGGACCACGTGCCGTATCGCGACGACGAGGTCGAGATCGTCCCGGCCCCGGCGCCTCCTGCTCCCGGCCGGGCGGTCGACGAAGCGAGTATCCCGTCTGAGCCGTCCGTGATCTCGCAGCCGATCGACCTCGTCGCGGCGCGGCGGACGATCGTCGACCTCGCCCTCGCTCGGCAGTACCGGCTCGCGCGCATCCGCTTCACCGGAAGCGGCGAGCGGGGACGCTTCGTGCGGATCGCAGAGGACGGCCGCACGTGCCGGCTCAATGCGACCGCCGCCCGGGTGATGGATGCATGCGACGCAGCCGCCCCCGTGGGCGCGGTCGAGTTGCTCGAGCAGATGCATCCGGAGATCCCACGCGCCGCGGTGGAGGCCGACGTGCTCGCGAGCGTTCGCTCGCTGCTCGACCGGAAGGTCATCCTGCCGGCCGTACGTTGACACACCCCTCGTCGTCGGGGGCTCGCGGCCGCACCGTGCCGTGCATGGTGCCGACGCGCTCAGACAGGCCCGGAGAGCTCGACGAGGCCGCGGCGGGACATGGCCTCGACGAAGGCGAGCGCGTCGCTCACGGCGCGTTCTGAGGGCGCTGCGTGGCGTTCCTCGAGCAAGTGCCCGAGCGACTCGATGGTCGCCGGCGACCCGGCGAGCGCCTGCCAGAGCGTCGCTGACGAGGTGTTGAGCCGCACGTACCGGCTGGTCGCCGGGTCGAGCACGACGACGTCGTCGAGCACGGACTCCGTAATCACGTCGCTGCGGCGACGGACGATCGTCTCGGCGCTGATCCCCACGCGGTTACGGTAGCCGAGGTGGCCGCCTCCGGAACGCTCTTCGGCTACGGCGTTCGTAGCCCCTTCTCGCACGAGCGGCTGTCGCCTGCGCCGGCCCGGCGGGGGTCGATCGAGATCGGGCGCTGCGACCCGGTCCGGCCGGACCCGGCCCTCGTGACGCATCACCACACGAGGAGCGGCGCGAGCTTCATGATCGCCCGTGAGCGGGACGGCTCGCTCGGCGTCGCCTGCTCCGCCGGCGGTGGCTTCCGCATCGATGCGGCGGCGTTCCGGGTGCTTTCGGACGCCACCCTGCCGGGCGGCGAGCTCTGGGAGCATCGGCTCGTCACCGTTGTCGCACCGCTGCTGTTGGTGGAGACCGGGGATGTCGCCCTTCATGCTGCGGCGATCGCGCGCGATGACACGGCCGTCGCGTTCGTGGGGGCGAGCACCCGCGGGAAGTCGACCCTGGCGCTGGCAGCGGACGCGGCCGGGCTCGGCGTGCTCGCCGACGACGGCGTGGTGGTCGAGCGGGTCGACGGCGGTGGGCTCGTGTGGCCGGGTCCCGCAGGCATTCGCGTGGCCCGTCCCGGCGAGGCCCGGAAGGCGACCATAGCGGCCGGCGCCGCCCCGCTGCGGCCTGCAACGCTCGCGGCGGTCGCGGTTCTCGGTTCGTGGGCGGACGATGGACCGCTCGTCGAGCCGTTGGCCCCGGTGGATGCCGTGCCTGCCCTCGTGCCGTCGCTGATCTTCTCGGGGCCCGACCGGCTTCCCGAGGCAATGCGGAGCGCCGCGTGGCTGGCGGCGAGCATTCCCGTCTTCCGGTGCCGCATGCCGCACGGCGTCGACCGCTTGCCCGACGCGGTCTGCACGGTGCTCGACCGCGTTCTCAGTCCCGCTGCCGCCTGACTCCTCGCAGGGCGCGGCCCGCGTGGCGCGCGAGCAGGGTCGGCAGCCCGGCGCCGTCGTCGCCGACCGTGCCCTCGAGCCCGGCCCGGGTCGGGACGACGATCGCGTACCCGTAGCGGAGGCGCTCGGTGCCCCGGAGCGCCACGAGCCGCCCCACGTGCGGTGAGGCGCGCAGGTCGAGCTCCTCGACCGCGCGAAGCGGCCCGAACCGTGGCGGTGGCCCCGACGGCAACGGCCGCGCCCGTTCGAGGCCGAGATGGTGGGCGGCGTAGTCGAGCGCGCGATGCAGGACCCAGGGAAGCCCGCCGCCGAGCCTCGCGGCCGTGTCGAACGCGGCCTCCCACCCCTCGTCGTCCGCCGTCTCGGCGAGGAGGCGGATGTCGTTGACCCAGGAGAGGCGCTTGCCGCGATCGCTGAGGAGGTGGACGGAGGCGAGCAAGAGCGAGTCGGCCGGAGAGGCAGTGAGGACGACGCCCTCGTCCAGCTCGAGCCGAACGGCGCCCCGGATCAGGTGAGCATGGCCGAGTGACGAGCCGACCCTGTCGTCTCCGATCCGCCAGTGGAGCTCGACGTCCACGGGGACGGCGCCGGCGCGGCGGCGCACGTGCACGTCGTGCCCGAAGCGCTCCGCGTACCCCGGTCGCAGCTCCTCGACGACTGCGAAACCGTGCGCCGCGAGGCCCGCGACCGCGGCAGGGAGCGCGGCGACAGGAACCATCACATCGAGGTCGGAATAGGGGCGCAGGCGCCAGTCGGCGTAGAAGCGGTCGCCGAGCGCAGGCCCTTTCACGATCACCGGCGCGACGCCGCACGCTGCCGTGATGACCGGGACGACGGCGGCCGCCTCGCGGCGGAGCAGAGCCGTCCGTGCGACGCGCCGAAGATGTCCGTCGGCGAGCGCGCGTCGCTGCGCAGCGGTCAGCGAGACCCGGCCCTCCTGCGCCGAGGCGAGGACGAAGCCGACGACGTTGTGGTACACCGCCGCCTCGAGGAACCGCTCGGGCTCCTGCGGGGCGCAGTCACGGCCGAGGATCACCCGCTCGAGATCGGGGACGTCCTCCGCGGAGGGAAGCGTGAGGAGCGCGCGGCGGGGAATCAGCTCCCTCGCAGACGGCATCCGGGCGGCAGATCCCGTGGTCGGCCTCCGCACCCGCCGAGGGTAGCGCACCCCGGCTCGCGCCTCCCGGTTGACTGTCATGTCACGGGGATGGAATACTCGCCCGTGCGTGCCCATGACATGTCACAGAAGCGGGGCCGGATGATCGAGCGGGTGTGCGTCATCGGTGGCGGCGTGATCGGAAGCCTGTTCGCGGGCCATCTCGCGCAGGTCGCGGAGGTCAGCGTCCTGACCCGGCGCCAGGAGCATGCGGACGCCCTCAACGCCCGCGGCCTCCGGATCAGCGGGCGAAGTGCTCTGCAGGCGACCGTCACGGCGTCCACCGATCCGGCCGAGATTCCGCCGTTCGACCTCGGCATCGTCGCCACCAAGGCACCCGGCCTGGACGCCGCGGCGGCGACGATCGAGGGGCATTTTCCCGGGGCGACGATGATGACGACGCTGAACGGCCTCGGTGCCGAGGAGATCCTGCGAGGCCACGGGAGCTGGCCGATCATCTCGGCCGTGACGTTCATGAGCGGCACCCGGCACGACGACTCGCACGTCGAGTACATCCTCGACACCGAGACATGGCTCGGCCCCTACGAGGACACGCCGTACGAGAGCGTCGAGGAGGCGGCGGCGCTGATCCGCAAGGCCGGGCTGAAGGTGGAGGTGCTCCCCGACCTCCGGCCTGCCCAGTGGTCGAAGCTCATCTTCAACGCCACCGTGAACTCGGTCGCGGCCCTCACAGGCCTTCCGCACGATCCGCACTTCGCGGCGGAGGAAAGCCCCACCGACCTCGGTCACCTCGTCCACGATCTCGTCGACGAAGGCAAGGCGGTCGCAGCCGCGGCCGGAATCGAGCTGCACGACGACCCGTGGGAGATGAACGTTCTCGCGACGCAACGAGGCTCGGCGCACTATCCATCGATGCTGGAAGACGTCGAAGCACATAGGCCGACGGAGATCGACCTGATCACCGGTGCCCTGGTGAAGGAAGCGGAACGTCACGGGGTCGACGTCCCGCTGCACACGGCGCTGTACCGGCTCGTGAAGGCAAAGGAGGAGTCCTGGTGATCCCGCCAGCACCCCACAACCCGTCAAACACACCCCAGGAGGGCGTAATGACCAGAAGGAAAATTGCGGCGTTGCTCGTGCCGCTCGCGGCGATCGCCGCGGTTGCGATCGTGGCCGCCGCGTCGGCATCCACGGCCGCCAAGCCGATCGTGATCGGCTGGGCGTTCGACGGCTCCGGCAACATGAAGGCATTTGACACGCCCGCCCTCGCGGCCGCCAAGGTCCGCGTCGGTCAGTGGAACGCGAAGGGTGGCGTCAAGGGCCGTCCGCTCAAGATCGTCACGTGCGACACGCAGGGCAACAAGCCTGCCGTCGCCCAGGCATGCGCCGCGAAGCTGATCGGCCAGGGAGCCGACATCATCTTCACGACGTGCGACGTCGACTATGCCGCTCCCGTCGTGCAGAAGTCGATCGACGCGGGCAAGCTCACGATCGCGCCGTGCATCGGCACCGACCAGATGGGCCCGAAGCGCTTCGGGCCGAAGGGCAACCTCGCGTTCTCGTTCGGCAACGTGGCCCAGGACGAGGGGTCGGCGATGGCGCAGTACGCGTGGGCGAAGGGATGGAAGTCTGCGGCCCTCGCGACCGACACGGTGATCGTGTACTTCAAGGACGTCGTCAAGGCGTTCAAGGCACGGTTCACGCAGCTCGGCGGCAAGGTCGTGGCTGAGGAGAGCTACCAGTCCGGTGGCAGCGCCAGCCAGCAGAACGTCATCACCAAGCTGAACGACGCGAAGGCCGACGTGATCGTGACCTCGACGGCCGGCTCCTTCGGCGCCCTGCCTCAGATCGTCGCGGGCATCCGCACGCTCGGCAACAACACGCCCATTCTCAACTCGTGGGCGGGTGACGGCACGTACTGGGTGACAAAGCAGCCGAAGGTGACGAACTACTGGTACGTCACGTACGCGTCCGCCTTCGGTGACGACCCGAACCCCGCCGTGAACGCACTGGCGAAGAAGCTCGGCCCGGCGACGTTCGGGATCGGCGGCTTCGTCACGGGCCCGGCCGCGATCGACGGCATGGTCACCGCGATCAACCGTGCCGGTGGCTCGACGAACGGCGCAGCGCTCGCGGCGCAGCTCGTGAAGTTCAAGAAGGTCCCGACGCTCTCGGGCCTCGTGAGCTTCTCTCCGACGCTGCACACGGTATCCGGCCGTCAGTACCGGGTGATCAAGATCCAGAACAACGTCCCGAAGGTCGTCGGCTCGGTCGTGGCCAAGGTCGTTCCGAAGATCTAGCCGGATTGACAGGTCACGAGCAACACCCGCAAGACCGTCGGGGGCCCGGGGGTGCGCGCCGGGCCGCCCCCCGATCCCCCGCCATCGAGGGGGTGGCTTCCCACCCCGGGGTCTCGCTCGAGCTGCATCGCCACGAGGTCGTCGGCTTGATCGGCCCGAACGGGGCCGGCAAGTCGACGCTCGTCAACCTGCTCAGCGGCTTCGACTTTCCCTCGAGCGGCTCGATCGAGTTCAACGGGCGCCCCATCACCTCGTGGAGCGCCCACCGGCGGGGCCGCAGCGGCCTCGCGCGTACGTTCCAACACAGCCACGCGTTCCGCTCGCTCAGCGTGCGCGAGAACGTGGAGGTGGCCGCGCTCGGCGTCGGCCTCAGCCCGCGCCGGGCCAGGGGCAGGGCAGCCGAGCTGCTCGGACTGCTGGGCCTCGACCAGCTCGAGTCGGTTCCTGCCGGGGCCCTGGCGCACGGTGACGAGCGACGGCTCGGCGTCGCCCGAGCGCTCGCGACGGAGCCGGAGTTCGTCCTCATGGACGAGCCCGCGGCCGGGCTCCCGGAGGCAGAGGTGCCGGAGTTCGCCGCCGTCGTACGGTCGGTACGCGACGATCACAACGCCGGCGTCCTCCTGATCGACCACAACATGGCGCTGATCATGGATGTTTGCGACCGGATCCACGTGCTCGACCAGGGCCGCACACTTGCCGAGGGCACGCCCGACGAGATCCGGGGCAACCTGGACGTCGCCTCGGCGTACCTCGGCGAGAGCGCCGTGTACGAGGCGACGGCATGAGCACCGAGCCCGCCATGCTGGCGCTCGAGGGCATCCACGTGGACTACGGTGGCATCTCGGCCGTCCGCGGCCTCTCTCTCGAGGTGCGCCGTGGCGAGATCGTCGGGTTGATCGGGCCGAACGGAGCCGGCAAGTCGACGACGCTGAACGCGATCATGGGGCTCGTTCCCGCACGCGCGGGCGAGATCCTCCTCTCCGGCCGCTCTCTGCGGGGCCGCACGCCGGAGAAGGTCGCGCAGAGCGGCGTGGCCCTCGTTCCGGAGGGCCGGCGCATCTTTGCCGAGCTGAGCGTCGAGGAGAATCTCCAGCTCGGCCTCGCGGGGCGCCGGACGCGCTCGGGCGCCGACGAGGACATCGCTGCCGTTCACGAGCTGTTTCCCATCGTCGAGGAGTTCCGCCGCCGCCCGGCCGGGGCACTCTCGGGCGGCCAGCAGCAGCAGCTCGCGATCGCGCGGGCTCTCGTAGCCGCACCCGACCTGCTACTGCTCGACGAGCCGTCGCTCGGCCTCTCGCCGACGGTCGTCGACATCGTGTTCGCCGCCCTTCAGGCCATCCGTGAGCGGGGGGTGACGGTGCTGCTCGTCGAGCAGCGCGCGCAGCGCACGGTCGCGCTGGCCGACCGCACGTACGTCGTCGCGAACGGAGAGCTCCGGCTCACGCTGACGCCGGCCGACGCCGGCGACACCGAGAAGATGGTGGCGGCGTACCTCTCGTGACTCCCTCGCTCCCCCTCGCCGTTCTCGGCGTCGACTGGCAGGTTCTCGTCGATGCCGTCGGTCTCGGCGCCGTGTACGCCGTGATGGCGGTCGGCATCGGCCTCGTCTTCGGCGTGCTCCGGCTCGTCAACTTCGCGTACGGCCAGCTGATCATGGCGGGCGCCTACGCGCTGGCGTTCGCCTCGCAATGGAACTGGCCGCTCTGGGCAGCGGTGGTCTTCTGCTTCGGGGTCGTGATCGCCCTCTCGCTCGCTATGGACCGAGCCGTGTTTCGGCCGCTGCGCACGCAGTCGCCGGCCGTGATGCTGGTGGCGACCTTCGCGGTGGCGTTCCTCCTGCAGAGCATCGCGTTGCTCGCGTTCGGCCCGCTGGGGAAGCCGGCCTCGTCGCTCGGCTACCTCAATCGACCCGTCACGATCGGGTCGGTGGACATCCGCAAGATCACGATCGTCGCGATCGTGGTGGCGGCTGTGTGCCTCGTCGCGGTCGTGCTGCTGCTCGAGCGAACGCGCGCCGGCCTGCACATGCGGGCCGCCTCGATGGACTTCCGCACCGCCCGTCTCCTCGGGGTCAACGCGAACCGGGTGATCGGGTCGGCGGTGCTCGTCTCGGCTCTCCTTGCCGCCGCGGTCTCGGTCGTGCTCACGGTGCAGAACCCCCTCGTGACACCGGACTTCGCGCTCCGTGACACGATCATCGTGCTCGCGGGCGTCGTCGTGGGTGGCATGAATCGCCTGCTCTCGGCCACGCTCGGCGGCTTCGCGATCGGGTTCGTCACCGGCCTGCTCGGGGGTGCGCTCCCGACCGACCAGAGCCAGTACCTGCCGTCGTTCGTGTTCGGGCTCGTCATCCTCGTGCTGCTGATCCGCCCGGCCGGCCTGTTTGCGAGAGGCGGCACGCAGGTGGAGCGGGTATGAGGTCGCGGGCCGCGATCCAGCTCGGCGGGCCGGTCTTGCTCGTCGTCGTGGCGGCCTTGCTCGGGTCGGTTGCGTCCACCTCGACCGAGGTGTACTTCGTCAACGCGCTCGTCGCAGTCTCGATCGTCGTCGCCCTCTACATCTTCGTCGGCAACTCGGGCGTGGTCTCGTTCGGGCACATCAGCTTCGTCGCCGTCGGCGCCTGGGCGGCCGGCGTGCTCTCCGTCCCCGTGGCCGAGAAGCCCGCCATCATGCAGTACCTCTTCCCGTTCCTGCGTGACCACACCGTCGGCAACATCCCGTCGCTCCTCATCGCCGCGGGGGTGGGCGGTGTCTACGCACTCCTCGTCGGGTTGCCGCTGATGCGGCTCTCGGGCCTCGCCGCGGGGATCGCGACGTTCGGCGTGCTCGAGATCACCCACAACATCCTGCGTTACTACGAGAAGATCGGCCCCGGCTCCAATACGTTCTCCTCGGTGCCGGAGACGACGGATCTGACGCAGGCCGCAATCGGCGCCGTGATCGTGATCGGCGTTGCCTTCGGCTACCAGTCGAGCCGGTTCGGCCGCCTCCTACGGGCAACCCGTGAAGACAGCGCCGCCGCCCGGGCCGTCGGGATCTCGGTCTACCGGCAGCGCCTGGTGGCGTTCACGATCTCCGGAGCGCTCGCGGGCTTCGCGGGCGGCCTCTACGTGCACCTGCTGCCGCTCAACACCGAGACGTTGTATCTCGACCTCACGTTCATCACGCTGGCCATGCTCGTGATCGGTGGCATGACGAGCCTCTGGGGCGCGGTCGTCGGGGCCCTCGCCGTCAGCGGCCTCGACTCGGTGCTGGCTGAGGCAGAGAACGGCCTCAAGGTCGGAGGCATCTCGGTCGACCTTCCCTCGGGGACCCGCGTCGTGGTCGTCGGGGCGCTGATGGCCCTCGTCCTGATCCTCAGGCCCAGCGGGCTGACCGGCGGCCGGGAGCTTTCACTCGACTGGCTGCGGCTGCGCCGTCGCCGGATTCCCCAAGGAGAGGCCCCGTCATGAGAATCTGCATCGTCGGCTGCGGCGCCGTCGGATCGCTGTTCGCCGCCAATCTCGCCACCCTCGACGACGTCGAGGTGTGGGCCTTCGACCTCTACCAGGCGCACGTCGACGCGATCAACAGCGACGGGTTGCGGCTCTCGGGGGCGGGAGACGTGCACGCTCGCCTGCACGCGACGAGCGACGCTGCGGCGCTACCGCCGTGTGACTTCGGCATCGTCGCGACGAAGGCGATGCACGCCGAGCCGGCGATCGAGGCGACGGCGCAGGCGTTCGCCGGTGGAGCCGTCGCGTCGGTCATGAACGGCGTCGGCAACGAGGAGACGATCGCGCGCCACGTCTCCCGCGTGATCAGGGGCACGACGTTCCCGGCGGGCAAGCTCCTCGAGCCCGGTCACGTGCAGTGGGACGTGAAGGGCGACACGACGTTCTCGCCCTTCGAGCCGGCGCCGGCGTCCGCCCCCGAGGTCGAGGCCCTCGCCGATGCCTGCACCCGCGGCGGCATGCCGACCACCGCCGTCGGCGACGCCCGCCCGGCCCAGTGGCGGAAGGTGATCTTCAACGCCTCGACGAACCCGATCGGGGCGCTCACCGGGCTCACGCACGGGCGTGTCTGCGAGCGCCCCGACCTGCGGGCGCTCGTGACGGCCCTCGTCGATGAGGGCAAGGCCGTGGCCGCCGCGCAGGGCATCACCCTCGATGCGGATCCGGAGGATCTCATCGATCACGCCGCGAAGCCCGAGGTGGCGTACGGCCACAAGGCGTCGATGCTGCAGGACGTGGAGGCCCGTCGGCGGACCGAGATCGACTTTCTCAACGGCGGTATCGCACGCTTCGGGCGCGAGCTCGGCGTGCCGACGCCGTCCCACGACACGATCACCGCACTCGTCAAAGGAGTTGAAGCCTCGTGGACCTAGGAGCAGAGCTGGAGCGGCGCTACGCGAATGTCCGCGCAGCCATGGGGGAGCACGGTCTCGACGCCCTGATCGTCTCCGGCAGCGAGTACAGCGGCTTCGAGGGCGCCGTCACGTACATGTCGGGCTTCCAGATCGTGCACCGCTACGCCTACGTCGTGCTCCCGGCCGACGGCGACGCACACGTCGTCTTCCCGACAGAGGCGCGATACGTCGGCGAGCACGGCACGACGCCGCTGGAGCAGGTCTTCCATGCGCGGCCGGGCGAGCACATCGCCGCGCACGCGCAGGCGGCCGGCTGGAAGCGCGTCGGCGTCTACGGCCTCGACTACATCATGGCTGTACGCGACTACCAGGCGCTCGACGGTTTCGAGCTCGTTCCGTTCGACGTCGAGTTCGACCTCGCCCGGGCGGTCAAGAGCGATGCCGAGCTCGAGTCGGTGCGCGACTCGGTACGCATCAACCGGCGGGGCTTCGAGATCTGGCACGAGGCCTACGCTCCCGGCAAGACCGCGGCCGAGGTGATGGCCGCGGCCGAGGAGTGGTTCATCGCCGAGGGCTGTGGCCGGTTGACGATGAACATGGTGCTGACGGGCACCGATACCTACGCCCGGCCGGAGTTCAAGATCGCGCGCTCGGACGAGGTGCTCCGCGGGTTCGTGCTGCCGTCCCTCGAGGTCGCCGGCCCCGGCATGCACTGGGTCGAGGTCTCCCGCGCCGTCCGTGCCACCGGCGTCGAGCCGTCGGACGAGACGAAGCGGATGCTCGAGGCCTACGTCGAGTACTACGACGCCGCCAGGACCGCGATGCGCGCCGGTGCGACGTGCCACGACGTCCACACGGCCGTGTCCAAGGGGTTCACCGACCGCGGCTACCACCTCGGGCACGTCACCGGCCACTCGATCGGCATGACGATGATCGAGTTCCCGAAGGTGGGGGAGGGCTCGGACATCGAGCTGAAGGAGAACATGGTCTTCTCGATGCATCCGCATGCGATCGCCGCGAACGGCGAGGATTGCCTCTACATGCAGGACACGTGGCTCGTGACGGCGGCGGGAGGCGTGCCGCTCGCCGATCTGGCGATGGAGATCTGGGCGCAGCCGTAAGCCGCCGGTGACGCCGCGGCCGAGGTCCTGGCGCCACGGGCTACAATGACGCGGTGACTTGGCCGTGGATCGTGCTGCTCGCGATCGGCGTCGGCGTTCTTGTCGCCGCGGAGTGGCCCAGGTTCGAGCGCCTCGCCGGCGGTGACGCCCGGCGCCTACGCGAGCGCGAGAAGCGCAAGGCGAAGCTGAGAGTGGTCTCGACCGACGACGACGAGTTCGTGCGCAGCGTCCAGGCGGACCTTGAGGCGCTGCCCACGATCGAGGAGCGCGAGACGCCCCGGTAGCGGGCGGGGTGACAGGTTTCAGCCTGTCACCCGGGTGCCTAGCGGATCACGATCGAGGCCGCCAGCACTCGCGTGTTCGGCAGGATCGGAGGGACGTTCTCCATGTTGCGCGACTCCTGGTAGTCGGACACCTGCAGGCGCAGGCGGTGAGTGCCGCGCGTCAGCGCCGTCGTCGCGATTCGTAGCGTCCCGGCCCGAAGCGAGGTGGCGCGGTTCCTCCCGTCGATCGACGCCTTCACGGTCGCCGAGTCGATTCCGGAGCCAGAGTCGGTGGCGAGAATCGTGATGGGCGTGCCGCGCCGCACGCGCGTCTGCGTGAGCTTCAGGGAGGGAGGCTGCGTGTCGTTCAGCCAGAAGCGGAACGTGAAGGCGCCGGCCCCCGCCGCGGTGGCGCTGTCGAACACGACGTCGTAGCTCCCGGCCAGCGGCCGGATCGCGCCGGCGGCGAGGACGGGGTTGCCGTACTGCGCCAGGTACGGATTGAGGTTGACGGGGAGCGCCGCGTACCCGGTGAGGCGGTTCTCGTCTCCGGCCACTATGACCCGTGGCTCCACCGCGACGCCATGGTCGCGGTGGATGATGACAACGCCGAAGTTGGCGACGGGCTTCGTCAGCGTGACGCGGAACAGCTGCTCGGGGCCGTTCAGCGTGGCGTTGACGATGCCGCCGGCCGGGACGTCCGGGTACCGGTAGTGGGAGGCGAGCGACGGCTTCCCCCGCGTGTTACCCGCATGAGGCCCCGGCGCGCTCAGCGGGGCCGCCGTGGCCGCAACCAGAGCGGGGCGGGCGACGCGGAGCCAGAACGGGATTCGCCGGACGTCGACGCCGCGCGTGAGCCGGACGAACCCGGTCAGGTCTCCTTCCGAGGCAGTGCTCGGAGCGACGGCGGAGAGGTCGAGCCCGCCCGGGACGGAGACCGTGGCGGGGACAGCGAGGGTCGCCCCGGACGCGGCGCCGACCGTCTCGACCGCGACATCCCAGGTGCCGGCGCCGCCGCCGGCGTCTGCCAGGTCGACGCGGGCGGGTACGGTCGTGCCGGGGTGAACGAGCCCGAAGGACAGCGACGCGGGCGTCGCGATGACGAGCGGCACGTCCGCCCGGGCAGGGCTCGCGAGGCCGCCGCCGCCACGCGTCGGTGCCGCCGCCCGGCCGTCGTCGGTCACCGCGGTGCCGGTCTCGATCAGGGCGGCCTTGATCTCCGCGACCGGCCAGGTCGGATGACGCTCGCGCAGGAGCGCGGCGGCGCCCGCGATCTGCGGGGTCGCCATCGACGTGCCCGACATGGTCTCCCAGCGCGCGCCGGGCACGGACGAGAGAATCGAGACGCCGGGTGCGCTGATATCCGGCTTCAGGCGCAGCGACAGCGGCGTCGGGCCGGCCGAGCTGAAGTCGGCGACGCTACTGCCGGAGGCGTCCGGGCTCGTGACGGCCGCGACCGTGATGGCGCGCTCCGCGGTCCCGGGCGAGATCACGGAGCCGGCGCCGACGTCCCCGAAGTCGTTGCCGGCTGCGACGACCGGGATGACCCCCGCGGCGGCG
>Ga0302322_100001482_pt1 | contig 19192 bp, 15 predicted proteins | sample Fen_T0_2_FD_203757 | JGI IMG/M metagenome (GOLD analysis project Ga0302322, IMG submission 203757) | Peat permafrost microbial communities from Stordalen Mire near Abisko, Sweden - Fen_T0_2 | ecosystem: Environmental > Terrestrial > Soil > Wetlands > Permafrost | place: Sweden: Abisko... | reverse complement strand
TGACGCGGTTCCTCCGGGACCTCTGCACCCGTGCCGAGCTCGAGGCGCTCGTGCACCGGTGGCAGACGGCCAGGCTCCTCGACGAGGGCGTGCCGTACGTCGAGATCGCCGAGCGCGTGCCGACTTCGACGGCCACGGTCACGCGCGTGGCGCAGTGGGTGAGGCACGGGGCGGGCGGCTACCGCATCGCGCTCGAGCGGGCGAAGCGACGATGAATGCCTTCACGCGGGCCGGCGAGAACGGCCGACTCACCCTCGCCGTCCCGGCCAAGGGACGAATGGCGGAGCCGACGCTGCGGCTGTGCGCCGATGCCGGCCTCTCCTTCGAGACGACCGAGCGCTCGCTCGTCGTGCCCTGCGCCAATGCTCCCGTCGACCTGCTCCTCGTGCGTCCGAGCGACATTCCGGAGTACGTCCAGGACGGCGTCGTCCACCTCGGCGTGACCGGCGCCAACCTCGTCGTCGAGGCGGGCGCCGATGTCGTCACGCTCGCGGAGCTCGGCTTCGCGCGTTGCACCCTGCAGGCGGCGGTGCCGAACGACGCTCCTCAGGCCGGGATCGCCGACCTCGACGGCCTCCGGATCGCGACCGCCTACCCGGTCTCGACGAGGATGCTGCTCGACGAGCGGGGCATCGCAGCGGAGCTCGTCGCCGTCTCCGGCTCCGTCGAAGCGACACCCCGGCTCGGGCTCGCCGACGCGATCGTCGACCTCGTCTCGACCGGCTCCACGGCCAGCGCGAACGGCCTGCGGCTGATCGGCACGCTGCTCTCCTCGCAGGCGGTGCTGATCGGCGGTCGGGTGGCGGTCGAGGAGCAGCACGACCTCGTGGAGCGGCTGGAGCTCATGCTGTCGGGCGTCGTCGCCGCTCGTCGTCGCCGCTACGTGATGATGAACGCGACCACCGAGACGCTGCCGGCGATCCGCGCGGTGCTGCCGAGCATGGGGGCCCCCACCGTCCTCGCGCTCGCCGACGAGGGGGAGATCGCGGTGCACGCCGCCGTGGCCGCGGACGACGTCTGGGCGCTCCTGCCCGCCCTGCGCGACGCGGGCGCCACGTCGATCCTCGTCCTCCCGATCGAGCGACTCGTCCCGTGAGGGGCGCCGGTCTCGACGACGCGATCGGCGTTGCGGCGCCGATCGTCGCAGACGTACGCGACCGGGGCGATGCCGCGGTGCTCGCGTGGACAGAGCGCTTCGACGGTGCCCGCCCGGACGGCTTTCGCGTTCCGGCGGAGCGCATCGAGGCGGCGGCCGTCCAGGACGACGTCCTGCAGGCGCTGCGCGCGATGATCCGGGCTGTTCGGACGTTCAACGAGGCGCAGCGTCCCGCCGACACGGCCGTCGAGGCGGCGCCCGGCATCGTCTCGGAGCGGCGGTGGCTCCCGCTCGACTCGGTCGGGATCTGTGTCCCGAGTGGGTCGTTCCCTCTGCCGTCGTCGCTCGTCATGGCGGCCGTTCCCGCGCTCGTCGCGGGTGTCAGGAGGATCGCCGTCGTGACGCCGCGTCCGGTCGACGCGACGCTCGTCGTCGCCCGGGAGCTGGGCCTCGACGAGGTCTATGCGATCGGCGGCGCGCAGGCGGTGGCGGCGCTCGCCTTCGGGACGGAGACGATCGCTCCCGTCGATCGCATCGTCGGCCCCGGCAACGCGTACGTCACCGCCGCGAAGCTCCTCGTCTCGAGCCGCGTCGGCATCGACCTCCCGGCCGGCCCGAGCGAGGTCGTCGTGATCGCCGACGAGACCGCGAATGCGGAGGCCTGCGCCGCCGACCTGCTCGCGCAGGCCGAGCACGGTGCCGAGAGCGAGGCGCTCCTGCTCAGCACCGATCGCGCGCTGTCCGACCGCGTCACTACCCTTGTTGCTCGATATGACAACGTCAAGGTGGAGACCGTTTCTTCTCTGGCTGATGCGCTGGCGCGCTCGGAGGTGTTTGCGCCCGAGCACCTCGAGCTGCACGTCCGCGATCCCGAGGCGCTCCTCGCCCAGGTACGCAATGCCGGGTCCGTGTTCATCGGTGGCTCGGCCGTCATCGGCGACTACGCGGCGGGCGCGACGCATGTCCTGCCGACCGGTGGCCTCGCGCGCTCCTCCGGCGGGCTCGGGCTCGAGATGTTCATGAAGCCGCTGCAGGTCGTCCGCGCGACGCGCGCAGGCGCTGCTGCCGCCGCCCTCGTGATCGGTCCGATCGCGCGGGCGGAGGGGCTGCCGCTCCACGCCGCAGCTGCCGAGCGTCTCGTGGAGCGGGCGTGAGCGCCTCGCCCTCGGCCGGCGGAGATGGAGCCGGCGGAAGCTCCGGCGCGGAGGCCGTCGCGGACGGCGGGCCGCGCGCGGTCCCGCTCCCGGACGCCTTTGCTCCCTACGCCTGGGCCGCCACGGAGGCGGAGGTCGCGGCCCGTCACGGCCTCGACGTCGCCCAGGTGCTGAAGTTCGACCAGAACACACCGCCGCTGCCGGGCGTCGCGCAAGTGCCGCTCGCCGAGAGCTTCGCGACCCTCAACCGGTATCCGGAGGGGACGTACCGCGAGCTGCGCGAGGCTGCTGCGGCCTACGTCTCGGGGGCGGACGGTGGCAGCATCGGCAGGGAGCAGATCGTGATCGGCGCCGGAGCGGACGACCTCATCCTGCTCTGTGCGCGCACGTACCTCGCACCGGGACGGACGGCCTCGATCCTCCCTCCGACCTACGCGCTCTACCGCATCGCGACGCTGCTCGCGGGCGCCGAGCCCGTCGCCGAGCCGGAGGGCGCGAGCGTCCTCTGGCGCTGCAATCCGGAGAACCCGACCGGATCGGTGACGCCGGCCGCAGAGCTCGTGGAGCTCGCCCGCCGTCACTCGGATGCAGCGGTCGTCGTCGACGAGGCGTACGTGGAGTACGGAGGCGAGACGGTCGTCCCCTGGCTCGACGAGTGCCCGAACCTGATCGTGCTCCGCACGATGTCGAAGGCGTTCGGCTACGCCGCCCTCCGCGTCGGCTACGCCGTCGCCGCTCCGGCGACCGCGGCCGTGCTCGAAGCACGCAGGGCGCCGGCACCGGTCTCCGCGCCCGCCGCCAGGATCGCCACCGCCGCGCTCCGCGACCCCCGCTACGACCTCGCCTCCGAGATCGCCGAGCGGGAGCGCGTCCGCGCCGCGCTCGTCGCCGCCGGCTACGACGCGCCGGCGACCGCCGGCAACTTCGCCTGGATCCGCAGCGACGACGACCTCGCCGGCCGCCTCGAGCAGCAGGGCATCATCGTCCGCCGCTTCCCGCAGGGGATCAGGGTGACGTTGCGCCGGCCGACCGAGAACGACATCCTCCTGCGCGCGCTCGGAGCCGAGCCGGGACCGCCGCCGGGTCGCGAGGCCACGATCATCCGAACGAGCACCGAGACGGCCCTTCGCATCACGCTCGCGCTCGACGGCAGCGGCAGATCGCACGTCGCGACGGGCATCGGCTTCCTCGACCACCTCCTGACGCTGCTCGCCTTCCACGCCGGCTTCGACGTCGACTGCGTCACGGGAGGCGATCTCGACGTCGACGAGCACCACACGGTGGAGGACGTTCTCGCCGCGTTCGGAACCGCCGTGCAGCAGGCGCTCGGCGTGCGCGAGGGAATTGCGCGCTACGGCTCGGCCGTCGTCCCGATGGACGAGGCACGGGCCACGGCGGCGGTCGATCTCGTCCGGCGCCCGCACGCGGAGATCTCGCTCGCGTTCGGCGGCCAGCGGGTCGGCGGGCTCGCGCTCTCGCTGCTACCGCACGCCCTCGAGCGCTTCGCGATGGAGGCCGGGTGCACGATCCATGTCGAATCGGCCGGGGCCGACGACCATCACGTCGCCGAGGCTGCGTTCAAGGCCCTCGGCCAGGCGCTGCGCCAGGCGGTCGCCGAGGGTGACGGCGGCATTCGCTCGACCAAGGGCATCGCGTGAAGGTCGTGCTCGCCGACTACGGCGCGGGCAACCTCCGCTCCGTCACCTCGGCGCTCGCCCGGGCCGGTGCCGAGGCCGAGATCACGACCGACGCCGCCACGGTGCGCGCAGCTCCGCTCGCCGTGATCGCCGGGGTCGGGCACGTCGAGAGCGCCGCGCGCGGGCTCGCGGCGAACGGCCTGGACGAGGCGATCCGCGACCGCGTCGCCGCCGGCCGGCCCGTGCTCGGGATCTGCGTGGGCATGCAGCTCCTGTTCGGCGCGAGCGAGGAAGGCGGGAGCGGCCTCGAGCTTCTGGCCGGCCCGGTGCGTCGCATCCGGGCGCGGCGGGTGCCGCACATGGGCTGGAACGACCTCGCGGTGACGCGATCGTCGATCCTCGTCGACGGACTCGACGGCGAGGACGTGTACTTCGCCCACAGCTTCGTGGTCGACCCCACCGCCGACGCCGTCGGGGGGGCCGCGGCCGCCCACGACGGCCGTGTCGTCGCGGCCGTCGAGCACGGTGCCGTGGCGGGCGTCCAGTTCCACCCCGAGCGCAGCGCCCGCGCCGGCGCCCTGCTCCTCGAGAACGCGTTGGCATGGTCAAGAAGCGCGTGATCCCGTGCCTCGACGTCGCGAACGGACGCGTCGTCAAGGGCGTCAACTTCGTCGACCTGCGCGAGATGGGAGAGCCGATCGAGCTCGCCACCCGCTACTCGGAGCTCGGAGCCGACGAGCTCGTGTTCCTCGACATCACGGCTACCCTCGAGGGCCGAGGGCCGATCCTCGACCTCGTCGAGCGGGCGTCCGCGGAGCTGACGATCCCGTTCACGGTCGGCGGCGGCGTCACCTGCCTCGACGACGCGCGGTCGCTCCGGCGCGCCGGAGCCGACAAGGTCGCCGTGAACCGCGCCGCCTTCGACGACCCGTCGATCCTCACCGCGCTCGCTGACGAGTTCGGCTCGCAAGCGGTCGTCTGCGCCATCGACGCCAGGAGCGGAGAGGTCGTCACCCACGCCGGCAAGAACGCCCGCGGCCGTGACGCCGTCGACTGGGCCAGGGAGGCGGTGGCCCGCGGCGCCGGCGAGCTGCTCGTCACCTCGATCGACGCCGACGGCACGCGCGCGGGCTACGACCTGCCGCTCACAGGAGCGTTCGCAGACGCCGTCGAGGTGCCGGTGATCGCCTCCGGCGGAGCCGGCGAAGCGGCGCACCTGGCAGCCGCGTTCGAGGTCGGAGCCGAGGCGGCAATCGTCGCGTCGATCGTGCACGAGCGACCCGAGCGGCTGCCCGAGTTGAAGGCCGAGCTGAGGGAGGCGGGATGGAACGTCAGGATCTGACCCCGGGCGAGCTGATGCCCGCGATCGTGCAGGACGCCGCCAGTGGTCGCGTCCTCATGCTGGCCTGGATGGACGAGGAGGCCCTTCGCCGCACCCGTGAGAGCGGCGAGGCATGGTTCTGGAGCCGCTCGCGCCAGGAGTACTGGCACAAGGGCGCCACCTCGGGCAACACGCTGGCGGTCGTCGAGGTTCGCGACGACTGCGACGGCGACGCGATCCTGCTCCGCGTCGACCCGGCCGGGCCTGCGTGCCACACCGGTGCCGCGTCGTGCTTCGCACCCTGGCTCTGGCGCGTCGTCGCCGAGCGCGCCGTCACCCGCCCGGACGGCTCCTACGTCTCGAGCCTCCTCGACAAGGGCACCGCGGCCGTCGCACAAAAGGTGGGGGAGGAGGGCGTCGAGGCGGCGCTCGCCGCCGTCGCCGACTCCGACGAGCGCCTCGTCGAGGAGCTCGCCGACCTCTGGTTCCACAGCTACGTCCTACTCGCGTCACGCGGCCTCGACCCCGAGCGGGTCGAGGAGGAGCTCCGCCGCCGCCACGCCCGCTGAGCGCGACGGAACCCGGGTCGCCGATCGAGTGCGGCTATCGGCCCGGCCGGGGCGACCCGGGGCGGGCCGACCCACCGGAAGTCAAGCGCGGCCGGCGGCGTCCCACTCCTCATGTGTCCGGCGCACGTTGCCCCACACCCGAACCCGCTCGTCTCGGGGAAGGTCGGCATAGGCCAGCCCGAACCGGTCGATCACGATGCCCCACCAGTCCTCGCCGGAGTGCACGTCGCCGCTCTCGATCCCCTCCGGTGTGATTTTCGAGTGCACGCAGCCGCGAAGAACCTCGATCGCACCGTCGGCGCGGCGCATGACGGTTACCACGCGAACGAAGCCGGACGTCGGCGAGGTCGAGAGCTCCCCGTGCATCTCGACGAAGTCGTCCGTGCATGCTCGAGCGCGCGCGAAGTCGGCGCCGGCGAACGCGCCGCGCGCGTCGTGCTCGAACCGCCACCCGTCCGGGTCGAAGCTCGACGGGCGCAGCTCGTAGGTGAACCCCTCCTGCTCGTGCTCACCCCAGACGAGCGGCAAAGGCTCCGCGGGGCCGTCGCCGAGGCCCGCATCGACGAACCACTCCGAGCCGTCGGGAGTTCGCGCCGTGATCCCGAGGTGGTTGCCGCTCGGGCCGGGGGCCGGGTCGGCCGCGCGTCCCTGGACACCCGAGACATGGCGGGTGACGTCAACCCGAAGCCACTCGAGCAGGGTCACGAGGGCGCCGTTCAGGTGGAAGCAGTAGCCGCCGCGACCTGCGAGCACGCGCTCCACACACGAGAGCGGCTCGATTCCCGGCGGTTGACCGCGGTAGATGTCGACGTTCTCGTACGGGACCTTCGAGACGTGGGCCCGCATGAGTGCCGCGAGGGTCGCCACATCCACGTCGCCTCTCGAAGCGTCGACTCCGAGGCGCTCCAGGTACGCCGAGGCGCGTCGATCCGATAGCTCGTTGCTCTCCAGGCCGGGGACGCTACTCGCTCCGTCAGGTGCGCGCAAAGATCGCTTCGGGACGCCTCTCCAGTCGCTTTACACGAACACATGTTCGCTCTGTGTGCCAGGATGTCAGAGATGGAGGCGCTCTCCCTGCCGGCCCAGCTCCTCCGCACGCGGCGCTTCTCCCTGGGCGTGCCCGAGCTGTTCACGGTCGCGCCGGACGGGTCGGCCGTGCTGTTTCTGCGCAGCCGCGCGGGCGACGACCCGATGGCCTGCCTGTGGGCACTCCAGCTCGACTCCGGGACGGAGCGGCTGCTCGCCGATCCCTCCGGGCTGCTCGGCACCTCCGGAGGGGTCGACCCGGGCGCCGGGATCTCTGCCTACGCCACCGACCGGTCCGCCGGTCTCGTCGCCTTCACCCTGGCCGGCAGGCTGTGGGCGGTCACGGTCTCCGACGGCCGGCCCAGATGCCTGCCCGCCGAGTGGCCCGTGGTCGATCCACACCCCGACCCCACCGGCCGGCTGATCGCGTACGTCTGCGACGGCGCGCTGCGGGTGATCGAGGCGGATGGGGGCGGTGACCGCGCGATCGCGTCTCCCGACGGGCCGCACGTCACATTCGGGCTCGCCGAGCACACGGGAGCCACGTCGACCGGTGGCCCGCGCGGGTACTGGTGGGCCCCGGACGGCGACCGCCTGCTGGTCGCCCGGGTCGATTCGGCAGCGGTCGATCTCTGGCAGGTCGCCGACCCGGCGGAGCCCCGCAACCCGCCGCGCGCTGTCCGCTATGCGGCGGCCGGCACCGCAAACGCCGAGGTGACGCTATGGATCGCGGCGCTCGACGGCTCGCGGACCGAAGCGCGCTGGGATCGGGGCGCCTGCGAATACGTGCCGGGCGCGGGCTGGGACGGCCACGGCCCCTACGCCGTCGTGCAGTCGCGCGACCAGCGCACGGTCCGGTTTCTCGGAATCGACCCGATCGAAGGCGAGACGAGATCTCTGCTCGAGCAGCGCGACGCCTGCTGGGTGCAGCTCGTCCCCGGACTGCCGGCGCGTACCGGCTCGGGAGCGCTGATCGCGCACGCCGACCTGCAGGGAGCCCGGCAGCTGACGGTGGACGGAGACTCCGTCACTCCCCCCGGCCTTCAGCTGCGCGCCGTGCTCGGCGTGGACGGCGACGAGGTGCTGTTCACCGCCTCCGAGGAGCCGACCGAGACCCACCTGTGGAGCTATCGGGCCGGCGAGGGACTCCGACGGCTGAGCGCCGAACCGAGCGTGCACGAGGGCGTACGCGGCGGCGGGACCCTGGTGCACGTCGCCCCGTGCGACGATCGACCGGGCGGGCGGGTGACGGTGCATCGGGAGGGAGAGCCCGCCCGTTCCATCGCATCGCTCGTGGAGCGGCCCGTGCTCGACGTGCACGCGACGTCCCTCGTGCTCGGGACGCGCGAGCTGCGCGGCGTGCTGTACCTGCCCTCCTGGCACCGTCCGGGTGGCGGCCAACTGCCGGTTCTCGTCGACTCCTACGGCGGAGCCGGCCGGCAGCGGGTCACCGCCGAGCAGGACTGGCGGTCGCTCGTGTCGCAGTGGCTCGCCGAGCAGGGCTTCGCCGTTCTGGTCGCCGACGGGAGAGGCACCCCGGGGCGCGGGCCCGACTGGGAGCGAGAGGTGCACGGCGACCTGTTCGGGCCGGTGCTGGACGACCAGGTTGCCGCGTTGGAGGCGGCCGCACGCCTACATCCGGAGCTCGATCTCGCCCGGGTCGGGATCCGCGGCTGGTCGTTCGGCGGCTCGCTCGCGGCGCTCGCCGTCCTGCGCCGGCCCGACGTCTTCCACGCCGCGGTGGCCGGGGCGGGGGTCACCGACCAGCGGCTCTTCAACGCGTACTGGCGTGAGCGTTTCCTCGGCCATCCCGACGAGTTCCCGGAGCGCTACGCGGCCTGCTCCCTCGTGCTCGAGGCGCCGAAGCTGACCCGACCGCTGTTGTTGCTGCACGGTCTCGCGGACGAGAACGTCTTTCCCGTGAACACGCTGCGCCTGTCGAGCGCATTGCTGGCCGCAGGGCTCGAGCACGAGGTGCTGCTCCTGCCCGGTGTCGGCCACCAGGCGATCGGCGGTGCCGTGACCGAGGGCCTGTTGTGGCACCAGGTGCGTTTCCTGCAGCGGCACCTGGGCGTGGACGCCGCGGCCGTCGAGACCGAGGTCAGGCAAGGGTTCGGGAACGTCGGATCGATCGATGGGGCATGATCGTTCGCATGAGCAGTGAAGAGCACACCGCGGAGACGGCCTGGCCGGGTGGCATTGCCGCTATTACCTTGTTCGTCGAGGATCTGGAGGCGGCGAAGCGGTTCTACGGAGACGTCTTCCAGCTGCCTGTCGCGTTCGAGGACGGAAACTCTGCCGTCTTCAGGTTCGGCGAAACGCTCGTCAACCTGTTGCGGGCGAGCGAGGCGCCGGGCCTGATCGCTCCCGCCCCGGTCGCGGCCCCCGGGGATGGTGTCCGCTTGCAGTTCACGCTCGCTGTCGAGGACGTCGACGCGACCTGCGAGCGACTCCGAGAGCGCGGCGTCCAACTGCTCAACGGGCCGATGGACCGGCCCTGGGGCATCCGCACCGCGAGCTTCCACGACCCCGGCGGGCACATCTGGGAGATCGCGCACTAGCTCGACGGGCAGGAACGCCGGATGCGCCGTCTCGGGAACGCTATCCCCTGAGCGGCGGCGTCTTCCTCGTTCTCGGTATCGCGCTGAATGAGGCTGGTGAGGCCAGCTTCTCGATGACCCGACCACGATGCCCCCTCTCCGGACGATCGACACGTCGCCGGGCCAGCGTTCATAAGACCGCCGAGCTACTGGGAGTGTTCGTGACCTGCGACACTCGACTCACGTGAAGTCGGCTGCGTTCAATGTCGTAGTGCTCGGAGTGCTGACGGTCCTCTTCGGCCGCAGGGACCCGTGGGCGCTCCCTGGACTTCTCGCGATCACGACATCGCGGATCGTCATGTTCGGAGTTGTCACCGGTCGCACGCCGCGAGCGCGTTCGAGCAGCTCTGCTTGCGAACACCGTGCTTTTCTACGTCGGAGTCGCGTACCTCGTCTCCCTGTTGGCCGGGACGCCGCTCACGTGGAGGTTCTGGCTGATCTTCGTTGCCTTCTTGCTCCCTTTCGGACTGATCCTGTCTGCCGCGCGAGCGTTCCGTGTCAAGCGAACGAGTAATGATTAGGTCGTCCGGCGAAAACGGCGCGCCTGCGCCAGGGTTGCGGGGTGTTGCCCGAAGCAGCCTCGACGATGATGGTCACGCAATCGCGGATGCCTGGTGACTAACAGTCACAAAGTGCTCTCGTGCATCCCGCGGGGCATCGCGAACCGGTCGAGCCCGAGCTCGTTCGTGGTCGTCTCCGTCGTCCGGCGCGCGAACGGTCAGCTGGGCCAGTGATTGCGAATGTCCCGCGGCGTCGGGCAGGTCCAGACTCAGGCTGGTGAGCGAGCAGAAGTCAGGTGCCGCGCGTGTCCTCGATGTCGTTGATTGGTTCAGGGGGCTCGGCGGTCTTCTCCTGATTGCGGGCATCGGGATCGCGGCAATTCTTTCCGGCGGAGTCGCCGGCTGGGCGCTCGGCTTGGTGCTCGTTGTGCTGTGCTCGCTGAGCGCTGTGCGGCATTTCCGCCGCGGGGCCTAGCAGCCCCGCGCGCGCGACGTTGCCCTCATCCGACCACCGCGGCCTTTGATCCGTCGGCTACACCTCCCACTCACCGGCGAGCAACCGCGGCATGAGGTCGTCGAGGACCCGCAGCGTCATTCCCCACAGCACGTGGCCCTCGACGTCGACGCCCTCCACCTCGAGCGGCTCCCGGAAGTGGCTCGAGGTGAACGGCAGGCGCCGCCGCTGTGAGGGGTCGCTCAGCGTCGCTGCGGACGGCGTCAGGAGCTTCACGACCTCGTCCGGCTGCAGGCGCCAGTCGACGGCGGCGGGGACGAGCCCGAGGAACGGATGCACCCGCCAGCCGGTCGCGAATGTCTCGACCGGGTCGAGCGCGGCGAGCACCTCCACCTGGTCGGGCCGCAGGCCGACCTCCTCCTCTGCCTCGCGGAGCGCGGTCGCGAGGAAGTCGCGGTCGCCGGGCTCAGGCCGGCCCCCGGGGAACCCGAGCTGGCCGCCGTGAACTCCCCGGTCGGTCCGCAGCAGGAGCAGGATGCGCAACACGCCCTCCGCGTCACGGAAGACCGGCGCCAGCACTGCCGCGTCCGCGAGCTCGGCGGCCGTGTCAGGCCTCCACGCGGAGCAGGTCGTCGAGCGTCTCGCGACGCCTGATCAGCCGCGCCTCCCCGGAGCCGACGAGGACGGCGGCGGGCCGGGTGACGCCGTTGTAGTTCGACGCCATCGCGAGGGTGTACGCGCCGGTCGCGGGCACGGCGACCAGGTCGCCCCGACGCGGGGCGGGCAGGGCGACGTCGTCGATCAGCACGTCGCCCGACTCGCAGTGCATCCCGGCGATGCTCACGCGCTCCGATGCGGGCTCGTCCGCCCGGGCCGCCGAGAGTGCCGTGTAGACCGCGTCGTAGAGCTGGGGGCGCGGGTTGTCGGACATGCCGCCGTCGACCGCGACCCAGGTGCGCTCGGGCAACCGCTTGACCGCCCCGGCCCGGTAGAGCGTGACCCCGGCGGAGCCGACGAGCGATCGCCCCGGCTCGAGCCACACCTCGGGCGCGGGCAGCCCGGCCTCGGCGAAGGCGGTTCGCGCAGTCTCGACCGCAGCCTGCGCCAGCACAGAGGCATCGGGCGCGTGCTCGTCGAGGTTATGGCGAATGCCGAAGCCGCCACCGAGGTCAGCGACCCGCGGCACCCAGCCGAGCCGGTCGCGGCACGACGCCGCGAACGACGCGAGCCGCACGATCGTCTCCGCCTGGGCGTCGAAGTCCGCGAGTTGCGAGCCGACGTGGACGTGGAGCCCGAGCACGTCGAGTCCGCGAGCGAGTGCGTCCGCCACGAGAACTCGTGCCTGCGCGGGCGGGAGGCCGAACTTCGAGCCGTGGTGGCCCGTCTGGATCGCCTCGTGCGTGTCGGCGTCGACCCCGAGCGTGACGCGCACGAGCACGCGCTTCACCCCGGCCGCGGCCGCCATCGCAGCCTCGTCGGGCGCGTCGAGAACGACGGTGGCGCCCTCCCGGGCCGCGTCGCGCAGGAAGGCATCGTCCTTGTTGTTCCCGTGCACAACGAGCTCCTCGCCGCTGAATCCCGCCGCGCGGGCAAACGCCAGCTCGCCGACGGAGGCGACGTCGGCGCCGATGCCCTCCTCGCGCAGGAGCCGCAGGACGGCGACGTTCGCGAACGCCTTCGTCCCGAAGGCAACGTGCCCGCCGGCGGCAGCCTCCTTCAGCGCCCGCGCCCGCGCCCGCAGCGTCTCCTCGCAGTAGACGACGAGCGGCGTGCCGAACTCCTCGGCGAGCGCGGCTGCAGCGACACCTCCGAGCACGAGGTCGGCCCCGTCGATCCGGGCCGAGCCCGGGAACAGCCGGAGGACGGCCGCCGCTCCATCGCCCTCGCTCACCTACGCCGCCGCGGCTGCGGCGTAGCCGTCGCGCATCTCCTCGAGTGAGAGCGGCTCGTAGTCACCCGCGTGACCGGCCTGCCCGAAGTCACGCATGCGTCCGGCGATCAGCTCCTGCATCGCCGTGCGGGCGGGCTTGAGGTAGTCGCGCGGGTCGAACTTCTCGGGCGACTCGGCGAACACCTTGCGGATCGCACCGGTGACGGCGAGCCGGGAATCGGTGTCGACGTTGATCTTGCGAACGCCGTGCCGGATCCCGAGCTGGATCTCCTTCACGGGCACGCCCCAGGCGGGCTTGAGCGCACCGCCGTACTGGTTGACCTGCGCCACGAGCTCGGGCGGGACGCTCGACGAGCCGTGCATGACGAGATGCGTGTCGGGCAGGCGCCGGTGGATCTCCTCGATCAGGTCCATCTTCAGCACCTCGCCGTCTGGCTCCTGCGCGAACTTGTAGGCGCCGTGGGACGTCCCGAATGCGACCGCGAGGGCATCGACGCCCGTCTCGTGGACGAATGCGACGGCCTCGTCCGGATCGGTCAGGTGGACCTCGCCGGAGCCATGGCCGTCCTCGACCCCACCGAGCGTGCCGATCTCACCCTCGACCGTGACGCCGCGCGCGTGCGCGTACTCGACGACCTCCTTCGTGGCGGCGACGTTGTAGTCGAACGACGCCGGGGTCTTCCCGTCCGCCTCGAGCGAGCCGTCCATCATCACGCTCGTGAAGCCGAGGTCGATGGCAGAGATGCACGTTGCCGGCTCGTTGCCGTGGTCGAGATGCAGTGCGACGGGGATCTCGGGGTACAGCTCGACCGCCGCCTGCATCAGGTGCCAGAGGAAGCGGTCGTTCGTGTACGACCGGGCGCCGCGCGAGGCCTGGATGATCACCGGCGAGGACGTCTCGCGCGCGGCCTCCATGATCGCCTGGATCTGCTCCATGTTGTTGACGTTGAAAGCCCCCACGCCGTAGCCGCCGCGGGCGGCCTCGTCGAGGAGTTGGCGCATCGAGACGAGCGGCATCTTCCGGTTCTCCCTGTTCGCAGTTGTCGTCGTCCAGCGTACTCACGGCGCGGGGAGGAGTGGTCGGAAGGCGGCAACGCTGGTACGATCCACGGAGATGTTCGTGCTTCTTACGTGACCGAGGGAGGCCTGCGGCGGCAGCCGTGACGATCTCCCCTGAGCCTCTCCCGTGAGAGGCTTTTTTGTACCCGCATTCCCGAAGACCACCGACGAGCGATGGAGACGATGGAGCGCTACGACCCACAGGCGATCGAGGCGAAATGGCAAAAGGTCTGGGCCGACGAGCAGTCGTTCCACGTCCCGAACCCCGACGCGGCCGGGCTCGGGCTCGAGCCGAGCAAGTCGTACGTCGTCGAAATGCTCCCGTATCCGTCCGGCGACCTCCACATGGGTCACACGCTCAACTACACGATCGGCGACGTGATCACGCACACGCGTCGGCGCAAGGGGATGCAGGTGCTGCGCCCGATGGGGTATGACGCGTTCGGCCTGCCGGCCGAGAACGCCGCGATCAAGGAGGGCGGCCATCCTCGCCCCGTCACGGAGCGCAACATCGCGAACATCCGCGAGCAGATGCACCGGATGGGCTGGGCGATCGACTGGGCCCGCGAGATCTCCACCGCCGACCCGACGTACTACCGCTGGACGCAGTGGCTTTTCCTGCGGTTCTACGAGAGGGGCCTCGCCTACCGCAAGGAGGCGCCCGTCAAGTGGTGCCCGAACGACCAGACCGTGCTCGCCAACGAGCAGGTCGTCGACGGGCGTTGTGAGCGCTGCGGCGCGGAGGTCGAGGCGAAGATCCTGACGCAGTGGTACTTCCGCATCACCGACTACGCGGACGCACTGCTCGACGAGATGGCCGACCTCGAGGACTGGCCAGACCGCGTCCTCACCATGCAGCGCAACTGGATCGGGCGCTCCCAGGGAGCGCGCGTCGTGTTCGCGGTCGAGGGGAGCGGGGAGGAGCTGCCCGTCTTCACGACCCGTCCCGACACGCTCTTCGGGGCCACGTTCTTCGTGCTGGCGCCCGAGAACCCGCTCGTCGCGCAGCTCGTCGCCGGGAGCGAGCGCGAGGCGGAGGTGCTCGACTACGTCCGCCGCACCGCTGCCCGCTCCGAGGTCGAGCGCGAGACGAAGGAGAAGGACGGCGTCTTCACCGGCCGCTTGGCCGTCAACCCGGTCAACGGCGAGTCGATCCCGATCTGGGTCGCCGACTATGTCCTGATGGGCTACGGCACCGGCGCGATCATGGCCGTGCCCGCCCACGACGAGCGCGACCACGCGTTCGCCGAGCGCTACGGGATCGAGGTTCGACCGGTCGTCGTGCCCGTGGGCGGGGAGCTGCCGGAAGGCGGCGCCTACTCGGCACACTCGGCCGACGAGGTGCTCGTCAACTCCGGCCCGTTCGACGGCCTCCCGAGCCCCGAGGCGAAGGAGAAGATCGTCGCCTGGCTGGGGGAGCGCGGTCTCGGCGAGCAGACGATCGGCTACCGCCTGCGCGACTGGCTCTTCTCGAGGCAGCGCTACTGGGGCTGCCCGATCCCGATCGTCCACTGCCCCGCCTGCGGTGAGGTGCCCGTCCCCGACGATCAGCTGCCGGTCGTCCTGCCGGACATCACCGAGGTCGCACCGAAGGGGCGCTCGCCGCTCGCCGCGGCGGAGGACTGGGTCAACACGACCTGTCCGTCGTGTGGTGGGCCCGCACTCCGGGAGACGGACACGATGGACACGTTCGTCGACTCGTCCTGGTACTTCATCCGCTACACGGATCCGGCGAACACCGAGTTGCCGTTCGACCGCGCCATCGCCGACTACTGGCTGCCGGTCAACCAGTACATCGGCGGCATCGAGCACGCGGTGCTCCACCTCCTCTACGCGCGCTTCTTCACGAAGGTGATGAACGAGCTCGGCTACTGCTCCTTCCGGGAGCCGTTCGCGCGGCTCTTCAACCAGGGCATGATCGGTGCCGGCGGCGCCAAGATGTCCAAGTCGAAGGGGAACGTCGTCAATCCGCTCGAGTACGCCGACCGCTACGGCGCCGACACGGTACGGATGTACACGCTGTTCATGGGCCCCGCCGACGAGGACATGGACTGGCAGGACAACGGCCTCGAGGGGATCTGGCGCTTCCTCAACCGGGTCTGGCGCATCGCGCACGAGCAGGCGACCGTTGCCGCCGGTGATCCCGGCGCGGGAGCGCTCGCCCGCAAGACGCACCAGACGATTGCCAAGGTGACCGACGACATCGACCGGCGGTTCTCGTTCCACACCGCGATCTCGGCCGTGATGGAGCTCGTCAACGAGATCCAGCGAAACCCCGACGACCCTGCGGCGCGCTTCGCGACCGAGACGGCCGTGTCCCTGATCCAGCCCTACGCCCCGCACGTGGCCGAGGAGCTCTGGGGCGTGCTCGGCCCACGGGGTCAAGACGACACGGGGAGGCTGTGGGAGCGCCCCTGGCCCGAGGCCGACCCCGCGCTTCTCGTCGCCGACGAGGTCGAGATCGCGGTCCAGGTGAACGGCAAGGTCCGCGACCGGCTTCGCGTCGCCGCGACGATCGGGGACGACGAGCTGCTCGCGCTCGCGCTCGCCTCGGAGCGGGTGCAAGCGCACGTCGACGGCAAGGAGCTCCGGAAGACGGTCGTCGTGCCCGGCCGGCTCGTGTCGCTCGTCGTCTAGCCGGCCCACGTGAGGGGTGGTGACCGGCTTCAGCCTGTCGCCCGGGATCCTGCTCGAGACGCCGGAGGGTGCCATGCTCGTCGATACGGGACCGCCGGAGGCCCACGTCGATCGCCAGCTCCGGCACATGGGCCTGCACGCGCTCGCCGCGATCGTCATCTCGCACGCGCACCGCGACCACGTCGGGGGTGCGACCGCCGTGCTGCGCACGATGGCGGTGGGAGAGGTGATCGACCCGATGCAACCGGGCCAGGGATTCGACGAGCGGAGGATGCGCGAGACCGCCCGGCGGCTCCGGGTGCCGCTCGTGCCGGCGCGAGTGGGGGGTGCCTACGTGCTCGGCCGCCTCCACCTCCGCGTGCTCTGGCCCGATCATGCCGGCTCGCCCGACGAGAATCCACACCTGCACGGGGCAGTCCTGCTCGCGAGCTACGGCTCGATCGACCTGCTCCTGACCGGGGACTCCGAGTCGGAGGTGACCCGGCTCCTGCCGCTGAGGCCGATCGAGGTGCTCAAGGTCGCGCACCACGGCTCCTCCGACACAAGGGCTCGCCGACGAGCTCCGGGTGCTACGACCGCGCGTCGCCGTGATCTCCGTCGGCGCGCACAACGACTACGGCCACCCCCGGGCGGACACGCTCGCCGCCCTCCGCGCGCGACCGGGTCTCGCGGTCTATCGCACCGACGAGAGCGGGCGCATCGTGCTGGAATCGGACGGGCGCTCGCTGACGATCCGGACGGAGCATGGAGTACGGTAGAGCCGATGAGCGAGCGGCCAGCCCTCAAGCCCGCCTACCTGATCTCGGGTAGCGACCGGCCCAAGGTCGAGACCGCCGTGCAGCGCCTCCGGGCGCGGTTCGTGCCCGAGTCGGTCGAGATCGCCTCGGCGCTCGAGGCGACCGGGCCGGAGGTTGTCTCGCTGTGCAACTCCGGCAGCCTCTTCGGTGATGCGCGGCTCGTCGTCGTGACCGAGGTCGACGGGCAGAAGAAGGACCCGAACCGGCCCGCGACGGGAGGCTGGAAGGCAGCCGATGTCGAGGCGATTGCGACGTATCTCGCAGCGCCCGCTCCCGAAACCGTTCTCGCCCTGGTCGGTCTCGAGGTCAAGAAGGACGCCGCGATCGCGAAGGCCTGCGCGAAGGCGGGCGACCTCTTGCTCTACGACGTCGCCAAGCGTGGGCGCGTCGCCTGGGTGGCCGAGCGCTTCCGGCAGGCAGGCGTGAAGGCGGAAGCGGACGCGTGCGCGCTGCTCGTCGAGTACGTCGGTGAGGACGATCTCCACGGGCTCGCGAACGAGATCGCCAAGATCGCGACCTGGGCCCAGGGCGAGCCGGTCGGGGTGACCGAGATCGAGCAGCTCGTCTCGCCCGTCGCCGACGTGCCGCCCTTCGCGCTCACCGACGCCTGGGCGGACCGTCACCCCGGCCGGCTGCTCGACCTGTCGGAGACGCTCTTCGACCGCTCGGACAAGCCGCGCCGCGACACGGCGCCGCGGCTCGCGGCGACGCTCAACGGCCACCTCACGCGGATGCGCCGGCTCAAGCGCCTTGCCGCGCAGGGCGTGCCCGCCCGGGAGGCGGCGACGACGCTGAAGATGCACCCGTTCTACGGGGAAAAGGTCTACCGCCAGGCCGAGGCGTTCTCCGACGAGGAGCTCGCGAGTGCGACCGTCCGCTTCGCGGAGCTCGACCTCGCGTTGAAGGGCGGCAGCAGGCTCGCCCCCGATGTCGAGCTCCTGCGGGCGCTCATCGACGTCAGCGCCGAGCCCGGCCGGCAATAGCGCACGTAGCGGCGACCGGCCTCAGCCGGTCGTCCGGGCTTCGCGGTGAGAGCGAGCTACGCGGCGGGCGTTGCGACGAGGCGTGCCGCCTGGGACTTCTTGCGCCCGGCGGTGTTCTTGTGGATCGCCCCGTTCGAAGCGGCCTTGTCGATCAGGCGCACGAGCGCGAGGTGCTCGGTCGCGATCGCGTCGGCGTCGCCCGCGGTGACGGCCGCCTCGAGCCGCTTCGTCAGCGTCTTGATCGTCGAGCGGTAGTGGAGGTTCTCGTTCCGCTGCCGTGAGGCGATCAGGACGCGCTTTTTCTGTTGCTGGATGTTCGGCATCGACCCTCGAGCGTAGGAATGCCCGCAGCTTGCGGGCGGAATCGATCGTAGCAGAGCATAGGAGCCTCTCGAACGGCGGCGCGGCCGGCTGCGGTTCCTGCGAAGGTGGGGGGCGTGTCCGCGCCGAACTCGACCGGCATGAGCGACGCCGCCGATCCCAGCGACGCGCCCGCCCGCAGCGGAGTGCAGCACAGGCGGCTCGCCCGGTCGACGCTGATCTTCTCGATCGCGACGGGGCTGTCCCGCGTGCTCGGCCTCGTCCGCGAGATGGTGGCGGCCTACTACTTCGGCATCAACGGGAAGATCAACGCCTTCACGGTCGCGTTCCAGATCCCGAACCTCGTGCGGGCGCTGCTCGCGGATGCCGCCCTCTCGGGCGCGTTCGTCCCCGTCTTCGGCGACCTGATCGAGAAGGGTGACCGCAAGCGTGCCTGGCGTGTCGCGTCGACGGTCTTCTGGCTCGTCCTCCTCGTGCTCGGGGGGCTCACGGCGCTGTTCATCCTCGTCGCACCGCTCCTGATCCGGCCGTTCGGCGACCCCGGGGGCGACTTCGACCTCGCCGTCGGGCTCTCCCGCGTGCTCTTCCCGATCGTCGTCCTGCTCGGGCTGAGCGGGGTCATCGTCGGGATCCTCAACACCTACGACCACTTCACCGTCCCGGCGCTGACACCCGTGTTCTGGAACCTCGCGATCATCGGCGGACTCGCCTTGGGCGTGCCCCGCGTCAGCAGCGAGAACGCACAGCTCTACATCTATGCCTTCGCGATCCTGTTCGCCACCGTGATCCAGCTCTTCCTGCCCGTCCCGTGGTTGCGGGGCCTCGACGGCCGGCTGCAGCTCGTGCTCGACTGGCGCGACCCGGCGGTGCGGCGCATCTTCACGTTGATGCTCCCGGTGACGCTGACGCTGGGGCTGATCAACATCAGCGCCGTGATCGACACCCTCATCGCCTCGCGGCTCGTCGACCCGGATCTCGCGCCGACCGCGATCAACTCGGCGTTCCGGCTCTACATGCTTCCGCAGGGCATGTTCTCGGTCGCCGTCGCGACGGTGCTGTTCCCGGCCCTCGCGCGGCTCGCGGCGCGCAACGACATGGACGGGTTCCGCGCCACCACGAGCACCGGTCTGCGCCAGATCGGGTTCCA
>Ga0302322_100001481_pt1 | contig 19195 bp, 21 predicted proteins | sample Fen_T0_2_FD_203757 | JGI IMG/M metagenome (GOLD analysis project Ga0302322, IMG submission 203757) | Peat permafrost microbial communities from Stordalen Mire near Abisko, Sweden - Fen_T0_2 | ecosystem: Environmental > Terrestrial > Soil > Wetlands > Permafrost | place: Sweden: Abisko... | reverse complement strand
TTCAAGGACAAGGACGGGAAGTTGATTACCGACTTCTGAAGCCAGTACGAGCCCGCGATCCCGACAGCGGAGCGAGGTGCCTAGTACTGGCGACCTTGGGCGGCCGATGCTGGAGCGGCTGAGGATCGGGGCAGTCGACTTCCCCGACTTCATTACGCAGACGCGGCGCAACCATGACAAGCTGCTAACGCAGATCCAAGCTCTTGCCTCGCCAAAACGCGCCGTAGGCAATTTTGTAACTGTCAGAGCCTCAAAGAACCGCAAGATTCAATAGCTTTCAACTAGCGGCCTGCAACGACTTCAATATCAGTCACTTAAGAACAACAGATTTCAACAAGTTTCACCATGCAATGGAATCTGGTTCGGGATTAGGTGAGTTATCTTTCCGGTAAACATACTAAGTTGCCTGAAATCAGCTAGTTGTAATTCCTCGGTTGTTGACCTCTGTTGATCCTTGTGGAAGTCCCAGTTACAAAATTTGACTACAGTAGCGGGTCGGCTGCCAACAGCGCAGTCACGAATATCCTGAAAACAGGAGCCTTACCGCAACGACTGAGCAGGCCGACCACCTAATCTTGGGCCAGGTGCGCTAGATGCGCCCTAGTTCTGACGCAGGCTGCATCCGGCGTACTATCAGGGAATCACAGGACGGACTGACACCGTAAAATATGAGGACAACGCTATTCTTCACCTCCACTCACTTGGTCGACATAGTCCTGACTCTCAGCAAGACTGGTAAAGCCCCCAATTGCAGCAACACGCAAAATACGACGACCGCCGTGATCGAGTGCTCATAGAGCAACCCCATAATTGCACTTCCCAGAAACCAGGCGACTCCATAGCTTGCTGTGAATATGCCGTACGCGGAGGGCCTCCGTTCGGCAGGTACCATGTTGGCCACGGCCGCGGGGACAACCGACTCGTGGACTCCCATTCCCAAGCCCCATAACGCTGCCCCGGCGACGGCCGCCCAAAACCCTCCGAAGAACACCAGCGGAGCAAAAAACGCCGAAACAACAGTCAGTGGAATCAGCACCCCGATGCCAGCGCGGTCGAACATACTGCCAAACGCAAGCGATCCAGATCCACTTACCGCCATAGCAATGGAGTAGAGGATCGGAATCCAAGAGACCTGGAAAGCATCTGCCTTCTGGAAGTGGTAGGCGATAAGTTGGAAGTCAGCGAAGCCGGCCGCAACCAATGCCGCTGCGACGAGATACACCCAAAATACTCGAGGAAGTTCGCCGGATCGCACCTCGGGGGTACGAATCTCAAGTTCCTCCGGCCTGGGGTAAAGGAATCGAGCTACCAGCAATATCGCAAGAGTGACGAGAGCGGGCACAAGCAAAATGGCGAATGCGTCACGATAATCGCCGCGACGAGCGACGATGGCGGCTACCAAAAGCGGTCCAATTAGCGCCCCGGTCTGATCCAGTGCTTGGTGAACGCCGAAGCCCCAGCCATATCCCATCTCCTTGGCTGCGTGCGACAGCATGACATCGCGTGGCGGATTGCGAATCGCCTTTCCTGTTCGTTCCATGAGGATTAGCAGTGCGGCGACCTTCCAGTTTCCCGCCAATGCGAGCAGCGGCACCGAGATCATCGAGACTGTGTAGCCGAGTAGCGTGAGCGGCCAGAATTCTTGGGTTCGTTCACTCAGCCGCCCCGAAACTACCCGCAGCCCATAGCCCAGCAGTTCACCCAGACCAGCCACAGTCGCAACAACCACGGCGCTGGTTCCCAGAGTTGCGAGAAACTGTCCGGTGATGCTGCGCGATCCCTCATAGGTGAGATCTGCGAAGAGGCTAACCACTCCGATGAGCAGTACGAATCGGAGTGCTCTTTTTCGCGGTGATATCGACACGAGTTTGATCATTAGGCGGTCTTCCCGACCCCAGGTGTTGGGCGAATCCCCCACGCGACTTGCGGGGAGAGGCTAGCAGGTTGGTTCCATTCGTAAGTGAACGGTCCGACTATCACAGATGGCTATCAGATCGCGGGCTTCGAGTAAGTCGCCCCCGCAGCTGCCTATTGTGCCGCAAGACTGTTCAATTCTTCCTGTAACTTGCATAAACGCTCAAGTTCGTTCTGTACCGCGCTAGTGCCGGCAGCCATGAGCTCTCTCGCCTGTGAAAGTGCCTGCTCGGCGGAGGCACTGATCTCTCGAAGTAACTTGCGCACGTCGGATTCAAGCCGCTGGCGGCTCTCCATCACACGCTGTTCCACATCGCCTTCAACTCGCGAGGCATTCGTGTCCAAGAGGTGCTCTAGAAAGTTCAGTGCATCGTTCTCGAACCACCTCCTGATATGAAGTATGCCCATCAGCGAATCCAGCAAGTACAGCAGCGGTGAAGGAGGCTGTGCGATGGTGAGCATGTCGTGAAAGCAGAAGTGCGAGCGCGTTCGGAAGCCGCGATCTTCGTCCAACGATTTTGGCAAGTGTGATATTTCGGCTCCCTGCTCGTCCGAAATTCGCTGTAGGAGACCGTTTACCAGATTCACGAAGCGCTGCGTGACCGCTCCGTAGATTTCCTCGGCCTCTGTTTCTTCCGTATCCAGCCACGGCATAACGTGGCGCCGAGCGACTGCCTGTGCTGTTGACGCGAGCTCGCGCCGCTTCGCCGGACCAAACGTGGTGGCGACACCGCTGGCCTCGTGCACGAACTCTTCACGCGCGATTGGCAGAACCTGCCTCAGAAATTCCTTGCGGCGCGCCAGAAGCCTCATAGAGAGTCGCATCTGCTCGGCAGAAAACAGCGCCCGCAGATCCCGCAGCGATTGCTCAGCTTGGTCGACAGTTTGCCGAAGCTTCAAAATCCGTTGCTCAGAGTTGGTGAGCGGTTCTGTTAAGGCCCGCACGCGTTCAGCGATCGAGTATTGCAGCGACGCCGAGAATCGGCGCATACCACGCTCGGAGGCGGAACGAGTCATTGCCTGCCCTGACTTACTGGCCAGGTGACTGAGGGCTTCAATTAGCGCATCCCAGTCATCGGACTTAGCTGATTTGTTAAGCCGGCCTAGTGCGCTGACTTCGAAAATTTGTCCAATGGGTCGATTGAGACGAGCCTCCACAACTCTGGTCGCGAAGGCCGATGCTTCTTGGCGTTCCCTAGTCGAGACGCGGTCGATTTTGTTGAGGACGATCAAAATCTCGTCGACATTGACGGCTACTGTTTCGATGAGGGACAATTCCTCGCCCGAAATCGGCGGATCTGCACCGACGACAAGAATCGCCGCATCGACCTGCGGGATAAACTCTTTTGTGGTCTCCGTGTTCCCAGAGAAGACCGACCCTATTCCCGGCGTATCAACAAGGCACATGCCACTGGCGAGCAAAGAAGAAGGAAGAAAGACCTCGACTCCAGCGATTTGCTTAGAGTTCTCCGGGTTCAACTCTTCTGAAACATATTGCGGAAGGTCGTCCGGTCGAATCGTCCGCCACTTTTCGCCGACAAGAACACGCGCAGACCGCTTGTCCCCATATCGAAGTACAGTGGGCACGGCCGTCACGGGCACAACGCCCGTAGGGAGTATCTGTTCTCCCACCAGAGCGTCGAGCAGCGTGGATTTGCCACGTTTGAACTGGCCAACGCAGGCGACGAAAAAGCGCCCTTCATTGATTCGTGCAACGAGCTGCCGCACGTCAGCTGCAACCGAACCTTCGCCCAACTGCTCGGCCATGACAGCCAGCCGAACCAGTGCCTGCGCATCGGGTGGCCGGGCAGCGGGAGCTTGGTCGGGAATCGGTCTGTCTTCTATGTTTTGCATTCGCGGTCCGCACAGCCTCTAACGAGACTTTGGTTTATTTACCTATCATCGCGATCTTGTAATCGATATAAAGCGGCGTGATCTTGATCTGGTTCCCGTGGGAGTATTTGAGATTCTTGGCTAAGGAGATCATCCGTAGCATTGCGCCAGGATTCCCGTCGCTGTACTCGACTACTTTGTCGAGAAATTGCGGGAGGTTGTCGGCGGCTAATTTCTGTTCCTCCGCACACGCAGCAGCAAATAGTCGGGCGGTTTCGGAATCAAAATTACGAACCCTAAACTTTTCTGTTCGATCCGGGAATAGCGGCAGGACGAATCCCACATCTTCCATGTGAGCGGAACGCGAGACCGCAACCACCGGGATCGAGCAGTTAAGCATCAACTCCCGAATCGACGCCGCCAGCGACTGTGAAGGACGCATTAGGTGATCAAGAACAACAAGATACTTGGAGTTCCGCAGCGCATCCCTCATTAGTCCCTTGGTAGAGACGGCAGTCTTCGAATCGAGAGACGACAAGCCGTTCGGGCAGGCGCTGGCGAACACGGGATGGCGTGCGGCCAGAAGCAACTCAGCCAAATGTCGGTATAGCGTCTGTGGTGTCGGATTTTGAGCGCTATACAAAATATCAGGGAATTCCTGCAGTACCGACGAGAGAAGCAGGGTTTTGCCCACGCCTGCAGGACCGTGGAAGAGGAACGATCGCCGGCGAGCTAACCGCTCTCGCAGTTGTTCGACCTCCTCGGTGCGATGAAAAATGGCAGGCCGAACGACGGTCCCACGAGCGTTCGTTCCGAACCCAGAATTTGCTTTAGGCGCAAGCATCACGGCTGCGACCGTTGTCCTTCCTGGTGTACGTACTTGATGACTTCAACGTCGGACATCGCGATGAGCCCCTCGGCCACCATCTCGTCCAGTGCAGGGATAAGGCGCTTGATATTTTCTTCGGTGTCAATGATCTGGACTAGAATCGGTGAATACGGTGAGAATCGGAGCAGGTGAGATCGTCGAATCAACGTGCTGGCGCCATAACCTTCAATACCGCGATAGACGGTGGCGCCGGCGATGTCGAGTTGGCGACATCGTTCCACAATAGCCTCGTAAAGTGGGCGGCCCTGCCACTGATCGTCCTCCCCGAAGTGAATGCGCAACATCTTGGCTTTGCCCTCAAGCTTCATTGCTGGGCCTCCTCTGTCTCCGGTAGCGGCTGAGCGTGCGAATACTTGATCACGTCGACATCCGAGAGTGCCACCAGTCCCTGCTTGACCATCTTGTCCAGAACGGGAAAGAAGGCTCGGAGTTTCTCCTCGCTATCGACCACCGTGAGGAGGATTGGAGCATCGTGAGACAGGTTCAAGGTTGAATCCTTATGCATGCGACGATTTGCGCCATATCCCAGAATTCCCCGGTAAACTGTCACACCCGCGATGTCGTTCGCCCGCAGCGCCTGTACCAAGGCTTCGTAGAGGGGCCTGTCGTTCCACTTGTCGTGTTCGCCGATCAGGATACGCATCATTTTGGCCCGCGACTCCAGCTTGGCGGCAGGCATATCAGGCACATGCTCTTCTCCGGGCGGCAGCGGCCGAATGACGGTCGTATCGTGCACCTCGATGAGGCCGTGACTTGCGATTTCTACCAACTTCGGGAGAACTTCGTTCACCCGTTCCGGGGTCTCGATGAATTCGATCTTGATCGGCATCTGGTCAGACACGTCAACCAGTCGGCTGGTGTGCATTTTGTGGTCGGTTCCAAACCCCGCCATGCCGCGCGTGACAGTGGCATCGGAGATGCCACGAAAGAACAAATAGTCGAGAATTGCAGCGTAACAAGCCGTCCCGTGATAGGTCTTGCCTTCGATTACGTACACCGTCACTTTCTTAGCTGGTCCAGTAGTTAGCACTTTCCCTCCTAGCGGGTAATACCGCGCTGAGAAACCACAAACTCCGCGATGTGGCCGAGAACGCCTCCACCGCCTTTTTCTCCTCGCCGCACTTTCACGTCGAACTCTGACAGTTGACTTTCAAGCTTCTGATTGCTCGCGATGATCTGCCGGATGAGCTCAGCTTCGGGCTCGGGAAGAATCTCTATCAGTCTCCGGCCATGGAAGAGACAGACCGTTCCATATTCAATTACCCACCCGCGGAACTTGTCGCGTTTCATCTCCCGAGTAAACTCCGCCAACTTTTCATTCTCCTGCTCGCGCAGCGCCACGCACCAGTTGCAGGGATACAGCTCTGAGGCACCAGAGTTTGATCTAACAGGCGGCTCTTCCAGCATGGAACGAAAGATTCGTACAGCCTCGACCGCAGGAGACGCGCCCGCGAGTGACCAGGCGTGAAAATTACAGAGGCTCACTGCGGGGTAGCGATATGGAGCCTCAAGCATTGCGTTTTGAAACGCCCGCATTAGTGTGCGAATCGGACATACTCCTCGCGCAAGAGCTTGGATCAACGGTGCTTCGGGAGCAAGAGCGGTTTGCGGTCTCATATGAACACCCGTCCCATAGCAGCTCCAGCCCATACTGCTACGAAACCAACAATGACACTAAGTGCCACATTCAACAGACCCATGGTGAGTTGCCCGTCCTGAACCGCCCGAAGCGTTTCATACTCAAACGTCGAGAACGTTGTGTAGGCTCCAATGAACCCAATTGGAATCAGATACCGCCAATACTGGCTGGCGGTTGCCCTGGCAAGCAGCGTCAAAATTAACCCAATCAGGAAGCAGCCACTCATGTTTATTACGAAAGTGCCGTAGGGGAAGCGAACACCATAGCGGCTTCCTATGTAAGTTCCAAGCGCGTACCGGGCGATCGCACCCAAAAAGCCTCCGACGCCCACGGCCATAAATTTCAGCAAATTTGCGGTCTCCTTCCTTTGTCCTTCTGTCTACCGCCACGGTCACGACGCGATGGCTTGCGTGTCTGTCGCGGGTGAATCCACGACAAACATTTGCGACAGAACATCGAGATCTAAACTCACTTGGGTCGGATTGATCGTGCTTTGTTTCCTGTCCAGCAACAATCGCTCCAACTGTGCACGGTAACGATTGGCAAAACCGTCGAACCTGCGCTCCAAATCGGTACTGGCGTCAAGGCCCCATGCATAAAGCAACCGAGAAAAACTCTCCAACGCCAACGTGAGAGCACTCTCGTGAACCTGCAGCCGATGCTTTGCCGAATGAACTCGGAACCATCTCCCGAGCCAGCCTAAGATCGGCCGTCTTGCTATGTCATCTCGGTAATTCATGTGGAACGCCGGCATTTCCGCAAGGACCTGGAAGTCCTCTGGTCGGGGCATGTCCGGGGACTTTAAGACACTGGCCGTCTTCACCAATTCCTGCCGGAGCAGCTCTCCCAGCTTCAGCAACCTCGTTCTCACATCGTTGGCGATTTCACCCGCTACTTCTCCACAAATTCCACGCAACACGTCGGAGCAGTCCACCTCTCGTTCTGTGGGCCAGATGTCTGCAATCGAGCCCGCAGCTCTACTCAGAATGAATGAAGCCAGCCTCGGAATCTCTTCCGTGGTGTGCCGAAGATCGGACTGCAGCTTCTGCAGGTCACCGGCGCTGCGCCTCAGCTCCAGGTCTATTTCTTCTAACCGCACCCGATCTTCCCCCTCGGTGCGAGCGTAGGAAGAACTTACTTCCAGAGCGGAGTGGACAGCTCCGGCCAGACCCATGGTCTTCCTCGTCAGCGACTCCTGTAGCAGGCGTTGCTTGCGGTCGTAGAGTGGCGCGAGTTCTTCTGCGAACCACCGCTCCAGCAGCGTCGCATGGCTTGGCATCACGCTCACAGGTCGTACCGGCAAAGCCGTGCCGAATTCAACGTGAAGCTGCCGTTTCACGTAGGCCATCTGCTGTTCGAGATCCTGTGTGGATAGGAGGTCTGCCTTGCTGATGAGGACCGTCGTGGCTGTCGACGCTTCATGCAACGCACCAATGATCCTTAGGTCGTCAGGCGTGAGCGTCGAACCAGCATCGACCAGCACAATGGCAGCATCGCAACGAGGGAGGTATGCCAGGGTTTCGCTCGCTCCTCTCGTAGCCAAAGAGCCAACCCCGGGCGTGTCCACCAAAATGATGCCTTCCCGCAACCGCTCCGAAGGGTAGAGCACGAGAATTCTTCCTACCCGCTTCTGGTTCTCTGGATTCAAACGCTCGTCCACAAAAGAGGCGAGTTCCTTGAGGCTGTGTTCGGAAGCTCCGTGGCCTTCCTGCCAAACCCGAATCAGAGGGTTGAGGCCGTATCCAATGCGGGTCGGAACCGCAGTGATCGGGGTCACGCCCACCGGCAGAAGATCTGCGCCGACTACGTGATTCAGCAAAGACGACTTTCCGGTACTCACACGCCCGAAAACTGCGATTTCGAGTGCCGTGTCCTCCGCCCGGTCCAACAACATGCTGATCGTCGGACGGAACTCGGTCAGCCCGTGCCGGTCGATAATCGCTGCGATACTGTGGAGCGACGCCACGTCCCATCCTTGGTTCGCCAGCTTCTCAAGTCTTTCGCGCAAGTCGCCTGAGCGGGGCTGGAGGATATAGCGATGCAGTTCCTTTGCAGCGGATTGCAGCTCAGCAACTATCCCATGCAGATCGGCTGCACCCTGCTCCGATACTGGACCGTAGCCCCGCATGTAATGCGGGTCGAGTTCCGCGATCGCAATCTCAACAAATGTGAGTCCGACATCCAGGGAATGAGTTGCGAAAATGCGAGGCTTCTCTGGAACAAGCGACTGACCGGCTATTATTTGTAAGAGTTGGCTGCGGAGCCGCGCGATGTAATCCTCGATGGTCTTCCGCTGCAGGGGAGTGATGTCGCCGACGTAATTCGGAAAGACGCTCTTGGAGGCCGCTGCGTTCATTGTCTCCTCAATATCCCCCAGGAGCTTGTCGATGTGCTTGCACGTGATTAGCAGGCGCTGGCGCTGGCTTGGATTCAACGTGATGTGGTTCTCATTCATCGGGTACAGTTGTGCGATCTGTCAGTCTGAGCGGCCGAAGCGCGTCTTTTTCAGACCAGAAAGGCGCGCTCCGGCGTCGCATTATTGCACTATTTGTGCACCGCTTCGTTTAGCCACGTGGCATAAGCCTCACGTCCGACATACTTTGCTGCGCTGCCCAATTCGGCTTCAATTTCAAGCAGCCGGTTGTACTTCGCGACGCGCTCGCCGCGCGATGCCGACCCGGTTTTAATCTGGCCAACTCCAGTCGCTACAGTGAAATCGGCAATCGTTGTGTCATCGGTTTCGCCTGAGCGGTGCGATACCACACACGTGTAACCGTTCTTGCGGGCCAATTCGATGCAGCGCAGCGTTTCCGTGACCGTCCCTATCTGATTAAGCTTGATGAGCACCGAATTCGCGACGAACGCCCGAATGCCACGCTGGAGGATCTCAGGGTTCGTGACAAAGATATCGTCGCCCACCAACTGGATCTTGCTTCCGAGCCGACGGGTCAGCTCGCCCCAGCCTTCCCAATCGTCTTCGGCCAGGCCGTCTTCCAGCGAGTAGATTTCGGGATATTTCTTGACCCACTCTTCCCACAAGGCGACCATCTGCGCGGGAGTGCGTCTCGACTGGTCTGATTTGCCGAAGACATAAAATCCGTTCTCGAAGAACTCACTGGCCGCGGGATCCAAATTGATCGCTATGTCCCCGCCAACTTTGTAACCAGCTTTACCGATGGCAAAGCCCAGCAACTCCATGGCCTCTTCATTGGATCGAAGCTGGGGAGCGAACCCGCCTTCGTCACCCACTCCGGTCGCGTAACCCTTGCGTTTGAGAGCGTCCTTCAAGGCATGAAACGTCTCGGATGCCGCTCGCAGTGCGTCAGCAAAACTCGGAGCGCCAACCGGAGCAATCATGAACTCTTGGAAATCGACGTTGTTGTCGGCATGCTTGCCGCCATTGAGAACATTGAGCATCGGCACAGGAATGGCGTATTCGCGTTGGTCTGAAAAATAGCGATAGAGGGGAATTCCACGCTTGTTAGCCACGGCTTTGGCGGAGGCGATCGAGACGCCCAGAATGGCGTTTGCCCCGAGTCGTGCTTTGTTGGGAGTCCCGTCAAGCTGTATCAGCTTTTCATCGAGGCCGGCCTGATCGGCCGCATCAAAGCCCACAACAGCCTTCTGGATTTCATCCAATACATGGCCGACCGCTTTCTTTACCCCCTTGCCGTCGAACCGATTGCTGTCACCGTCTCGCAACTCGACTGCTTCACGCTTCCCGGTTGAGGCGCCGGATGGCACCTTGGCGGTTCCAGTTGCGCCACTGTCCAAATGAACGGTTACCTGTACGGTTGGATTGCCGCGGGAATCAAGAATTTCGAGTGCTTGTAACTTTTTGATAATCGACATGAGTGCTCACCTCTGTTGCTGCTAGGAAAGTGATCCCGATACCAGGACAGATTCGAGATCGCGTTTGACGTCCTGTGAGACCGGTAGCTTCTTCAACTTGCTTATGGTCTCGTGAAACGGATAAGCGAATTGCTTCAGTTCGAAATGGTCGTCGTACCAGACCGCGTAACATGCATCGGCCTTTCCGGTCTTGGGCTGACCGAGGCTGCCGGGATTGACTACCGTCGTTGCTCCAGCTTTTCGGATAAATGGCGCGTGGGTGTGGCCGACCAGAAGGAAGTCGGCGTCGATGCTCTGCACTTCCTTGTCCCATTGGTCGGAGTCTGCTGGACAATATCCGTACAGGGGATTGGATGGAATTGCATGGCACAAGCGGAACTTCCGGCCATCGCGCTCAAGCGTCCGCTGCAACGGCAGCTCCTGCAAGTATCTCCGAAGGTCTCCGTCGATTGAGCGGATCGAGAACTCTCGAGTTTCGATTGCCATTTGCCGATACCGCGGAGTGCACCGCGGGTCATCGGCGAATCCCACAGCCTGGTCGTGGTTGCCACGAATTACGACATCCCCGCGAGCACGGACGAGTGCCACGATCTCCTTGGGATTAGGACCATAGTTCACTAGATCGCCAAGCACCCAGAGTTCATCGCCCCACTCTGGCAACGCCATGAACGCCTCGAGATTTGCGTGAATGTCGGAGATGAGGACGATCTTCATAGCCTTACAACTCTCTTGCGTTGAAAGTCGATCATTTACTTCACCAACAAAACCGGACAGTGCGCATAGCGCAGCACCCTTTCGGAAACCGACCCCAGCATGATCTTCTGAAACATGGATGTGCCCCGTCGTCCCACGATGATCAGGTCTACGTGCTCGATTTCGGCACGATGGATGAGCTGTTCCGCAGGGTGGCCTACGACGATATCCGTAGCGATCTCAACTCCATGCGCCTGCCCGCGCTCCACCAAGCGTTTCAATCCGACCTCAAAGTGCTCACGGGCATCGTCCAGCACGGCCTCTACCTCAACTGAAGTTGCTGGTTCGGGGAGTCGGGCCACGGCGAGCACAGAAACGGACGACTTCTCATTGAGTCCAAACCTGATGGCGACATCAACCGCTTTCTCAGCCAGCGGCGACCCGTCATAACCGACCAGAATTTTTCGAAAGTACGGTTCCTGCAAATTCAAAGGCATCTTTTCTCCTACTCTGTTGCCTCCGCCGACACTGCGGGTAGCTGCGATACACCACCGTCTCGATGCGGTTCATGCCCCTGCTTTGGCAACAGGTGCCGAGGCAAGAAAAATGCGTTCGCAATTACCGTGGGAATCACAGCCGAGCCGATCACCGTCGCAACTAAATGGGAGTATTGCGCTTGACTGATGACATTGTGGTTCAGCCCAAACAGCGCCGATATCGTGCCGAAGGTCAATCCCGTCGACATCATCAGCGTGTAGTACAAACCCTCCTCACGTTGGTAGCTGAAGGCCCTCACCGTGGGGATGAGACCAGCCATCTTGGACAACATCTTGGCGAAGAAGAGAACCACGAATACGAGAGGAGCCCCGGCAAGGGCCGCAACCGAGACGAATGAGCCGGCTCGAATGAAGTAGAACGGTGTGAGAAGCCCGAACGTCAGGGTTCGTAACCTTCGGACCAGCGAGTGGTCCTTGCCGACGGTGCCGGCCAGCACCATTCCAATCATGTAAGCAGGAAGTACGGCCTCACTTCCTGCCCACACCGCCAGGCCACCCATTGCAAACAGGAAGAACAGCAGGAACTTAGCTTCAAGCTCTGAGGGTCGCCCTCCATACTTCGCGAAGAAGCGAGGCGTCAGGAATGGAAGCAGAGTGAATACGCCAACACATACGAGCACGAATGTTAGCGTTTTGAAGGTGAACGGTGAAAAGATCAGGCCGAGTGCAATTACGGTTCCGAGGTCGTTGACGAAACAAGAGGCCAGAATTGCTTTGCCGAACTCGGTCTTGTTGAAGCCGAGTTCCAGCATCACTGCATAGACCACCGCGACCGACGTCGTGCTAAGGGCCACACCTGCCAATTCGCTGGCTCGCCAACTCCAATGCAATACGTAGTACGCGATGAGCGTGCAGCCGAAGAATGGTCCGAAAAATCCGACCAGGCCAACGCCAACTGCCTCTTTCCACTTGGTTCGGAAGATGCCGGGGTCCAGTTCTGCTCCTGCGAGAAAAGTCAGAACGATCGCCCCAGTGCCGGCGAGGAAGCCGATCCAGCCGGTCTTGGCGCCTAGCCCGCCCTGCACGAGGAAGGCTCCAATGATGAGCTGGGCAACCGTGCCTACGACGATCTCGGTCAATGCGGTCGAGATCCTGAACCAGATCGCAAGCAGAGTTGCGAGCAGGGCAAGCCCGACCCATAGCGCGGCGAGAACCCAAACGTTCTCCATCGAACGTTGCTCCTAATTTGTCTCTGGAAACCCGCCGGGAGACATGACTCCGCGACAAGTTTTCCTTGTCAGGAGTCATCATCTGTCCCGGAATCTGGTAGGACAGCGGTTTGGGTGAACTCCTTCACCCTTATGTGTTGTTGATAAATCACTGCGAACGAGAAGTCAAGTGCGGCAATCACCGCCGGGGGCTGATTGAACCGAAAACAAGACCGACGCAACATAGGGTGTTTTGTGGCATGACGGAAGGCGTCTCCCAGCAGGGTTCGTTTGCTGTAGGCAAATTTGTAACTGTCAGAGCCTCAAAAAACCGCAAGATTCAATAGCTTTCAACTAGCGGCGTGCAACGACTTCAATATCAATCACTTACAATCAACAAATTTCAACAGGTCTCATCAAGCATTGGAATCTGGTTCGGGATTAAGTTCTCGACCCTAAAGTGCCAGCCCCAATCCGCTTGGAAAATCGGCAGCCGAAGTCTTACTGCCGGCGTCTTATTCGAATCGCAAAGGTAACCGGCCGAATCGGCAGGGGCACAAGCTGCCCGCGCGCCAGGTTGGAGAATCCGCCGTGATACGAAATCGATCCATGGCGCAGCAGCTGTGTCAGCATTCCCAAAGCCTGATAGGCGAGATTCTGGTTGATGAAGGGCTCCTGCCGGGTGAGAGCTTCAGCCGCGCTGCACGAGGGCTGGTCATCATTTTTCTTGTCTCGCTTTAGGATCTCCGGGTACAACTCGGCCACCGTGGGAAGGCGATCCTTCTTCTTACTGTTGGCGGAGTTCTTCGGCTGCCCGAGAACGAATTGTCCGCTGGACGCGTTGTTGCCGAGATCCAACCAGTACAGTACCCGCGAGCTCAAGACCCATTTGTCGATGGCGCGCCGCGCCTTTCGGGTGTCAACGCAGCCGATGACGAAATCAACCTCGGTGCCTTTCTTGAGCTGCTGAATTGTTGCTTGCATGCCCTGCCAGTTCAGCCCCCAGAAAAGGTTGATTCGATGTGCCAGAACGATCGCCTTTGGAAAGCCAATCTCGGTTCGGCAGAACGGCTGGCGAACGCAGTTGGTTTCAGTGACTGTGTCAGGGTCGATCAGGGTCACAGCCAAGCCTCCGGGATGTCCAAAGGCGAGTAGCGCCTGATGGAGGTACGGAAGTCCTGACACGATCGCGCTGCCGTTCCCGCCACAGCCCACGATGAGGATGCGTATCGGCCGTTCCAGCAGTTGAGGATCGACAGTGTGCGTCATCGTCTCCCTGCCTCCAGTTTCTTCAAGTACTCGTTTAACGTCTCCAGCTCAACGAGTGTCGATTTCGGGAACCGCTCCTTCCCTGCCAGGCTTTTCCAAAGCGCCGCCGTTCCGCCACGGCGCTTGATCAAGCGTCCGGCGCCGCCCGGATGCGTGAATTCGCTCTGGAAGAAGGCTTGCTGCCATGCCGAAATTGAAGCCACGGTTAACGACTTTGGCGCCCGCATCGTGCCGGCGCAGACCGCCCCGTTACTATCTATATTCCAGTACGGCGCTGCGGCCAATTTGCTGTCTGGACCCGGCCTCCGGCTGGCAGCAAGCGCGCGGACGTACAAGACATGGTTGCGTACGACGAACAGCAAGGCTGGGTGCGGAAACCGTTTGCCGGAGATGCTTTCCAGTTCCGATCCGGCGCGGAAGAACATTGGCCGCACAGCAACTGGCGTCCACCATGCCAATAAATCAGGGGTTCGCGCGACGACGTCATCCGGCAGGAACTCCACCGGACATCCTGTCCCCAGCTGCCGGGCCAACTCCCGCAAGCTGGCTGTACTGAGCAGTTGTCCGGCCCCAAGAACCGGACTTCCATCGCTGCCTTTCTGGACCACGCCATGGACGGTCGCCATGAAGCGGTTTCCGTGGTCATTTCGGTAAAGCAGTACGGCTTGGTACAGCTTCAGTTCGAGTTCGCTGCCGACATCGGTGCTGAATCGCATGTTGATTCCTCCCGACCCTCAATGAGCGTCTTGATACGCCTCGTCAGAACGAGCACCCTCATCAGCGTCTCAATGACGGCTAATGCCTGACGCACGCTGGCTGGATCGTTTGGACGAAGAGGGACGATGAGGTTGGGTTCCGGCGTCTCCTGGCCCCAGGATTCGCATTCGTCGTCGAAACACGCCATGACAGCGTCTCCGGGGCGAAAGTACAGCAGGATGGCGGGAAGAGGAAGATCCAGAGAGTGGTAGCTGCGCTGGGATTCGAGCCATTCTTCATCTAGGCGAGGTCTTTCGATCGAGTGGGAGATACGGTGCAGTTCTAGGGTCGCTTGGACCAGTTCCTTCAGCGACGGTTCAGTCGGTACCGGGAAGGAATCCAAGGATTGTGGAGACTCTGCCGGTACGCGGCCTCTGAGGCAATCCGGCAGGTCTTGCTCGAGCTTGGGGATCTCGTAGGAATCGGGGTCTTCCTCCCCTTCTGCCCATTCGACCATCTGCTCGATCCGGTTGCGGGCGTCCCAATCGTCATAAACCCGAATCCAGCGGTAGAGGGATTGCCGGAGAGTGTCGTAGAATGCCACTCCTAACCCCTGCTGACACCCTTCCAGTTCTTCAATCACGGTGCCAATGCCTAACGGGAATGATGAATCGGTGTTGAGGACCAGAAAGATCTGGCCATTGGAATCGGCGCCGGAATCGGAGTAACTGGTATCGACGATGGATTCTCCAAGAGTCAGGGACAGCTCAAAGTGCTTTGCGATGGTTTCCTGGCCGTGGTCGTGAAGAAAGCGGTGAAATACAGAATCAACCAGTGCGGCAGGAGTTTTTCCTGCCGCTATCCAATCTGGTTCCGTGGCGAGACCGATTTCGACCAGGGTTTGAGCCAAAGCGGTCAGGTCAGAGCAACCAAAGGTGATTCGACTTCCTGCGTGGGCCGATTCCAGCCGCGGAATTGAGATCAGGCTGGCGGGATTGGCCAGATACCTGGTCCGGGGAAGACGGGATCTCCGCTTCCTTGCATGGAGAGAGCCCGTGCGAGAGCACTGCTTGCCTCTTGCGAGTCTGGGCATTCGAGTAACTCCTGCGTCAGTCCGGTCAGAGGGTTGGCGCTGGCCTGCCGACCCTCTGATTCGCGGATTTCTTGTAACAGCGATTGTTTGTTGACGTCCGGCATCTCATCAGCCCTTCGATCCGATGGCTCGCTCGAAGCTGTAACGCGGCCGCTCGCCAACGGTTTCAGGGCCGGTGATGGCGGCGTTGGTCAGCTCGGGAAACTGGGTGGCATAGAACGAGCGGACTTCTTCGATTGAGAAGTTGGGGTTCGGATCAGCCAGCGTGGTTCCGTGATATACGAACTCCCGTTCGACTAAGTTGATTTTCATGACGCTTCACCTCCCTCCTCTTCCGTGGCTGACGTTTCCGTTTGCGCCTGTGGCGCAAACAGCGAGGGTGCCTCTGGTTCCCGAGAGACAGTCGTTGCCGCTGGTGTCGCCTGAGTTGCTGGACTCGTCGGGCTGGATGGCTTAACCGACTTCTTCCGTGCCTCTTCGCGAGCCGCTTTTGCAGCTGCATCCATTTCGGCTTTGGCCGAGGCGAGTGTGGTTTGGAGTTGCAGGTGCGCCCCACTGAATTCCACCAGCTGCTGAGGAAGGTCACGATCGAGTTCCTCGGCTGTGCCGGTGATTGCCAATGGGGTGGTAAGGGCGTTGTCTTCGGTGTCAGACGCCTTCTGCGGAATGACGGTGGCCCTGATCGTATCGCCCTCAATAAGGGAGATCGTCAACAGCAGCCTGCGTTTGCGCAGCAATGGCATCAGTTCTGTGAACATGGTTCTTTCCTCCGTGTGTGAGATTGGACGTATGAGGAGTGTCGACTAGCGACTAAGGGCGGTGGATGTTGTAATGTTGCTGAGCCGCAATGAAACGAGATCGACGGAGCCTTACGTGCGATGAGGATTACATACTCGACCTCTGCGACGAGTTGCTTGGTTGCCGGGCAGAAAGGCAGCATCGGTTTTCCTTTCTCCGGGGGGATTCCGGACGATGCTTGCCCGTGGATGCGTTCTATCTGGAGCTCGGGCTCGTGATCGAGTACCGCGAACGCCAGCATAGTGAAGCCGTGGCGTTTTTTGACCGTCGTCTGACCGTGAGCGGCATGTCACGCGGCGAGCAGCGGGCTCGTTACGATCAGTTGCGCCGCGATGTTTTGCGAGAGCAGGGCTTGCATTTGATCGAGTTGACCGTGACGGAATTTCTTCATACCGGCCGGAAACGATTGCGGCGCGCGCGGACGGAAGACGTGAATGTGCTTCGCCAGCGGCTGGCCGCATTTATGGGTGGAGACAGGCTGATAGACCGCATGGACCCGGTGTAATAGGACTTGTCGGCATTAAGAAAAAGTAGTACAGTTTTTCTTAATCGGCGAACAGGTTTATACATGCAAACCAAGCAATATCAGATACTTGCGAGGATTGAACGGCTCGGCCCCGGAAAAGCCTTTTCAGCAAAGGACTTCCTGGATATCGCTAGCCGGACCATGATCGATGTCACCCTCGCAAGCCTCGCGCAAACTGGAAAGATCCGGCGCGTGCGGCGCGGGCTCTACGACTTGCCGAAGATGAATCCGGCGCTCGGCGGCGAGTTAAGCCCGGACATAGATGAGGCTGCGCGCGCGCTGGCTCGAAGACAGCGTTGGAAAATTGTGCCGGAAGGTTCGTGGGCTGCAAATCTGCTCGGTCTGTCAACTCAAGTGCCGTCGAAGATTATCTATCTGACGGATGGCCCGAATAATACGGTGCCGATTGGGCGTCGCACCATTCACTTCAAACATGCACGCCCCAAGGCGCTTGCGGGCCTTGAAGGCAAGTTCGCGCTTGTCGTCCAGGCGCTGCGGCACCTTGGAAAAGAAGGTGTCGGGCCACGCGAGATCGAGAGACTGCGTGCAACGTTATCTCCGGCGGAGAAGCGCAAGCTGTTGAGGGATACTCGGTTCGGTGTGGACTGGATCTACGACGTGGCGAAAAGGATCGCGGAGAAGGCTGCGTGAACGAGATTGCCCGGATGTCCGTCGAGGAACGGGCGCAGGTGTTCGCGGAAACGGCGGATCGCCAGGCCCTGGCCGAAGCCATCATTGAAAAAGACTTTTGGGTCTGCTGGACACTGAAGCAGTTGTTCTCGACCGAGGCGTTCAACGGCCGGCTCCTTTTCAAAGGCGGCACCTCTCTGTCGAAAATCTTTCACGCGATACATCGGTTCTCCGAGGACATTGATCTGGCTGTGGATTACGAGGCGCTGGGTTTCAGGGGAGAGCGGGACCCGCGGCGCGAGGACATCTCAAAGACAAGGCGGGCGAACATCCTCGACGAAATGATGGCCGAGTGTCGGCGCTATATCGGCGGGGAATTTCTGGTGGCTCTGAGGGTGCGCTGCGAGGAGGTCCTGGGAGAGGGCGGCACGTGGAGTCTGGGTGTCAGCGAGCAGAACCCAAACACGATTGAATTTCGCTATCCGCCAACCAGCACCAAACGCCTGGATTACGTTGCTCCTCAAGTCGTGCTTGAGCTGGGCACGCATGCGGAATTCGTGCCGCATGACCGTTTTACGATCCGCTCGTTCGTGGCTGAGGAATTTCCGAACCTGGTTCGAGATGGCGAGGTGGAAGTCGTCGCGCTCCTCGCAAAGCGGACATTCTGGGAAAAGGCGACGATCCTCCACGCGGAATACCACCGCCCCCCCGAAAAGCCGGTCCCGGATCGATACGCGCGTCACTATTACGATCTTGCCATGTTGGCGCAAGGGCCGATCAGGACGGAGGCCCTTGCCGACATGGAACTGCTGGCCCAGGTTGTTAGGCACAAAGAGACCTTCTATCCTTCCGCCTGGGCTCGCTATGATCTGGCGCGCCCCGGAACCTTCCGCCTCGTACCGCGGGAGACACGCCTGGCGGCGCTGGCGAGAGATTACCGGAATATGGCCACGATGATCTTTGGTGAGCCGCCGACGTTCGATAGCATCATGGCAACCCTGACGACGCTTGAACACGAGATAAACAAGCAAAACACATGAACAAGAAAGACCTCACCGAGCGCGACATCTGCAGCAAATTCATCGGCCCCGCCGTTAAACGGGCAGGCTGGGATGGGATGCTGCAGATTCGTGAAGAGGTCGCTTTCACGAAGGGACGGATCATCGTTCGCGGGAAACTGGTGTCGCGGGGCAAGGCCAAGCGCGCGGATTACATCCTTTATTACAAGCCCAATATTCCGATTGCGATCATCGAGGCGAAGGACAACAACCACAGTGTCGGCGACGGCATGCAGCAGGCCCTCGATTACGCTGCCACGCTGAATATCCCGTTTGTGTTCTCTTCGAACGGCGACGGGTTTGTCTTCCACGACCGCACCGGCATCAGCCCTGAGAAAGAGGCCAGCCTTACGCTGGACGAATTCCCGTCGCCTGCCGACCTCTGGCAAAAGTATCGTGCCTGGAAAGGACTAACCCCCGACGAGGAAAAAATCGTCCTGCAAGATTACTTCGACGACGCCAGCGGGAAGGCTCCGCGTTACTACCAAGTTAATGCCGTTAATGCGACGATCGAAGCGATTGCCAAGGGACAAAACCGGGTGCTGCTAGTGATGGCGACAGGCACCGGTAAGACTTACACCGCGTTTCAGATCATCTGGC
>Ga0302322_100001479_pt1 | contig 19204 bp, 19 predicted proteins | sample Fen_T0_2_FD_203757 | JGI IMG/M metagenome (GOLD analysis project Ga0302322, IMG submission 203757) | Peat permafrost microbial communities from Stordalen Mire near Abisko, Sweden - Fen_T0_2 | ecosystem: Environmental > Terrestrial > Soil > Wetlands > Permafrost | place: Sweden: Abisko... | reverse complement strand
TCGACGTCGTTTCTGAGAATCCGATCGAGGCCGCGCCCGTGGTTGAAGAGCCCGCGCACGAATACACCGAAAAGAAATCAGCTCGTCGCCCGAAGTCCGAAAAGAGCGATCGGGCCTGATTGTTTCGCCGTTAATTTCCCAAGAGCCGCACCACGTCAGGTGCGGCTTTTTTATTTCTCCAGCAACGGTTGCGGTCTTTGTGAACAGGATGGGGAAAATTAAAAATAACCTCAGCTTGCGGCCACAGCGCTCACCCTTTCTGCTCACCCTTTTGCCGTAATGTCCGAAGAAGCGCCCAAAACACCCCGTCGTCCCCGCTCGAATGGAGCCAATGATGGCGCCGCCTCGGTATCTGCGGCCGGTCGCACGGCGCCGCACAGTATTGAGGCGGAGGAATATCTGCTCGCCTGTTGCTTACTCGATGGCAACGACACCGTCGCCCGCTGTTTCGAAGGCAAACTCAGTGCCGCCGCATTCTACAGCCCGGCGAACCGCATCGTTTACGAAAAGCTGACTGACCTTTATAATCGAGGCGCACCGATCGACCTCGCCGTGCTCTCCGAAGAGCTAAAAACCTCGAAGCAACTCGACGAAATCGGCGGCTACGGGTTCCTTACCCAGATCAGCGGGCGCATCCCAACGACCGCTCAGGCTGGTTACTTCATCGAAAAGATTCGTGAGCTCTACCTCCTGCGCGAGCTCATCAAGGTAGCCACGAGCGCGGTAGAGAATTGTTATAGTTACCAAGGCGGGCTCGCGGAGTTCATCGACAAGGTCGAACAGGATATTTTTCAGGTTACCCAGGACCGCATCTCCGACGCTGCGAAGCAGATGAAGGAGCCCACGCACGCCGCGATGGAAGTCATCACCAAAATGATGATGAAAAAAGGCGAGCTCACCGGTGTATCGTCGGGCTTCAAGGATCTCGATCAACTCACCTTCGGTTTTCAGAAACAAGAAATGATCGTGCTGGCCGCCCGTCCGTCGATGGGCAAAACCTCGCTCGCGCTCAACATGGCCGAGGCCGCCGCAATGCCGAAAAAAGGCACGCCAGTCACTACGCTGGTGTTCAGCCTTGAAATGAGTTCCTCGCAACTCGCACTGCGCATGCTCTGTGCACGCGCCCGGGTGAACATGAAGCTCCTCCGCGACGGCCTGCTCTCCAAGAACGGCGAAGAACAGCAACGCCTACTCCAAACCGCCGATGAATTTTCGAAATCGGCCATCTACATCGACGACTCCAGCCATCTGACGATCATGGAGCTACGCGCCAAAGCCCGCCGCCTTCATTCGCGACACCCACTCGGCTTCATCGTTGTCGACTACCTGCAACTCCTCAGTCCGACCGACCCAAAAGTGCCGCGCGAACAGCAAGTCGCCGAAATGTCGCGCGGATTGAAAGCACTTGCGAAGGAACTCGACGTCCCCGTGCTTGTATTAAGTCAGTTGAATCGTGCTGCAGAAAAAGAAAACCGCTCACCCAAACTTTCAGACCTTCGCGAATCCGGTTCAATCGAACAGGATGCCGACGTCGTTCTGATGCTGGCCCGCCCAAAAGATGCCGATGAAAAATTCCAAGTCGCCGCTGACTCAGCGGAGTTAATAGTTGCCAAGCAGCGAAACGGACCAGTAGGAGAACTGAAGCTCACCTTCCTTAGAGACATCACCCGCTTTGAAAACTTTACCCAGTAACCCCCTGAAACGGGTCACTTGTCTTTTATTTGTCGTTTTGCTCATCGCCTCCGCGAGCCTGCGCGTTTTCGCGCAAGCATTTAGCGGCGAAGCACCTGCCCCGGCCTACAAGGTGGGAACCATCGCCGTACGCTTCGTCGGCGTAGCCAACGTAAGCGAACAGGTGGTGCGGGCTAACATGCAAGTGCGCGAAGGCAACGAACTTGACGACACCCTCATCGACCGGGACATCCGGTCCCTTTACCGGACAGGCCTGTTCGAATTTATCGAGTTCAAGCGCGAAGTACTGCCCAACCACACCGTCAACCTATCGATTGAGGTGACGCCAAAGTATCGGGTTCTCACCGTGCGTTACGACGGCAACAAGAAGGTCAAGAGCAAGCGCCTCGGTAAAGAAGTGAAGACCAAGCCAAACGAGTCGCTCGATGAGCGCCAGGTGAAAGAAGACGCCGAAAAACTGAAAGAGTATTATCAGAAAAACGGATACAATCAGGTCTCAATCAATTACTCCGTCGAACGCGACCGAGCGACTGGTTTCGGCACGGTTGTTTTCAAAATCAACGAAGGCGAAAAAGTAAAGATTTCTGACATCCGCTTCATCGGCAATGCCCACGTCAAGGCCCGCATTTGCGCCGGCTTACTCGACGGCCCGCTCGTCAAGCAGATGGAAACGCGCCGCTGGTGGATTTTTGCCTGGTTGACTGGTTCTGGCCGTCTCAAAGATGAGCAATTCGAGGACGATCTGGACAAGCTGCGCGACTATTACAGGGAACAGGGCTATCTCGACGTCGACATCCCGCAGGAAAAAATCGTCTACGACTACCCCACGCCGAAAAAATTGGTGGTCACCATTCAGATCAACGAGGGACGTCAGTATAAAGTCGGTGAGATCACCTTTACCGGAAACAAGCTTCACTCCTCGCACATGCTGAAGCGCGTTGTGCAGCAGAAAAACGGCGTGGTTTTCTGCCCCTCCAAAATCGACAAAGACGTCGAGGCGCTGGAAGATTTTTACGGCAAGGACGGCTATCTCGAAACTCGCGCCCACCCCAACCGCAAACCCAACGTTACTACGGGCAACATCGATATCGAATACGAGATTAACGAAAGTGAAAAATTCTTCGTCGAATCCATCCACATCGACGGCAATACGAAGACCAAGAGCATCGTGATCCTGCGCGAGCTCACCCTCGGCCCGGGCGAGGTCTTCAACATGGTGCGCATGAAGATCAGCAAGATGCGCCTGGAAAACACACGCTTCTTCAGCGATCAAAATCTCTCGCCAGAGACAACCAACATTCCGGGACGCCGTAACCTCAAAGTCTCCGTTAAAGAAGATCGCACCGGAAACCTTTCCTTCGGCGCAGGCTACAGTTCACTTGAGAAATTGGTCTTCTTCGCCGAAGTCTCGCAGTCGAATTTCGACTTGTTTAACCGGAAATCATTCTTCCAGGGAGCGGGACAGAAATTTAAGCTGCGCGTGCAATTCGGTTCGGTTTCCAACGAGGTCACGCTCGATTTCGAGGAGCCCTGGTTCCTGCAAAAAGAACTCTCTCTCGGCTTCCAGCTATTCCACAGCAACTCACAGTACTCCAACCAGAACTACGACCTAATGAGGTCGGGCGGTACGATTTATCTCCGCAAACGCCTATTCGAACTCGTGGAAGGAACGCTATCATACACTTTCGAACAAGATGACGTTTCAAACGTCGACGCATCCTTGGTCGGGAATATTTTTCAAGGACGGCAGCAGATCTCCCGCGCTGGATTTCAACTCTTGCGCGACACCCGCAACAAGATTGTCAACACCACCAGCGGTAATCGCGTCGAGTTTAACGCGCAGGTCGCTGGCGGCTATCTCGGTGGCGATCTGGATAACTACAGCCTCGAGCTACGCACGTCGCAATTTTTCCCGATCTTTGAGACGCAAGATCAGGTTGTGGCCGTACTCGCCCGCGGCGCCGTAATCAACGGCTACGGACGCACAGGTAACGGCCAAAAAGGCTATTCCCAGTACGCACAGGAAAGTTATTACCTCGGTGGACCGTATTCGTTGCGCGGTTTTGAGAATCGCGATGTCGGCCCCAAGAACGGCGCCGGTCAGGCTCTGGGCGGCAAATCCTACGGCATGGTGACCATCGAGTATTCGGCAGACGTCGTAAGCCCGGTCCGTTTTGCCATTTTCTATGACGTCGGCTTCGTCAATCCCGATGCCTACGATTTCAATCCGGTTAACTACAACGACAACTTCGGCTTCGGTCTGCGCATGTTTGTCGCCGGCGCGCCCCTCAGCCTCGATTACGGCATTCCCCTTACGACCGACAAGTATAACAAAAAAGGCGGACAGTTTAACTTTTCATTCGGCACCCGATTCTGATTTAGTTCTCACTCCAATTCCTATAACACCCATATGAAGACATCGCTTAAATCCATGTTGGCCCTCGCGGCCTTTAGCGTTACCGCGCTATTCAGCCAGGCCCAACAAGCCCCCGTAATTCTCATCGTCGACCTCGGCTTGGTCTACCAAGGACATTACAAGACCGCCGAGCAAAACACCGCGTTGCAAGCTCTCGCGCAAAAAGCAGAGCAGGATCTAGGCGTCCTCAACAAGGAAATCGACGGTCTCGTGGCGCAATACAAGGATATCGTCGAGCAGGCGACAAACAACAAGGTCATCAATGCGGAAGCCAAGAGTAAGGCTGAGGCTGACGCTCAGAAAAAAGGCGAAGAAATCCGCGCCAAACAAACCGACGCGCAGAACTTTGTGGCTAACACCCGCCGTGCGTTGAGTGAACGCCAGCAGAGTTTCCAGAACCTACTCATTGAAGAAATCAGTAAGATTGCGACTGACATCGCGAAACAAAAAGGTGCCACGCTGCTCCTGAACAAACCTGCCGCCGTCTATTACGATCCTGCCTACGATATCAGCGATGCAGTGCTCGCTGCGGTAAACAAGAACAAGCCCGCTGGTACCGCTGCTCCCGCCGTTGCACCCACTGCACCAGCGGCCAAGCCCACCGATAGCGCGGCACCCACGGTCACCTTCCCAGGTGCCAAGAAGTAAGCTTTCCGCTTAAACAAGTGCCCTTTCTAACCCCGCTCTTAGGAGCGGGGTTTTTTGTATTCTGAACGCTGCATTATTGCCAGAGCCGCTAAGGCATGCACGCTGCGAGCCATGGAGTTTTCACTTTCGACCACCGAGATCACCGAGATCGTTCAAGCTTCATCCAGCTTGGGCGCCACAACAGAAAGCGTGCACGGTATCGCCTCGCTCCAAACCGCAAAGCCCAGCGAGCTCTCCTTTCTCGGAAACCCAAAATATAAACTCGAGGTAGCCTCCACCGCTGCCTCCGTCGTTTTACTGCCCCTGGATTATGTCGGCGCGCCCAAACCAAATCAGGTTTTCCTTTTGCTCGCCAAACCTTCCGCGGGACTCGCGCGACTCTGCGCTCGACTCGAACAAATGCTCTGGCCTAAACCCACGCCCGGCATCCATCCGAGCGCAATCATCGCACCCGACGCACAAATCGCTGCCTCCGCAACCATCGGACCGCTCTGCATCATCGAATCAGGAACTGTGATCGGCGAACACACCTACCTGCAAGCTGAGGTCTTCATAGGCCGTAACTCCCGCGTCGGAGCAAACTGCTGGCTTAAACCCAGAGCCATCATCTCCGCTGAGTGCGTGCTCTTGAACCGCGTTCAAGTCCATTCGGGCGCGGTCATCGGTGCCGACGGCTTCGGCTACGAATTCGTCAACGGGCGCCACGAAAAAGTGCCCCAGGTCGGCCGCGTTGTGATCCATGACGACGTCGAGATCGGCGCCAACGCCACCATCGACCGTGCCCGCTTCAGCGAAACCGTCGTCGGTGAGGGCACCAAAATCGACAACCTCGTCCAAGTAGGCCACAACGTCGTCATCGGCAAACACTGCCTGATTTGCGCTCAAGTCGGTATCTCAGGCAGTACCACCATCGAGGACTACGTTGTCCTTGGCGGCCAAGCCGGACTCGCCGGACACCTCACCGTCGGTCGCGGCTGCAAGGTCGACGCTCAGTCCGGCGTCAACTCCAGTCTCGACCCCGGTAGCTCGGTCAAAGGTTCACCCTGCCTCCCCTACTCGCTGGAGCAGCGCGTCAACGTCCTGCGTAAACGGATTCCCGACCTCTTCAAACGCGTCGACGCCCTCGAGCGGAAGAGCTAGAAAGTTCTTCCGCCAACGCCTAACTCGTCCCAACATCCCTTTCACATGAGCAAAAGACCCGGGCTAAATATTTTCACCGGCAATTCAAACCGCGCCCTCGCTGAAGAAATCTGCAAAGGCATCGGCATTACCCTGGGTGAGGCTGTCGTAAACAGCTTTCCTGATGGCGAATCGTTCGTTAAAATCAACGAAAACGTCCGCGGCAGCGACGTCTATCTGATCCAGTCGACCTGCCCGCCGACCAACCATCACCTGATGGAGCTGCTTATCATGATCGATGCAGCTCGTCGCGCCTCGGCCAACCGCATCACCGCCGTCATTCCATTTTACGGATACGCGCGCCAAGATCGCAAAGACCAGCCACGAGTGCCGATCACCGCCAAGCTCGTGGCGAACCTACTTGTCGCTGCTGGTGCAAACCGCGTGCTCACGATGGATCTGCACAGTCAACAGATCCAAGGTTTCTTCGACATCCCCGTCGATCATCTCTACGCGTCACCCGTCTTTTTTAATTACTTCTCGAAGCTCAATAAAGAAAACCTCGTCGTCTGCTCGCCCGACGTCGGTGGCATGAAGATGGCTGCAGCCTACGCCGACACTATCGGTGCCGCCCTCGGCCTCGTAGCCAAGAAACGCACCAACGCCACCACGGTCGAAGCGATCAGTGTCGTCGGTGACGTCAAAGATCGCGACATTCTCCTTGTCGACGACATCACCGAGACCGCTGGCACATTGACCGCAGCCGCGAAAATCCTCCGCGAACACGGAGCCCGCAGCATCCGCGCCGCGGTCAGCCACTGCATCCTCAATGAAGTCGCCGTCGAACGCCTCAAATCCGGTTTGATCGACGAGCTCATCACGACCAACTCCGTACCCAATAACGACACGAAGGGGCTGCCCATCACCGTTCTCAGCGTCGCCGGCCTGCTCGGCGAAGCGATCATGCGCATTCACCAAAACGAAAGCGTCACGAGCCTTTTTAAGATAAAAGGGTTCTAGTTCTCAAGCAGTAGCGGCGCAGGTGCACGTAAACGTGCACCAAGAAATTTTCGCATGAAAGCCAATCTCACCTCCGGACTGGTCCTAGCCTTCCTCGTCTTTACCGGTGGTCGGTTTGCAGCAGCGCCCAACGATCCTACCGCTACCGCCAAAGCTCTGTCGGCGGTCAAACCGACGCTCACCATCGACAACTCACCGGTGAGCGAAAGCAAAACGCCTGCCGCGACCAGCTACGCCGACATCGTCGAGCCCGTGCAAAAAGCAGTCGTGTCGGTTTACTCCACTAAGATCGTGCGTGAACGCGCCACCACGAATCCGCTTAGCCACGAATCCTTCGGCGAACAAGTTCCGACACGCGAAGCCAAGGAACAAGGACTCGGCTCAGGCGTGATCGTTTCGGCCAACGGCTTCATCCTGACCAATAACCATGTGGTAGAAGGAGCCGACGAACTCAATGTCTCACTCCCTGACGGCCGCGAATTCAAAGCCAGCGTCATCGGCACAGACCCCAAGACCGACATTGCCGTCGTGAAAATCGACGCCGACAATTTGTCGACACTCGTCCTGGCCGACAGCGACAAACTCCGTGTCGGCGACATCGTTTTCGCTGTCGGAAACCCACTTGGTATCGGCCAAACAGTCACGATGGGTATCGTCTCAGCGATGGGCCGGAATAATCTCCAGCTCCTCGAAGGCGTACACGGCTATGAAAATTTCATCCAAACCGACGCGGCGATTAATGTGGGCAACTCCGGCGGCGCACTCGTCGACGCAAAAGGACGGCTCGTTGGTATCAACAGCGCGATCATTTCCACAACTCACGGCAATATCGGCATCGGCCTTGCCATTCCGGTAAACCTTGCTGCGAGCATCATGACCAGCCTGACTGAGTCTGGTTCGGTCACCCGCGGATACCTCGGAATATCGGTTGATCCAGTCAACATCGAGATCGCTGAAACGCTCGGCCTCAAGAAAGACACCAAGGCAGTGGTTATTACCATCGTCACCCCAGACAGCCCAGCGGAAAAAGCCGGCCTCAAGCGTTCCGATGCCATCTTCTCGATCCAAGGCAAACCCGTGACCTCCGTGCAAGATCTGCGACTCCTCGTTTCCCAGATGCCACCGGAAACCGAAATCGACATGAAGATTATCCGCGACGGAAAAGAGAAAACACTCAAAGCAACCCTCGGGCGCCTGACCGACGACAACGTCCAAAATGAGCTGATCCCTGGCGTCGAAGTCATACGCCTCTCCGACGAGCTGCGGCGGCGCCTTGATATAAAAGACCGAATCGATGGTTTGGTGGTAACCAACGTTGAACGCAATTCGCCTTACTTCGACCGTCTTGCCCCCAACATGGTAGTTCTAGAAATTAACCGACGGCCAGCGGCAGACCTCACCGGGGCGCGCCAGCTCCTACAACCGGGTCGCAACCTACTCTATATCTACAATCGAGGTCTTTATCGCTACATCGCGGTGATCAAGGAAGTGCGTTAGCACAGTTCTTCCCATGCCGTTATGAGACAATCACCGCGGTCGACACCCTCAACTGCCTGGCTTCTCTACTGGAATCCGGGCCAATGATTCAGGCACCTGATCCGCTTGATACGTGGGGAAACTAAGTTCGAGTAAGGAGATCGCAGGTGCATCGAAGCGTGCCGTACCAGCACTACGATCGACCAGCATCGCAACAGCGACCGGCACACCGCCGCCCTTGCGTACGATATCGAGACACTCTACCACACGCCCACCGCGTGTCACCACATCCTCGACAATCAAAACCGGCTCACCTGGTTCAAATTTGAAACCACGACGCAGGACCAAAACGTTATTCTCCTTCTCGGCAAAAATGTAGCGTGACTTTGTCTGCCGCGCGACCTCTTGACCAATCACCAACCCCCCCATGGCTGGCGCCAGTACCGTACGAAACGAAAGATGCGCTAGTTTCGCGCACAATAATTCCGACAAGCGAGAGACCGCAGCCATGTTCTGGCAGACTTGAGCACATTGAAAATAATGCCCGCTATGCAGGCCGGAACGGAGCACAAAATGCCCCTGAAGCAGCGCCTTGGTACGTTTGAAAATTTCGAGAACTTCCTCTTGTTGGGAATCCATACACCAACGCTGGCGGGAGACCGGGAAAAAACAAAAACTTTTTTGTACGGCTTGTTGCCTGTACAATGCCCACGTGGTCATCGAATACGCACCTTTAGAAGACGAGCTAGGCGACGTCATGGAGAAAGCCATGCGCCATTCCAGTCTTACCGACCAGGCTCTGGCAGAACGTTCCGCTGTCGCAGTTGAAAAGATCCGCGACGCGATCGACTACCGTTATGATCTGACGCCTGACGAGATTCGCCGCCTTGCTCAAGCACTCGAACTCAATGAGGCAGGTCTAACCGCCATCGCCCAAGGGCGCTACCCGCTCCCCGAGATCGCCGGATTGCCTTTCTGTCTATATCCCCTGCGCTTTGCTCACGGCATCGGAGTGGCAAATGCCTACATTGTCGCTGACTGCCGCCTCTCGACAGGAGTGCTCTTTGACGCTGGTACGGATTACAGTCAGCTGCGCCGGGTTTGGCCAAAGAGTATTAAAAAACCAGAAGCGATCTTTATCACCCATGGCGAGACTGAGCACCTCGGCGGCCTGCGTGATCTGCTCGCAAACGACGGGAAGATTCCGGTCTTCTGCCCCGAAGGCAAATGTATCGAAGGAGCTGTCGCCTTGGGTGAAGGCGCACGTTTGACATTCGGGCAGCTCGAAGTTCACGCGCTCAAGACCCCCGGCCACTGCGAGTCGCACAACTGCTATGTCGTGACCGTTCCAAGCGCGCCCACCGCCGCGCCTCTCTTGATTTCTGGCGACACGTTATTTGCTGGTTCCATAGGAACTGCCTTCTTCTGCCGACAGAAACTCGTAACTAACCTCCGCCGCATGCTTGATCAGTTACCGGAGAACACGGTGGTAGCCCCTGGACACGGCCCACTCACGACAATAAAAAACGAACGGCTTTACAACCCGTTCGTCTGACCTCCCTTTATCTTTAGGCATTAAGCAATGGTCGGGGCGGCGAGATTCGAACTCGCGACCTCTACGTCCCGAACGTAGCGCTCTACCAGGCTAAGCTACGCCCCGATTCTTTGCTTTCTAAATGAATAGCCGCCGAGCTAAGGTCTCCCAAAGCCCGGCGGCAAACAAAATCTCTCAGCCCATTACTTGGCTGGAATCAAATTGGCGGGCGGATTCGCCATCACGCTCTCGCTCGCTCGCCGTGCAAGCATCTCATTATACCGCTGAACCTCTAGTTCAGCATCACGGCGCATCTTCTTGGAAATCTCCACCTTCTTGGCGAACTCGAATACTGCACGGTTTTCACGCTCCCGGAGATCACGCTTATCAGCCAAGTCTTTCTCCAGTTTGGCGACAAGCTTCGTGTTCAAATCAACGTCATCGGTGTACTTCTTGAGGTCATCCTTCATCTTTTGGATCTTCGCATCGTACTCGTCTTTCTTCTTTTGATCTTTTTCCTTTTCATCGGCGATGCGCTGCTCATTTCGCTTCTCGGAGTCGATCTTAGCTTTCTCTTCCAGCTGACGTTTCTTAGTCGCTTCTTCGTCTTTTCTCTTATTCTCAGCTTCGATCTTTTGCTTTTCCTTGAGCTCAGTCCCCCGAGCAGCGTCACGCTCAAAGTAAACAAAGACAGCCATTAGAACGATTGGCACTACTATATAGTAACGATTCATATCGGCAAAATTCGGAGGTTAGGTGATCAGGATTTCTTCTTGCCCGCCTGGGCCAAGGCGATTGCAGCTTCTTTATCGACTTTTTCAATTTTGATCAGCACGTCCTCTAAGACCTTTTGATTGCCCTCGGCAATCTTGACGTACTCCAGTAAGAATTTGTCGTCAGCTTGGAGTGTGTTCTTTTCAGCGGCGATCTTCTTCAAGGCGGATTCCTCAACAGCGATCTCGGTCTTGAGGCGATCAACTTGGCGCAGCACTCGGTCGCGATCATCACGGGCGCGATCACTCGCATCCTTCAAGTCGAGCTGTACCTGCTTTTCCTCTTCCGCACGTTTTTCACGCTCGGCTTTTTCGATTTTGCGACGCTCTTGAAGCGCTATAGCCTCCTCAACAGCCTTTTTCTTGGCCTCGAAGTCAGCCTTCTGTTTCGTTTCGCGCTCAATGCGCACAGCTTCTTTCTTTGCCGCTTCACGGGCCTCAATCTCAGTGCTGAAGTTCCAATAAAAGGCGCCAAAAATAAGCACGCCAATCACAGGTACGATGACGTAAAGTTTCTTCATGTGAATAAGGGGGAATGTCGGTTACTTTTTATTTTCTATGAAAGTCTTGCGCTCATTGATCGTATCTTTGACGACTTTAAGAATGTTTTGAGCTTCTTTGGATTTGGGATCCGCAACTACTGCCTTTTCTGCAGCACTCAAAGCATCCTCCAAACGTTTATCTTCAAGGGCTATGTAGGAAATCAGGATAAGCGTCTGACCCGGGTGCTCCAATCCTTTGCTAACCGCCGCTTGAAAATGCTTATACGCCTCAGCATGCTTGTCGTTGTTGTAGAATATCTGTCCAACCTGAAGTTCTAGATTGGGAGACTTGGGAAACAGCTTAATTGCTTCGAGGAAGATTTCCACAGCGCGCGCTTCCTTGTTCATCTGCTGATAACAAGCAGCTAGAAGTTCCCAGTTCTTCTGCTCCGGATCGATCTTGCCGTTACGTAATCCCTTCTCCAAGAGATCGGCAGCAAAAGCATACTGCTGAATGTTGTAGTAGAGCCCAGCCAGCATGAAATTATCTTTGTTAGTTACCATCTGTCCAGCGGATTGTGCACGCTCCAAGGCGACCACGGCGCTTAGATCAACCGTCTTATCGCCACTACCCTGAAGGGCAACATAGGTATTAAACAGCAACGGCCAGTAAGTCTTATTATTCGGGAACATCTTGACCATCAGTTCAAGCACTTCAGCGCAGCGGACATTATCTCCGAGTTGTTGAAGCGCGGCCAAGAATAGGGTGTAGTTCTCTTCCTTGGGCTTGATTACGAGATAAAGAGCTTTTTCGGCTTCAGTCGCCGCCTGTTTCATTAATGTAAGATCGATCTTAGACTGATCCAAGACCGCTTCGCTGTATAATATCCGAGCCCACATCGTTTGCGCTTCGATCGTTGCCTTCTTGCCCTCAACCAAGCGTTGTCCGTACATATGCGCCTTCGCGTAGGCGGCGCGTTGTTGCTCGACGGTCTTTCCAGGGGTGGCACCATCCTGCATGTAAAGGCCTGCAAGATTGATCAAAGTGTCCTGTTCACCTATTGGGAGCGCGCGCGCAAATCGAAACAGATTAAGTTCCTGGCCGATCCTGAGCATATCCTCAAGAGGCTCAATCGCACGAGTTGTCTCACCTTTACTGCCGTAAATTTGTGCTTTGAATCCGGAGAGGAAAGCACGGTCGTAACTCTTCGCGTCGACTTTTCCGATCAGACCATCGATCGTAGCGATGGCTTCGTCCCATTTCTTTGCTTCGACAAGGGCAGATAGCGGCGCAATGCCTGTCTGAACCTTTTCCGAAATTTCAGGTGGGTTATCGGGCTGCGAAGCCGCCGCGCCGAGCGTCAGAAGGCTTGCCGCAAACAAGACGGCTAAGCTGCGTTGGAATGATTTGAAAGGGATAAGCATGGCGGGCTAAATTATTCGTCAGCAATGCTGAATACGAAGGGCTGTTGCATGCGGGCATTAACGGAACGACCACCTTTTTTACCTGCGCGGAACTTCCATTTGTAGATCGCATCGAGTGCTGCTGAATCGAAAGCAGGATTGTCGGATTTTACTACACGTGCATCACGAACTTCACCGTTAACATCACAGACGAACTCTACGAGAACCTCTGCGCTGACGCCCTGGCGTTTCATTTCAAACGGGTAAACCGGTTGCGCGCGGAAACGTGGCACAGGCTGCTGATCGAGATTCTTAAGGTCAAACACCTCGGTCAGCCTAGCATTGGTTGCCGGGCCGCTGTTTTTCGGCACCGTCATCGTGATACCCGCTTTCGGTGGTGGCGGTGGTTGGACTGGCTGCACGAAAGAGTTGAGATCGACCACACCGGGGACGTCGGCAACGCTAGGGGGAGCGAGTGAGGCCACCTCATTTGAGGCTTCTGCACTCTCCTGAGGCTCAGGCGGCTCCGGCGGCATCACCGGCATCTCAAATTGGATGACTGGGGCTTCCTCTTTAACGACCTTCTTTTTCTTACCCCAGTTAAACTTGATCTCTCCGCCAAAACCGAGGCCGGCATGGATGAGGACCGAGCAAAGGAGACCAATGATTAAATCGCGGCGCATGTTGCTTATAGGTCGAGGTTACTTACCCGTGGCGCGGTAAACAGTCTCGATTGAGATCTGTTTGATGCCTGCCTTACGAACTTCATCGAGGGCTGCAACCGTAGGGCCGAACTTTGCCCGATCATCACCGGCTAACAACAGGCGTGGTTCCTTTTGCTTCACCCTTAGCTGCTCGACGTAATTTTGAAGGCGGGGGGGGAGCTCACGCTCAGTGATCAACTCCCGATCCCAATAGATACCGGCATCCGTGACCTGTAAAGTGACAGGAGCATTCTCAGGATTTACAGGAGCTGGATTGTTTGAAGCGACCGGTAAATCCACCGGTACCGACACGATCTTGTTAAGGGAAAGTGTGAAGAGGACGAAAGTCGCAAGCAGAAAAAAGATGACGTCGATCAGCGGAATAATCTGAATATTCGCTTTTTTTCTACCTGAAGAAGTTTTTGCTGAACCGCCACCGGCCATGGGTATAGTGGGTTAAAGTATTAGAAGTTGCTGCAGGTATTACGTGGGACGAGTCGTTTTATTACTGGCCAGCCTGACGAATACGGGTTTCGAGGAAAACTTTCCTAAAGCCAATCTTTCGCGCCTCGTCGAAGACGTAGCGAACTTGGCTGAACATCGCATTTTCATCACCATTGATTAGAATGCGAGCGTCTGCCCCATCGGTGCGAAAGTAACTCGTCATACGAGTCAAGAAATCTTCCAAGCTGACCTGCTCCTTATTCCATGCGAGCGAACCATCGATTGAGATCGAAATGGTTACACCAGTCGGGTCGCGCGGCTCGCCAGTTGAGGCCGTTGGGAGCGAAACGGTTACGCCCTCCGATTTATTCAACGAGATCGTGAAGAGGACGAAGGTAGCGAGCAGAAAGAAGATAACATCGATCAAGGGGATGATCTGGATGTTGGCCTTTTTTGGACCACCTTGTTTACCACCTGAAGAGCCACCGGCCATGGTAATAAATTGAGTTAAGGGGAAAGGAGCAGGAGACTCGGACGCCGTCTAGCGAACGGCGCCCGAATAGATGCTAACGAGGAGATTAGGACGTGTGGGACTCGTGCTTCTTGAGGATCAGCTCAATAGCATTCGAGGCGTCGGATATCTCGTGCTTGGCCTGTTCAGCCTTGGCGTTAACAATGTTGAACGGGAACAGGGACAAGATGGCGATCGCAAGACCGGAGGCCGTGGCGATAAGGGCCTCAGCCACGCCACCGGTGATGTTACCCATGGCAGCGGCGAGATCGCCCGTCATGGCACCGAAGGTACCCATCATGCCCGTGACCGTACCGAGCAAGCCGAGCATCGGAGCAGCGGTGATAATTGTGTCGAGGATGGCCGTACCCTGTTGATAACGCTGGAGCTCTTGATTAGAGGCACGGATGAAAGCGTTGGCCAGAGACTGCTCGCGGTGAGTGAGCGCATAGGTGAGAATGCGGGCGATGTAGTCTTTGCTCTTCTGACCGAGGGCGATCGCGCCATCAATGTCCTGGGCCTCAACCTGCTCGAGCATCTTCTCAACAACCTCGGGCTCGCGGCTCGCGTTTTCGCGAATGATGAAAATAACGCGCTCAATGGCGACGGTGACGCCAATAAACGAAATGATCAAAATGGGCCACATCATGATTTTTCCGTGGGCAAAGAGCTCCATCGGAGTCTGGTTCATCAAAAGTACAAATGCTACTGGCAAGCTACTGGTGATCATGTTGGATTGATTTTCTTTTGGGAGTTAACTGTGAGATATTGGAGTGAAAGGGAGCGAGGCGAACTGATAAGAAGCGTGGAGCGGCGGAGGCTCAACAATCTTACGGCCAATGAAAATTAAAAAATCTGAGAGGCCCGTATGTATTAGCGCAGCGGCTGACGGGTATTTGCTAATATCTAATCAGGGGGAATTGAAGGGATGTAAGGGAACTCACCACTGGTGGGTGAACGAGGAGACTAAGGGCAGAAAAGACACGAGTACTCCGCTAGGAATTTCTTCTGTCAATGCTGTTCTTTAACTTTTGTGTGCACCATCGCAGAAGTAGCGCTGGCTGCCCGACTAGGAGTCGAACCTAGACAAAACGAGTCAGAGTCGTTTGTGCTACCATTACACCATCGGGCAGTAGAAACAGCGGGGAAAAGGCTAGCGTTTGAGAGGAAAACTGGAGCCGGCGATGGGATTCGAACCCGCAACCGCCTGTTTACAAAACAGGTGCTCTACCGTTGAGCTACGCCGGCAAAGCTTGGGGAAGCCCCACAGGTGGGGCATCAGGCTTTTCCCTGTGAGTTTTTTGGAAAGAACGTATGCAGGCGCGAACGCCACCGAAAGTGGTGGCTCCCCGGGGACTCGAACCCCGAACCAATTGATTAAGAGTCAACTGCTCTACCATTGAGCTAGGAAGCCTAAAAGCGAACTGTCAAAAACTCAGGAATAGGCCGGGGGTGTCAATTCCTTTTGCGGCGAAATTCACGCCAAAAACACTCTTCCGGTCCGGCCGAGAACCAGCCCGAGGGTGCCGGAACCTCGATTTCAACACCCATCTGAAATGCCTAAAGCTCGCCTTTGAGGCATTTCTTCGTGGCAAGCCAAGCTGCCTAGAGCTGCCGCGGCAGTTGAAAAATGAGCGTCAGCGAGAGGCCCGCCTAGTCCACCTCAGCCAGTTTTTGCGCGGTGAAAAGAACCGGGACGGTCATGCGTACCTCGACGTTATGCCCGTTTTTTTGTGGAGGCTGATATCGCCATTGCCCAACCGCAACGGTCGCTGCCCAGCCAAAATCCTCATGCGTCGCGGAGATTATCCGTGGAAAGAGAACATAGCCATCGCGACTAATGATGAATTCAATCTCCGCCTGGCCCGTGATACCGTCATCCTTGAGTGCACGCGGATATGCAGGAGCAACTTGCTTGATGACTTTGGGTCGTTCGTCAAGTTCGGTGGTCAACAGAATTTCGGGCTTGGCCTTGCGCAGTTCGGTGAGCACTCGACGCGCTTCGGGGTCAAGGGAGTTCTCGCCATCGAACTGAAAGTGCTCGCGGGCCGGGCTCATCACGCGATGAGTTCCTTTTTTCCCTGGGCTGTACTCGCTTGCTTCCACCATGGCGATGGCGGCCTTGGCAAAAGCTTTGTCGCTGGCGACAGTAGATGTGGTGAATAACGGACGTCCGACGTAATCCACAACAAAGCTCGCATCCGCCGATCCAGACTGCCCAGAAATAACCATTTCGTACGGGTAAACTGGCAATGGCTTGCGTTTGGCGATGGGAGCTGTGTCAAAAGGTTTACTTGTGTCCTTGGTGAGCGCCTTGGGCGACGGCTCTTCTTCTTTGGACGAGAACTCAACGGGCACACGCAACCGGAATGTTGCTGGCTGACCGTTGCGCAAACCTGGTTCGAACCGCCAAGAGCCCACGGCTTTGATTGCATAAGGGTTCAACAGGCGTTGTGGCGAACTCGTCACCACCGCGTCGCGCACCGCTCCGTCCTCGTCCACGGTGAACGCCACGATCACCTTGCCGCCCGCGCCAGATCGGAGCAGTGAAGCCGGAAAGACCGCCGCTGGTTGTGAGATGATTTTGGGCAGCACTTTACCAGCACCACCCTCATCGATATCCTCAACGATTGCGTCAGCCGCGCTCAAGATGCTCGCCAACAATACCGTACTCAGAAGTGTAACTGCGTATGAGAATAGTTTCATATGGCCAAAGGGCTTAAGGCTACGATTGATACCCGGACGGACTTCCCTCTCCCCACTAAGTTCGATGGCTGCCCGCGAATAATATATTACGTAGTTTCGGCCAAACGCGATAATCCTGCAGGAATTTAACGATTATTTAGCCAAGGATTTTAAGGTCTTACGAGCGGTTGGACTGCGAAGAAGCAATCCACGGTTTCGGGGCGAACTTGCCCATGAAATCGGAAACCTCCTAGAATCAAGCACCTCGCGACAATTCGAAATACCGTCGTGTGCACGTCGTTCAGAACAAGGAGGCGAATTGAAGTTTTAGTGCGGGCCCCCTCGAGCCCTCACACAATCGATTCCGCTCGCACCCGTGGACTCGCAAAAATCGTAAAAAAACAAAGGCGACCTTTAGGTCGCCTCAAGTTTGTCCTCACGTTCTTGGAAGAACAGGTCCGGATTCCCAGGTGGAATCAGAATCTCGTTTTGAAACGCTTCACGTCAGAACGGTACGTCTTCGTCGATGCCTTCTGGCGCTGCAGCAGGAGCCGCCGGTTTACTCGGCCGGGACGGAGGCGAATGGCGCTCCACCGGAGCGGTCTGATCCACGCCTTCTTCTGCACTAGGCGCACCGCCAGCGGCACCGCGACTGGAGAGGAATTGGACGTTGTCGAGGACGACCTTCAGCTTGCTGCGTTTCTGCTGGGTCTGCTTGTCCTCCCACTGGTCGAACTTGAGACGTCCCTCAACCATGGCCGGGCTGCCCTTGGTTAGGTACTTGGCGACCAGTTCGCCCTGTTTGCCCCACGCCTCAATATCGACAAAGGTCGTCTCGTCGCGCGTCTGGCCGGACTCGTCCTTGAACTGGCGGTTAACCGCCAGGCCGAACTGACAAATCGCGGTGCCTTTAGGCGTGACCCTGAGTTCAGGATCGCGCGTGAGGTTGCCGATGAGGAAAACTTTATTGAGATAGGCCATGGGGTGGAGGCTTTCGCCGGGTCCTTAGACGGACTCGACGAAGGTGCGATGGACGTTGCTGTTGAGGCGGAGGCGTTCCTTGAGGGCAGCGGGGCCTTCAGCCGGAGCGGCAAAGTTGACCTGCACGTAGGTGGCAGCGGTCAGCTTGGCGTCGATGACGCGTACGAAATCTTTTTTGCCAAGATTTTCGACGGCGGTGATGTCGCCTTGGATAGCGACGATTTCGGTCTTCACGCCTTCGATGATCTGTTCGATGGTGTCTTCTTTGCCGCGATTATCGAGGATGAAGGTGGCGCGGTAGTTGCGTTTGGTCGGGTTCATTTTGGGTCTCTGCGGTTAAGTGAATTCATGGCCTGATCGGCTCCGTTTTCGAGGAGGAGCTTAAGGCCGGATAGATAATGGTCTAATTTTTGGTCAACGAGTGTCTGCTGTTCGGGAGTGAATTTTCCGAGGACGAAGTCCTTAAGGTCTATTTGCTGCGGCTGTTTCGGGCCTATACCCAAACGATAGCGGATAAAGCCATCGCCCAAGTGTTCGAGGAGACTAGCCACACCATTGTGGCCACCTGCACTGCCCGTCACGGAGACTTTGACGAGACCGAGATCGATCGTGAGATCGTCATAGATCACGAAAACCGAGGCGGGCTCGATCTTGTAGAAACCGGCCAGTGCTTGAAGCGAGCGACCGCTTTCGTTCATGAACGTCTGCGGCTTCGCAAAAACAAAAGTCTGCTCCGGTGAGCGATCCCAGCGCGCGGTCTCAGCTTCAAACTGCGCCTGTTTTTTCCAGGCGAGGCCGAGCTTGCGGGCAAAGGCCTCGATGACGATGAACCCGAGATTGTGACGGGTTTTCTCGTACTCGCGGCCCGGATTGCCGAGGCCGGCAACGAGCGAAATAGACATGACTCAAAGAACAATCGTCCCGGCCGGTGCGGTCAAGCAGCCAGCCGGAACGGGGAAAACTTACTTCTTGGCGGGAGCAGCGGGTTTGGCACCAGCGGCCGGCTTCGCGCCAGCAGCAGGAGCAGCGGCTTTCTTGTCGCCAGCGGCAGGAGCAGCAGCGGCCTTGGCATCGCCAGCGGCGGGAGCGACTGGTTTGCCATCGGCGCCAACGGCCGGGGCAGCAGCACCAGCAGCAGGAGCACCTTCGCCAGCGGCAGGAGTGGCAACAACGGCGGAGACGACTTCGGCCACAGGCTCGACGCACGAGACGACGGGCTGGCTCTTATCATCGCGATACTCGACGCCCGGGACGGCCTTGAGTTCGCCCACATGGATGGTCTCGCCAACCTTCAATTCAGTTACGTCCACCTCGA
>Ga0302322_100001478_pt1 | contig 19212 bp, 24 predicted proteins | sample Fen_T0_2_FD_203757 | JGI IMG/M metagenome (GOLD analysis project Ga0302322, IMG submission 203757) | Peat permafrost microbial communities from Stordalen Mire near Abisko, Sweden - Fen_T0_2 | ecosystem: Environmental > Terrestrial > Soil > Wetlands > Permafrost | place: Sweden: Abisko... | reverse complement strand
GGCCGTTTGAAAGCTGAATTAGCCGAACTAGCGCCCAAGGGCAACAAGCGGATGGGATCAAATCCCCATGCCAACGGTGGCTTGCTGCTACGCGATTTGCGCATGCCGGATTTTCGCGACTATGCCGAAAAGGTCCCTTCGCCGGGTGTACGTGGTATCGGCGACACCCATGTGCTCGGGCGTTTTTTGCGAGATGTGGTGAAGTTGAACGACGAGCAGAAAAACTTCCGCGTCTTTGGTCCTGATGAGACGTTGTCGAACGGTTTGGAATCGCTTTTTGAAGTGACGAATCGGCAATGGGACGCCGCGTTAGAACCGAAGGACGAATTTCTCGCTCCCGCGGGTCGCGTGATGGAAATGCTCAGCGAGCATCAATGCGAAGGCTGGCTCGAAGGCTATTTGCTCACCGGACGTCATGGCCTCTTCAACTGTTACGAGGCGTTTATCCATATCATCGATTCGATGTTCAACCAGCACGCGAAATGGCTGAAAGTCACATCACGTCTGCCGTGGCGGCGGAAGATTGCCTCCTTGAATTATCTGCTGGCTTCGCATGTCTGGCGCCAGGATCACAACGGTTTTTCCCATCAAGATCCTGGGTTCATCGATCACGTCTTGAACAAGAAGGCCGAGATCGTGCGCGTTTACCTTCCGCCCGACGCGAACTGTTTGCTATCGATCATGGACCACTGTTTGCGCAGTCGGCACTATGTTAACGTCGTGATCGCGGGAAAACACTCTTCGCCCCAGTGGCTGACGATGGAGGCGGCGGTCAAGCACTGCGCGGAAGGGATAGGCATCTGGAGTTGGGCTAGTAACGATCAGGATGCGGCCCCCGATGTGGTTATGGCCTGCTGTGGCGATGTGCCCACGCTGGAGACGCTCGCCGCCGTCTCAATTTTGCGCAGCCATTTACCCGAGCTAAAAATCCGGGTCGTCAACGTCGTCGATCTGATGAAGTTGCAGCCGCAATCCGAACACCCGCACGGTTTGAGTGACATGGATTTTGACGAACTATTCACCACCGTCAAACCGGTCATCTTTGCCTTCCACGCTTATCCATGGTCGATTCACCGACTGACCTATCGCCGAAGGAACCACTACAATATTCATGTCCGCGGCTACAAGGAAGAGGGTACCATCACCACACCTTTTGACATGACGGTACTCAACGAGCTGGACCGTTTTCACCTGGTTATGGACGTGATTGATCGTCTGCCGCAAACAGGGGACAAGGGCATTTATCTAAAACAACAGCTCAAGGACAAGCTCATCGAGCACCGGCAGTACATCGACAAAAACGGCGAGGACCTGCCGGAGATCCGCAATTGGAAATGGGCTGTGCCAAGCAAAACCGAATCAACGCAATGATTGTCAGTAACTGACCTGAATGCACCGCGCTGTTTTGAACGCGAACGTTGTCCGGTCCAAAACAGACGGTGGCGACATGGGCACTTAAGGCGCGGGTTTTCTCAGGTCGGCTTCAACATGGATGACGATGTCCACGTTATTACCGATAACGCCTTGATCGGCTGCGATTTCATAATCGCGCCGATCCAGTGTCGTTGAAACTTCCCATCCGGAGATCGCAGCTCCTTTCATGCCCGGGCCAAAGCCTAGCGAAGTGACCTTGAGCACGACTGGTTTCGTCACGTTCTTGATCGTGAGATCACCGGTAACGGCGTAGGTGTCACCGCTGGTGTGTTTCCACGTTTTACTCTTGAAAGTCATGGCCGGGAATTTATCGGCGACGAAAAAATTGGCAGAGCGCAAGTCGTCGTCGCGCATGCTCGTGTTCGTCGTAATGCTGGCAACCTCGATGACAGCCTCGACATTGCTTTTTTCGAGGTGGTCCCGATCTACTATGACGGCGCCTTTCACCTTCGCGAAAAAGCCCGGCACCTTGGTGAAAAAGTGAGAAACGGTAAAACCGACCCAAGTATGCACCGGGTCGATGTCGTAGGTTTCAACGGCGGCTTGGGCGGAGGCAAGTGAGCCGAGCGCAAGGCCGGCGATGACAAGAGCGAGTCTGAAATGTTTCATAGGAGGTCGATAGATAAGTTTCTGATTGAAGGAAGATCATGCCTGTCAAGAGCAGGGCGAACTATGGGGACTTGCCCTACTGCGGTCGCAGTGCGTGGCGAATCGCGAAGCAGCTTTGCGAATACGGGTAACACCCCGTGTTGCGCGCTTGTTGTGCGGCGTAGAGTCGTTCAAATCAGGAATAGTCCTGAAAATAATTATGACGACATTACTCGAATCGCGTGCCTCAGCGTTGAAAAAGCCAACAAAAGAAACCAAGCCCAAGGCCTACCAAAGTGTAAACCCTTACGACGGGAAGACCTTCAAAACGTTTGAAGAATTTACCGCTGAGCAGCTCGAAGCGGCGATCAAAACCGCTACGATCTGCTTCGAGACTTGGCGGAATACGTCGTTCGGGGAACGTGCAATCGTGGTAGCAAAAGCCGCAGCCATGATGCGCGCACACATCGAAGAATTTGCACGCCCGGTCACACTCGAGATGGGTAAGCTCCTTGAGGAATCTCGCGGCGAAGTGGCGCTGAGTGCCGACATCATCGAATACTACGCCGTCAATGCCGAACGTTTCCTCGCGCCACAAAAACTCACACCCGGTTTTGGCGAAGCGGTCATTGAAAACACGCCTTTGGGCGTGCTCTTCGGCGTGCAGCCCTGGAATTTCCCTTATTACCAGCTCGCACGTTTTGCTGCTCCAAATCTGATGGCGGGCAATGTCGTGATGGTGAAGCATGCGGGTTGCGTGCCCCAATGCGCTATCGCTTTCGAAAAATTGTGGTTGGATGCTGGCGCGCCAGTTGGTGCTTACACCAATTTATTGATCTCGCACGAGCAGGTAAACCGCGTGATCGACGATCACAGGATCAAGGGCGTCGCGTTGACAGGTGGCGTCGAAGCCGCCCGAAGAGTCGCGTCTAGAGCCGGACAAAACGTCAAGAAGACCACAATGGAGCTTGGCGGTAGCGATGCGTTTATAGTGCTAGAAGATGCCGACCTCGACCAAACCGTGAAATGGGCGGTCTGGGCCAAGATGAACAATACTGGCCAATGCTGCGTCGCAGGGAAACGTTTTATCGTCGTCGACTCGGTGGCCGATCGCTTTCTCGAAAAATTCCAAGCCGCGCTGGCCGCACTCAAACCGGGAGATCCTATGGATCCAGCAACGACACTCGCACCCTTGTCCACCGAATCGGCGCTGGTAACACTTTTGGGGCAAGTCAAACGCGCTGTCGCCGGTGGCGCTACCGTGGTGATGGGCGGCAAACGCATCGACCGTTCCGGCTCGTTCATGCAGCCAACAATCCTCACTAATATCAAATCTACCAATCCTGCCTTCCGTGAAGAGTTTTTTGGGCCGGTCGTGCTCTTCTTCCGGGTCAAGAATGAAGAAGGGGCCATCGCGCTGGCCAACGACTCCGACTATGGCTTAGGCGGCTCGGTCTTCACCGCAGATGTCGCACGCGGCAAACGGGTGGCAAGCCGCATCGACACCGGTATGGTGTTCATTAATCACCCGACTTGGACGACGCCAGATCTCCCCTTTGGCGGAATCAAAAATTCAGGCTACGGGCGCGAACTTTCCAGCTTGGGCATACAGGAATTTGTAAACAAAAAGTTGATACGCGTAGCCGCAATCAACGCACCGGCTTGAACTATATTCTCACCTCGTTGCGCGCGGGCGCACGTTGGGCTATGAAGACGAAAACTGTCCTTGGCACAGGCCCATTGGAGATGCACCTCAGTGGGCGGGCAGGGTGGTTGCGCGCCGCTGTGCTCGGATCGGACGATGCCATCGTATCAACTGCGAGCCTCATGATTGGTGTCGCAGCGTCCTCGGCGTCGAAGGGCGCCATTTTGGTTGCTGGGGTGGCAGGCTTGGTTGCGGGGGCAATGTCGATGGCGGTCGGCGAGTATGTTTCGGTTAGCTCACAACGTGACGCGGAACAGGCGGACATCGGGCGTGAAATGCGCGAACTAACGGAGCAGCCACAAGCCGAGTTACAGGAGCTAGCGATGATCTATGTTAAACGGGGGCTCGATAACGAGCTCGCGTTGAAAGTCGCGGAGCAACTCAGCGCACACGACCGGCTCGGCGCACATATGCTCGATGAGCTCGGGATCAACCAGGATTCCCTCGCGCGTCCGATGCAAGCGGCGTGGATATCGGCGGCGAGTTTCGCCTCGTTCGCTGTGGTTCCCATTGCGGCTCTGCTTGTCGCTCCAGCGGCTCTGCGCATACCCGTAATCGCCGTGCTTTCGCTGGTGAGTCTTGCCGCTCTAGGCGCATTCGGGGGGCACCTCGGCGGCGCGCCGGTCGGCCGTGCAGCGTTGCGAGTCACATTCGGCGGCGCTCTTGCGATGGCTGTAACCGCTATCATCGGTCGAATCCTTGGCGTTTCGGTGGGATAAATCGAATGAACCTTCAGACAAAACTATTCAATGCCGCCAAATGGTCGAGACTGAGCACGATCAACGCACTGCGATGCAAACCATGACGGCGCCCCGTGATGATTTCTCCCAATACATTCACCTACGTCTCCTTGTTGTTGGCGCGATGCTCGTGCTGTCATCCTGTGCGAACACGGGGTCACGCGAAAAAACTGACAGCGCAGTCGTGGTTCCGTCCGCATGGCAACGAGGCACCACCTCAAGCGGAACGCTCGATACGGCGGCCTTAGCGAGTTGGTGGGAGCGGTTCAATGATCCGGTCCTGAACGAACTGATGGCAGATACCTTGCGCTCCAGCCCGGACGTCGGGGGGCAAATGGAGGGTTTTGTAAGCAGCACTGGGACGGAGCCGTTTCTTTTAGAAATCCTTTTGGGGTCGTACAAAAAGCCTCCAATTTCGACGGGCCCGTAACGAGTTGTTACATCTGTGAGTGCAACTTGGTGTTAGGTCCGTGCGAAGCCTATCAGTTTCGGACCTGCAGACGCGGGTTAATTCAAGCTTGGGGCAAGTTGATTTCGGCATGCCTACCGGAAAATCGGTAAGCGCCCGGCGTTGAGCCGGGATCGTTTAGGGTCGCAAATTGACCGCATGAAAACGAACCAATCGATAGGAAATGGCAGTGGCTACGTGATAGCCGAACCTCGCTCAGCCATAATGGGTACAAAAGTTGCCTCGAACGCTGAGCCTATTTTCAAAAACCAAGGTGGTGTAAGCTCAGAATACATTAGGAATCCAACGATGAGCACCGAATCAGAATCCTTTTTTGCCGAACCTGTCGAACCACGTCAGGAGGCGCTGGCGCTGGCATCGGAAGTTATCCGCCGTTTGCTGATTTGGATGGCGGATGGCCGTACGCTGGAAGAGCGCGGTCTGCGCGCCTGCGTCGCACTTTATTGCATTCGTCCCGACCTGATTGACGGCGCAACTCCAGACCGAATTGGCGCGCTCCCCGAACGCTCCCGGCAAGCAGTGCACAAGCTGGCCAACGAATTTCGCCACACCACCGGCCTGCAATGACGAGCGCTAAAATCCCATCATCGCCGCGCGCATCGGGTGCGGAAGAAATCAACCGGCTGCACGCGGAAGCCGTAAAGTTGAGCAGTGAATCCCGCGACGCGCTCCAAGCCGCTCTGATCGCAGCTTGGAAAGCGGGTCAACTGTTAGCCGTGGAGAAACGCAACGTCCGGCGCACGATGGGCCCCGGCGCATGGCAGCTTTGGCTGGAACGTCATTTCTCCGGCACACCGCGCACGGCCGAGCGCTACATGCTGCTGGCAAAACAAGTGCGAATGTGCTCTGAAACTTCGACCGGATCGAAATAGACGAAATGCCCGACGCGATGATAGGGAATGCGCCGGAATTTCGTCCAGCTCCGTAGCGTGCGGATGGAAGGTTCTTTGTCTTTGGGGAAGATCCCGCTACTGCGGAGACCGACGATGTCTGTGAGCTGACTTTGTCCGGCAGTGGTGATTTGTGGCGTTTCCATGCCCCTGCTTGCCGGTCAAGCGCAGCAAGCAAGGATATGAGTTTTCAGGCTGCGGATCGAGTGGGTTTTACCGAAGGCACTGGTTCGGCAACAACCTGCATGACTGGGATGGCCGCACGTTTTGGCATGATTCCAAAGAATTGGTCTGCTTCCTCTGTTGTCTTCAAGTCGAGATAGTGGCGACGGATTATGCTTTCGGAATTGCTCGCTTGAATCGCAGCTTCGCTGATGGATCGGAATTTTCCAACGAACATCGAGATGAATGTATGGCGGAGCACGTCGTGGGTAAGCTCGAATTCTTTACCAATTTCAGCCCGACGTTCGTAGAAGTTCGTAACAACGAGAGGGTATTTCTTCAGTGGATACGCGTGTAACCAGGCGGCTAGATTAGGCTGAATAACCACCTTGCGCGGCTCACGGACTTTTGAAACTTCGGCCGAAATCGAAATCACACCGGCCTTCAAATCGATGGCATCGGATTTTAGCTCTGTGATTTCCCCGTGAGGCACAGAGGGCCGAACTCCCGCGAAGAGGCAGACAGCGAAATAAGTGACCCACCGGCCACCCTCGAACTGTTCCATCTGCTCCATCATATTGGCGGCTTGTGCTGCGGAAAGCGTCCTCACCATCCCGCGCCGCCGCCGAATTCGGTGCTGCGGTACTTTCGCAATCGGGTTCTCTACAATCCATCCGCGTAGAAAGGCGAATTTGAGGAACGTAGATACGATGCCGCGCCGGTTATTGTAAGTCTTGAGTGCCGGCCGGCCACGCTCGAAATAACCCACGAGGCGCTGCACTGTCAGATCGGTAACGGAAGCAGAAGGGAAATGTTTTGCAGTTTTTTCAGGTCGCGGCCTATTCGCGAAAATTGGGAAATCGACAGCATGTCTTGTTCGTACTCGTGCTTCTTGGCGTTTACGTAAGCTGTGATCGCATCGACCAATAATTTTGCCGCTCTGGCGCATGGTAATTTGCCAGCATGAAATCGACGCAGAAGGAAAGCGATTGCTGGTGTCCGACCAGCCGTCTGAATGCCGCCTCAGCGTCGATCAATTGTTCATCGCTTAGCCGCGTGATCGCGGTGCGAACACCGGCTTTGGCCTGGAGGTGGCCGATTTCATAGACCTGTCGCTCGGCCTCAGCCTCGGCGCGTTGGGAAATTTTTTGCACGCGTTTTCCATATAACCAACCACTAACTCGAAAAACGATCTCCCCTGAGGGATTCGTGAACTGTGAGATGACGAACGAACTGTTTGGATTCATGCCCGATTTGCCACGTCAACTGGCAAATCGGTTGTTGTGCTAAGCTAAGTTGCTTATCCCCACTAGGTTAAATGGTGCCCAAGGGGGGACTCGAACCCCCATGCTGTTAAGGCACAGGCTTCTGAGACCTGCGTGTCTACCAATTCCACCACCTGGGCATCTACGGGAATGCAGAAAACACACAGGCTCTCTGCGCGGAGCAAGCATAGAATTCAGACTTTCGCCGCTGTAGGTTAGTCGCCCGTTGGCCGGCCCGCGAAGGCGAGGGGGGCCGACGCGATGCGAGCGAACAAAAAAACCGTTTACTTAGCGTTTTCCGCCTTCATATGGCGGTGAACGAAAAAGTAATAGACTACGCCGAGCACGAGAAAAGCGGCTACGGCCCAGAGGGTGATGCGGTGGAGTTCACCACGCATAAGCGCGTCGTCTTCGCCGGCTTTAATGCCCAGCCAGGCCAACACACTGCACCAAAGGCCAGAGCCAAGCAACGTGTATAACGAGTACCGGCCGAAGGGAAGGCGTACGATTCCGGCTGGAATTCCGATCAGGTGTCGTACGACGGGCAGCAGTCGCGAGAAAAACACGCCGAAGGCGCCAAATTTTGACGCCCAGCGTTCGGCCTTCGCGATTTTTTCCGCTGAGATAAAGACATATTTGCCGTACCGCATCGCTAGCGGTCGTCCGGCAAGGCGCGAGGTCCAGTACATGATCGTGGCGCCGATCCATGAGCCGATTGTGCCTGCCACAACCACGCCCCAGACTGACATCGTGCCTTTTGTATGGGCGAGATGCGCGGCGGGAGGAATGATCACTTCGCTGGGCAACGGCACAATGGTGCTCTCCATCGCCATGAGCAGGCCCACGAGCCAGTAGCCACCGTGCTCGAGCTTGTCTGAATACCAATGGAGCAGTGCAGAGATAAGCTCTCGCAGATAATCCATTTTATCGTGAAACCAATTTATGAGACGTGCCATCATGGGTTGGTTGGGGTGTTAAAACGAAAAAGGCAGGCAGAAAAATTCCTGCCTGCCTGTGACGAAAATCGTTGTGGCTTAGACGTCGGGCTTGGTCTTGCGAAGACCCTGCACGCGATCGCCAGCTTTCCACTGGCCGCGTTTTTTGAGCAGATCGACGCGTTCGAAACGCTTCAGAACGTTGCGCTTAATGACGAGACCGCTGACACCTTGGAGGCTTTTGTGCTGTGACATGACGTTTTAGAAAAAGTGATAGTGACGTGTTAAAGGGGCGCAGACGTACAGTTCGAGCGGGCCCATGACAAGTATTTTTCTGCAACATATTCAGCCTGCACAATCAGCCACTCGGGCGTTTCGTACGGGTGATGGTGTAAAATCCACGTTTCCACGGCGGCGGCCCGGGCCGGAATGAACTTAATCATCAGGCGAAATTCTTCAGCCTTTTCGACTCGACCTTGCCAGACGTACTGAGAAGTGATGGGGCCATCAATTTGCACACAAACGGCCAGGCGTGATTCTACAAGACCTTGAGCGAGGCGCTCGGCGTCTTCATGATTGCCAACGGTTGTCCAGCCAACGAGTAGCATGGCGACAACGTCGGGCAGACCTCACGTTGGCGCAAGTCGAGAAATATTGCCCTTGACGGAGCGCTGCTTAGCCTTTGCTTTTCACGGTTTCACTAAAGCCAAACGCCCAGCCATGCGCGACGACTATATCAAAGAAGCTCAGAAAGTGATCCCAGACTCGAATCTCCTGATCAACGTGGTCTCCCGGCGTGTTAAACAACTACGCCGCGGTAGCCGTGCGCTGGTCGAGTCCCTCGAAAAACTTTCCCCCGAAGACATTGCCTTGCGCGAGATCATCGAGGGAAAGATCAGCTTCGATACGAACGAGGCCAACTGACGCCGATTTTCGGCGGCGGGTGACTTTCACTTCGGCATCACGCAGGCCGGGCGGTTAGCCGCCTGAATCACCCATGTCCGCACAAAAAAAAGATCCGGCCCGCTATACGGAGATCCGCAACAGCAAGGCGCTGCGCGACTATTTCGTTGAAGAAAAATTCGAGGCTGGCATCGCCCTAAAGGGCACGGAGGTGAAATCCATTCGTGCGGGCAAGGCGCAGATCAGCGATGCGTTTGGCCGTTTTGAAAAAGGAGAGCTTTGGCTGCACAACGCTCACATCGAGGAATACGCTTTCGGCAATATCTATAACCACGAAACCCGCCGCACGCGGAAGCTCCTTTTGCACCGTCACCAGATTCGCAAGATCGGGCAGGCACTTAAGATTGGCGGGCGGGCTTTGGTACCGTTGCGAATGTATTTTAAAGATGCGCTGGTGAAGGTCGAAGTCGCACTTTGTAGCGGCAAGAAACTTTACGACAAACGCGATGATTTGAAACGCAAGGTGGTTGATCGCGAAATCGACAAGGCGATGAAAAACCGACGGAAATGATGTGCTGGCCCGTTTTTACCGGCAGCAACCAATATCCTTCGCCATTCGCTCGACAGAAGCAAAAATCTTTAAACACTCACGCTGCGTGAAACAGACGATCGTAACCCTCGACATGGAAGGCGTGCTGACGCCGGAAATTTGGATTGCCGTGGCTGAAAAGACGGGCATCCCCGAGCTTCGCCGCACGACTCGTGACGAGCCCGACTACGACAAGCTTATGCGCGGGCGTCTGGTGTTGCTCGACCAGCACGGGCTTAAACTTTCTGATATTCAGAATGTCATCGCTTCACTTCCTTTGTTGCCCGGCGCGAAGGATTTTCTGGATACGCTGCGTTCACTCACGCAAGTCGTGATTCTTTCGGACACGTTTGAACAATTCGCGCAGCCGTTATTGCGTCAGCTTGGGATGCCGACGTTGCTTTGCCATCGGCTCGTGGTCGAAAACGATCGTATTGCTGGATACAAAATTCGTATTCCTGAGCAAAAGCAGAAGGCGGTCGCGGCCTTCAAAATGATGAATTATCGCGTGATTGCCGCAGGTGATTCGTTTAACGACACCGCGATGCTGGTTGAGGCGGACGTGGGCTTTTTGTTTCACGCACCGCTAAATATCACGCAGCAATTTCCGCATTTCCGTGCGTTCGACACGTATCGAGATTTACTCGATGCGATCAAAGCGCAACTCGGCTGAGCTGAACGATCGGCGAGGTTGCCGCGGCGGTGTATTCGCCGCGTGGAGACGTTTAGCTGGCGAGCGCTGGCTCGTGCAATAGCGGCCGTGCTTCGTCAGGCCAGTTGTCGACGACGAACTCGGCGAGTTTTTTCCAATGGAGCGGCTTACGCATGATACCTTTAAGCGCGGGCAAAAGTTGGAGTTCCTCGGAGGCAAAATCGATCGGCCCGCCCGTGATGATCACGAAGTTCGAGTCGGGTACGAAGCGTTGGGCCTGCGCGAGAAATTTCAGGCCATTCATTCCTGGCATCTGATAGTCGGTTATGATCATGCCGGGATTAAGCGAGGGAAGGTGCTGGAGTGCTTCTTGTGGCGAAGCGAAGGTGTGAACCTGGCAGGAGAGGTGCGACCGGAGAAGCTGCCCGAAGGATTCGAGAATCAAAGGCTCGTCATCGACAAGGAAAAGCGAGCGACTTGTTAAGTCAGGAGAAGTCATGGCGTGTATCAGTTGTTTCGGTACGCGCTGTTCTCCGGGGGCTACGAGCCAGCGCTGGGCGTTATTTGTGGCGTTGCATTAGATGTCGTAGTTTAATTACCAAAAAGGATGCTGCACATTACACTTTTTCAACCGGAGATCCCACAAAACACAGGAAATGTGGGCCGGATGTGTGCCCTGACACGGACGCGACTGCATTTGATCCATCCGCTCGGATTCAAAATCACAGACCGTCATCTCAAGCGCGCTGGGATGGATTATTGGTACTCACTCGATGTGCATCATCATGCTGACTGGAAAGCATTTCTGGCGAGTTCGGCGGCACCAAAACGGCTTTGGCTTTTTACCACAAAGGCGGTGCAGACCTTCTGGGACGTAAAGTATGCGGATGGTGATGGATTGGTGTTCGGTAACGAAGGGTCGGGTGCGCCCCCATGGTTGCATACAGAAATTGGAGAATCGCAGCGTGTGACTATACCCCATGCAAATCCGGACCTTCGTTCTCTTAATCTGAGCACGGCAGCTGGAATCGCTTGCTACGAGGCGTTGCGGCAGGTCGGAATTCCGAAGTGACTAAGTGACTGCGTTTATTGGTTGGCTCAGATCTCGTCGACGCGCACACACGCAGCCTCTCGATCGGGCTCACAGCGGATGAGCGGTGGAACAGCCACTTTGCACTTTTCCTGTGCGTAAATGCAGCGCGGATGGAAAGCGCAGCCACGCGGAGGATTGAGTGGAGAGGGCGGATCACCCGGAAGAACGATGCGCTGACGGGCGCGTTCGACGTCGGGGTTGGGGGTGGGTACGGCACTGATGAGTGCGCGGGTGTAGGGATGGCGTGGGCGTTCGATCACGTCGCTTGCGGGGCCAAGCTCGACGATTTTGCCGAGGTACATGACGGCGACACGGTCCGAAATGTGTTTCACGACGGAAAGGTCGTGCGCGATGAAGACGAGACTGAGGCCCATCTTTTTTACTAAGCCGGCGAGAAGGTTGAGAATTTGCGCCTGAATCGAGACGTCGAGCGCGGAAACCGGTTCGTCCGCCACGATGACGCGCGGCTGTAAAGCGAGTGCGCGGGCGATGGCGATGCGTTGGCGTTGGCCGCCCGAAAATTCATGCGGATATTTTTGCATGAATCGAGGCGACAAACCAACGAGAGTCATGAGCTCGGCCACGCGAGCGGCTACTTCGGAGCGGGAACAGACTTTATGGACAAGAAGTGGTTCGGCTAGAGTCGCGAACACGGTCATGCGCGGATTGAGCGACGCATAGGGATCTTGAAAGACCATCTGCAAGTGGCGTCGGGCCAGCTGGATTTCAGCAGCCGAGCCAGCCGTAAGATTTTTGCCTTCGAGAATGATTGTGCCGGCGGTCGTGGGCACGAGTTGCAGGATGGTGCGGGCGAGTGTGGATTTGCCACAGCCCGACTCACCCACAAGACCGAGTACTTCGCCGCGGCCCAGCGTCAGATTGACGCCGTCAACGGCCTTTACCGAACCACGCTGACGTTTCACGAGGAAACCTTCATGAACGGGAAAGTGGGTTTTTACATCGGTAAGCTGGAGAATGGGCTCGGGCATGGAGATCAATTTAATCTGGAACTCAGGAAAGCAGGAAGGGGGATTTTAGACAGGATGAACAGAATGTTAGTGCGTACGCGGCGGAGGTATTTCCCAGAGTTCCTGAGTTCCAGATTAAGAAAGCCGTTTAGATTTCCCCAGCTTGCACGCGGAGACAAGCGTGGGGGTGGTCGGCGTTTTGACTGGTGAGTTGCGGCGTCTCAGAATGGCAGCGGTCGACGGCGAATTCGCAGCGTGGTGCGAAGGGACAACCGGGTAGCGGCTTTGAGAGGTCGGGCGGCATACCCGCGATGGTGTAAAGTTCAGTGCCTTTGGGTTGAAGCGAGGGGATGGAACGTTGAAGCGCGCGAGTGTAAGGATGCTTTGGCTGGTAGAAAAGAGTTCGGGTGTCGGCGGTTTCAATGATGCGGCCAGCGTACATGACCTGTACGCGGTCGCAGAGCCCTGAGATGACGCCGAGGTCGTGGGTGATAAAGATCACGGCCATACCGAGCTCGCGCTGCATTTTTTTTATGAGCTCGAGGATTTGGGCCTGCACGGTCACATCGAGCGCGGTCGTGGGTTCGTCGGCGATGAGAAGTTCAGGACTGGTAATGAGCGCCATCGCAATCATCACACGTTGGCGCATACCGCCGGAAAATTCATGTGGATAGGAATGAATTCGGTTGGTGGCGTCGTTTACCCCAACGGCGGTGAGCATTTCCAGCGCACGGTCGAGCGCCGCTTTACGCGAAATTTTTTCGTGAATCAGGAGTGGTTCGATGATTTGCTCAGAAATGCGGAGGTATGGATTGAGCGACGTCATCGGATCTTGAAAAATCATTGCGATGCGCTTGCCGCGAATCGAGCGAGCCTGTTTTGGCGTGCAGTGAAGGAGATCGACACCATCGAACAATGCCGTGCCGTTTTCGATCCGGCCGGGCGGCTGCGGAATCAGTCCCATCAATGAGTAACAGGTGACGGATTTGCCGCAGCCGGATTCGCCGACGATGCCGAGTGTCTCGCCGCGATTGAGTTCGAAGCTGACTCCGTCCACGGCCCGGTAAATGCCGTTGCGCGTGTGGAAAAAAGTACGGAGGTCGTTGACGGCGAGCAGAGGCATTTTGAGGCCAGTGATTAAAAACTGGAGGTCAGTGGGCGGGAGTCAGAAACTGGAGGCTTGGAGGTTAGAACTGGTATAGGAAATTCGGCCGGCAGTTGACGGCGAATGGCGTCCAAGACCGTAGCTGAAGGAAGGTCAGTAAGCGAGCGGCCTCCTGTACTGGGGCACGCTGGCGGCTGGAGAATTTCGACAGGCGCGGAAAATACCGGGCCCGTTCGCACGGGATTAGTCGGACCGAAGAGCGCGATGAGTGGAACCCCGAGAACATTGGCGAGGTGCATGCCGCCGGTGTCATTAGTGATGAGAAGACGGCAGGAGCGGAGTCTTTCGACGTAGGCGGGGAGATTGGTTTGTCCTGCGAGGTCGTGTACACGCGTTGAATCGAGGCCGGTTGCGATCGCTGAAGTAATGGCGCGGTCGTTGGCGGTGCCGAGCAGGAGGAACTCTGCTGCGGGTTCCTGCAGGAGCTGTTTGACGAGCGTGCGCCAGTGTTCGATTGGCCAGCGTTTTTCGGGAGTATTTTCGGATCCAGCGATAAAACCGATGACGGAATCCGCAGGGGCCGAGGGCCGAGAGGCGAGAGGGGTGCGGTCGAGTTGCCCAGAGAGGCCGAAGGCGCGGAAGAAATTTTCCCAGAGTTCGAGTTGGTGATGCTGGCGTTCGTCGAAATCGGCCGGCACGACATAGCGATGGGTGAGCAGGCGGCGGCGACGACCCTGACGTAAGATGCCAAAGCGTTGCCGACAACGCGTGAACCAGGCTTCGAGGTCACCGCGCGTGGAATTTGTGAAAAGGAGATACACGTCTGGATAATGGCAGCGCATTTTCCAGAAATGTAGGAAATAGCCGGGTCCGTGCGAGGGCAGTGCGTCGTAACGATCGGCGACGTCCCAGTCCTTGAGCAATGGTAGAAAGGATGCTTTAGCGATAAGAGTTATCTCGGCATCGGGACGCGAAGTGCGAAGAGCGCGCAGCAGCGGCAGAGTCATTACTACGTCACCGAGCCAATTCGGCATGCGGATAAAAAACCGCGTTTTTTTTGGCAGGGCAGGCAGGTTGCGTGCGGTGAGTTCCGCTGGAAGCAAGTCGCGTTTCGCTTCCAGGCGCAGCCGTTTTTCTGGAATATCTTGGTGCCGCCAGCGGTCGTGACTCCAGAGCCAGGAGGCGCAGAGGTTATCGTCATTAGCGAGTTTTGCTTCTAGCCATCGGTTGAGGCCAATGGTTGTGCCGTTGGCGGTTCCGCCATGGAGAACTTCATCGGCTTCAAAGCGTAGCTTCCAGAAACCGAGCCGGCGCGGGTAAAACGCCATGATGCGTGCGCCGGAGCGTTCCACCAGCATGCCGGGGAGTTCGCTGGTCGAGCAGACGCGTCCGAAGAGCGAAGTGAGGGCGCCTTGCATACCGGCGTTCTGATCGAAGAGGACGCCGACGACTCCTTTGCGGCGAAGGATGCGGAAGGATTCGGCGAGTCCGTCTTTGCGCGAAAGTAAGCGGAGGCCGTGGCGTTCGCGGGTGGATTTTACCCATGCATCGGCGGTCGGATTATCGAGGGGGCGGAAAATCACACCGAATTCCGGCAAAGGCACATCCATGAAAAGGCCGAGCGACGTGAGGCTTTCCCAATAGGCTATATGAGGCGAGGCGACGATGAGTGGATAGGCTTGTTCGTGGTGGTCGGCGAAAAACTGCACGGCCTCGGGTGCCATCGTGGCGATTTCGCGCAGCCGTCGGTCGGAGAGAAAAGGAGAGGCGAGTGAGAGCAACGCCGTCTCGACCAAACGACAGCTACTTTCGAGGGCGATCGTTGATTGCCAGGCGCGCGTACGGTCCGGGAAGGCATGATCCAGGTTTGAAAAAAACAGGCGTCTTCGTCGCGGGAGCAATAGAAACACAACATGGCCGAGCGTCCATGAGAAGCCGCGTAGCACGATTTGAGGCGTGTGGGCGATGAGCCAGCCGATGGTTTGTAGAAGGAGTTTAAGCACGCGGACGGACCGTAATAGAGGTGATCGCGCAAAAAACGGCGATAATCATTTGATTTTACCGAGGGAAACTTCATCAAACGAAGCTAGCCCGTGGTTAAAAGATTATTCTACAACCGCGTCCTCCAAATGACCCAGCTTCTTATCATCAAACCTTCTTCCCTTGGCGACATTGTCCATGGACTGCAAGTGGCGACCTCGCTCAAGACACAGAGACCCGATCTCCGGATTTCGTGGATCGTGCGCGATATATTTGCACCGATGGTGCGTGCCTGTGAGGCGGTTGACCGGACTTATGTTTTTCGACGCAACGATGGCCCGGTGGGCTTTATGCGACTCATGAGTCAGGTGCGGGAAACGGAGTTCGATTACGTATTTGATTTTCAAGGACTGCTCCGGACGGGTCTGATGACCTGGCGGGCGCGGGCAAAAAACAGAGTTGGCCGGAGTGACGCCCGCGAAGGCGCCGGGCTGTTCTATAAACAAAAAGTTCCGCTGCCCCCCGAGGGTCGTCGCAGTCATGCGATGGATATTTTGCTGCAATTTTGTCCCGTGCTAGACGTGAAGCCTGAGTTGCAGGGGACGCTGCAATTCAGGCCGGTCGAGGGTCTAAATCTGAGTTTCCTTGATAGCCGTAGCGGTGCACGTCCTGTAGTGATGTTTCCTGACAGCCGCCGCGCGGAAAAACGCTGGCATGGATTCAAAGAGCTCACGGATTTTATCTCTCGCGATGGTTCGGGGCGGAAAATTGTATGGGCCGGTAATGCCTATGTTGATTGCAAGGATCCTTTGCCCGACTATCAGTTTCTCAATCTAACGGGTAACACCAGCCTCGTGTCGCTCCCGGCTTTGATTAAGCGCGCCTCTTGGGTGATCAGCAACGACAGTGGCCCCATGCACCTCGCCGCTGCACTTGGTGTACCGACGTTGGGTATTTTCGGCCCGACTGATCCACGGTTATTTGGTCCGTATCCTGTCACAGGAACAACCAATCATGTGATTCAGGCACCTCTTGGAAATTTGAAGATGCTCACTGCCAAAGACGTGTACGCGCGTTTCACCAAGTTAGATGGCGCGCCGATGCGTTCTGCAGCGCCATTTCCGTCGCGCGGCTGGTGAGCAGTTCGGGAGTGGTTGAACTTTTTGTCTCTTTTCTGCGACGTATGGGTTAGAACGTGCGTTGTCTCCGCTCCCGGCGGACAACGTGTAAACGACCCCGTGAAGCAACTCGAAACTCTCTATCGCGAAGCAGGCCCTGCATTGCTGGCCTATTTCCAGCGGCGCCCGGCGCTCAATGCCGTGGCGGAGGATCTGTTACAAGACACGTTTGTCCGGGCGTTCAAGCAACTGGAACGGCTAAAAACCTCGGCTTCACCGCGAGCTTATCTTTTCGGCATCGCACGGCACGTGGGCTTTGACGCTTTACGGAAAAATCATCGCGACGAGGAATTCGACGAACAAGCGATCATCACCGAAGAACGGTCGAATCCCCGCCTCGAACTCATGCGTCGTGCGATTGCGGCTTTGCCTTCTGCGCAACGTGAAGCTCTCGAATTAAAACTGCAGCACGAACTGACCTACGAGGAAATTGCCGGCGTCCTCGATATCCCGATCGGCACCGTGCGTTCGCGGTTGCACCACGCTATGCTCGCGCTGCGCGAAGAGCTAAACTCATCACAACCGACAAAGGAATTGTATGAAAACAGAAAATCTTGAGGCCCTGCTGATCGACCGTGGGGTTGGAGAATTAGCGCCCGCGACGGCGGAGCTGCTAGATGAATATCTGGCGTCGAACCCGGCTGCAGCGGCAAAAGCGCGAGAACTTTCGGACATGCTGGGCCTGGCCGGTGAGGCGATGCGCTTAAGCTGCTCGTGCGAGCTACAGCCATTTCCCCGCGAGGCCATTACTCATGAGCGACGGGAAATGCGTTGGCGCGGTCAAATATCTCAAGCGCTGAAACTCGCTGCCTGCGTTGCGCTCGGCCTTTCAATTGGTTTGTTCAGCATGTCGCCGCGCAACGTGGGATCAATCGCGACTGTCTCATCGCCAAGACAGTACATCCAAACGATATCGGCAATGCCTGAGAAAAAGGCGGAATCGGCGAGCGGCTTTTGGTCACTGGCCCGATTCGAAGCTCGGAAGAAAGTAGCGACACCGATCGATAGCACTGGCCGTTATCAGCTTCGGCTGGAGTTACCTTTGAGTCTGCAGAAATTGGAGGAAAAATTATGAAAACAAAATCGTACAAAAGAATTTTAGCGCGTGCGCTGATTATGCCGCTGACATTGTTGTTGCTTCTGTTGGCCGGTTGTTTGGAGAAACGAGTCGTTTGGTCTCCTGATGGAAGCAGGGCCGCAGTGATTACCGAAGATGGACTTTATATCAGCGATGCTGAGGGAAAGTTATCGTCTCTGTGTGCGAATGTTTACGCGGCTGCTTGGTTGAGCGATTCGCGGCAACTCGTGATTGCGCGTAAGGAATCAGTCACGAAGTGGAATCCAATTGCCCATGCTGCCGGTACGAAGCGCGCGGAAGCGCTCATCGCCGAAGCTGAGGCCATTTGGCAAAAACTTCAGACCGGCGCAAAATGGAATCTACTCACGATGAGCGTATCCGATGACTCGGAAAAGAAGCAGATAAGCATTTATCTGCGTGAACGTTACGGTGATGCTCTGCGCGCGAAAGTTGATGTCGGCGAATGGGACGAAATCAGCGCGAGCAAGATTGACGTGCATGAACTCGTGATGGCCAAACTCGATGGCGAGAAGATCATCGCTGGCACCCAGTTGTACGAAGGATTGGGAGAAATCGTTGAGATTCGACCAGCGCCGGCGGACCGTGCTGTGGCCTTTGTGACGGAGTACAAACCCGACAAGGTCGGCCTGCGTCTTCAGTTGGCGCGAGTGAATGGTTCTGGTGCGATCTCGGTGGCGGAGCGTGTGACGGCGTTTCCCGATTGGACACCGGAGGGCCGTTCGTTGGTCTACGTACAGGCTTCTGGCACTGGCACCAGCGATGCGATTGAACTGGGAGCCTTGGTGCGTCGCGAAGTGTTGAACGCGGATTTTCAAATCGCGGTGGCCGACCACGGGCAGGAGCTGGCCGGCTTGGTTCTCACGGAGCTGAATCGCGTGCGCTGCTTGCGTGACGGGCGGATTATTTTCAATGCCGTGGAATTACAGCTACCCATGGCCAACGACGATTTTTCCGACGAGAACGAGCAGCTTTTCGCGATCGATCCAGCCCGCCAGCCGACGTTGGTACGGCTCATCCCTCGGAAATGGACAAAGGAGTTACCGCAATCGCTCGCGTTTTTCGAAGTGAGCCCGGACGAGAAACAAATCTTGTTTGGAGGAATCGACAGCTCGGTGAGCCTTCTGACGATTGCGACAGGCGAGGTGGCTAAAATCCAGAGCGGCGACAAGGATTCCGATCTGCGTTGTGCGCCCACTTGGCGGGCAAACGGTGAGTTTTTTTACGCCAAACGAATGTCTGAGAAGGACGGCAAAAAACCGGCTCGTTCGGTGGAAGCTGTGTTGCGAAACGGGGATAAAGAAAAAGTGCTAAGCGCACCGTGGTCCGATGAGATGATGCATCGGTTGTTTGGCCAAAAGTCGTCGCCCTGACATGCCGGAACGTGCGCAAGGTGAACACGGCTCGGAAAACCCATTTAATTTTGCTATTTATTCCGGGCCGCCGGGCTGCACACTGGC
>Ga0302322_100001474_pt1 | contig 19222 bp, 19 predicted proteins | sample Fen_T0_2_FD_203757 | JGI IMG/M metagenome (GOLD analysis project Ga0302322, IMG submission 203757) | Peat permafrost microbial communities from Stordalen Mire near Abisko, Sweden - Fen_T0_2 | ecosystem: Environmental > Terrestrial > Soil > Wetlands > Permafrost | place: Sweden: Abisko... | reverse complement strand
CTGACCACGCGCGAGTTCGGCGATTTGCTCAAGATGCACGACATCGACGTGCCCTCGCTGCCCGAATCGAATTTCGATCCCATCCTTGGCGACGCCACTGGCGCCGGCCTGATGTTTGGCGTGACGGGCGGCATGATGGAGGCTTCCCTGCGCACGGTGGCTGCGGTCATGGATCCGGATCACGAGCCGCGTATGGAGTATTCGGTCCTGCGTGGAACCGGCGGCATCAAGCGCGGCTCGGTGCTCATTGGTGATCGCGAGATTAAGCTGTGCGCCGTGCACGGGCTGGCCAACGCGCGCAGCGTTCTCGAAGGCATCCGCGACGGCCGCGAGGAAGTGCATTTCCTCGAAGTCATGGCCTGCCCCGGCGGCTGCATCGGCGGCGGCGGTCAGCCCTTGCCCACCGATGAGGAAACTCGGCGCCGGCGCATCGAGGCCATGTACGCCGAGGATCGCGGCATGCCCATCCGGCAGTCGCACAAGAACCCGGCCATTCGCACCGTCTACGACGAGTTCCTGGGCAAGCCCTGCGGCGAAAAAGCCCACCACCTGCTGCACACCAAGTACGCCGCTCGCTTGCCGCGCGGTTTCTGACAAGGAGAGGGCGCAGAGAAGGGCGGGGAGGGCGCAGAGAATGCCCCTCTTTTCCCAGGGCGCGCTACCCTAGGTGCATGAGGTCGATGGTGGGGGCGGTGCTGACGGCGCTGGCGGTGCTGGCGTCGCGCGACCCTGTTGCCAGCGCGACTGAGAATGCCGAGCCGGCTTGTTTAGCCAGGGCCCGCGCCCAGTTGCCAGGTCAAACCATGGCAACCTTCGTCAAAGGCGGCGCGGTCGGCCGCAAGCGCCTGCTCTTTCGTCGTGGCGACGTTCTGCTGGTCATCGACTTCGAGGTGCTCGAAGGCATCACGCAGGACTTCCTGAAGGAACACGTTGCCGAACGATTCCCAGAAGAAGCTGCTCTGCTCAAGCGCTTCTCCCAGGCGCTGAAGACCCGCGATGAGCTCCAGGCCGACTCGCTGGTGCGAAGCAACCTGGAACACGAACGGCTCGGTCTTCTTCTGGCTGCGGTTTTGGATCGCGGTGCGTTCTTGATTCGGCAGGCGCCGCCCTACGCGAAGCATGCCGCCACCGTGGTTCGAGCCGCTGCTGACCTGATCTTGCGTCTCGACTACAGCTATGAGTGCGGCGATCGATGCGGAACGGGAGGCAGGGTCTTTTTTACGGATGCCTGCCAGCAACTGGTCGCGGTCACGGATTGGGTACATTGATGATGGGGGGCGCACGCACGCTGGCGTCTTGGCTGGGCCGCCGTATAAGTAGCGGTGAACCATGACCACGTTCTCGCCTGCCCATATCGCCGAAGCCGCAGCGGCCATCCGCCGTGGCGAGATCGTCGCCTATCCCACCGAAACCTTCTATGGGCTGGCGGTGGATGCCCTCGATCCTGCAGCGCTCGACCGGCTGTTTGCACTCAAGGGACGCGACGGCGAAAAAACGAGCGCCCTGCTGGTTGCGGACCTAGCCATGTTCGCCACCTTGTGCACGGAGGTGCCGGCGCGGGCGCGCGAGCTGGCAGCGGCGCACTGGCCTGGCCCGTTGACCCTTGCCCTGCCGGCCCGCGCGGATTTGCCAGCCGCCATCGTTCGCGATGGTTTCGTGGCGGCGCGCGTGTCGTCGCATCCCCTGGCTGAGGCCCTGGTTGCCCTGGCTGGACGCCCCATCACCGCCACCAGCGCCAATCCCGCGGGCGCGGCTCCGGCCCGGACCGCGGCTGAAGTTCGCGACCACTTCGGCTCCGAGGTGCTGCATCTTCTCGACGGTGGCCAGACGCCCGGCGGAGCTCCGAGCACACTGGTGCGCCTGCGTGGCCACGCCGTCGAAGTGCTACGCAAGGGCGCGATCGCGATCTAGTCCTCGGCCAGCTATTTCTTGGCCTTGGCGTCTTCTTTCGCCTTGCCGTCGTCCTTGGCCTCGACGGTGGCGGCGCTCATGCGGTAATCGATGGTGACCTTGGCGCCGACCTTGAGGTCGCCCTTGACCTTGGTGTCGGCGGCGCGCGCGATCTCCCATTTCTCCTTGCCCTTCTGAACGACGATCACGTCGTCGCGCAGTTCGAGCACGGGGCCAGTCACCTGGTAGGTCTTGGGTGGGGCGGCGTGGGCGAGCCCGGCCAAGGAAAGCAGGCTGGCGGAAAGGAATGCGAGGACGAGCAGCTTCTTCATGGTCGGTATCTCCTGGGTAGTCGGGAAGTGGGGATGGGATAGCACCTTCGTTCGCCAGCCGCAATCACAGGCCCCCTGAATGTTCCAGAACGTGGCCGAAATACTGTGTTATTCCCGTTGGATACGCAGCTGATCCGGCTTTCCGAGAAAGCCCAGATTGAAAAGTTTTGTATTCTATAAAATGTATTTGACCTTACTTGATTATGAACACATAATAGAATCATGAAGTTCACATCGATCATGGCCGCGTTGCTGGGAATGGCTGCTGCCTCCGCGCCGGCTTCGGTGTGCGCCCAGGACCAGAACGCGATCGCGGCAGCCCTCCAGGCCAAGCGCGCCGAGAGCTGGCCGGTGGTTGGCGTGATGGCCGACGTGGGCGTGCCCGATGGCGCCATTGGCTCGTTGGTGGTCCGGCCGTGGCAGTGGTTCCGGGCCTACGCTGGCGGCGGCAGCAACTCGGTCAGCAAGGGCTATCGCGGCGGCTTCAGCCTGCTTCCTTTTGGCGCTGGCCCATCCGTTTCGCTTGAATACGGCCACTACGCCGACGGCGACGCCAATGGGCTGGTTCGCCGCATGGTGAGCGGCGAGTTCAAGGGCAGCTCGCTACTCGACAAGGTCGGCTACGACTACGCCAACGCCCATGTCGGTCTCGATTTCGGCGGCAAGAACGTCATCTTCTACGTTCACGGCGGCGTGTCCAGGGTGTGGGCCCAGCTTCACGGCGTGAACGATGCTCTTGGCACTTCTGGATCCAGCACGGTGGTTTCGGTGAATCAAGATCCCAAGATCACGGTCACCGGGTCATCGCTCAAAATTGGGCTCATTGTCTTCTTGATGTGATGTGAGGCGGCCATGCGTACGACGACGACAAAGACTTCTCTGGTTGTGGCACTGACCTTCGCGGCGGCAGCGGCCTCGTGTGCCAAGGTCGAGGCGGATATCCCCCAGGCCCAGGTGACCCAGAAGTCGGTCAACTTCCAGGGATTCCCAGGCAGTAAGCAGTTTGGCGAGGTGTCGGTCACGCAGTCCTTCACCCTGACGTCAGACGACCTGTCCTGGGCGAAAGACCTCAATTCCGAGGTCTATGCCTACGAGGTCGAGCTCAAGGCCGTGGGCGCAGTCCAGGATCTTAGCTTCATCCACTACGCACACATCACCATGTCGGATGGCTCGGATGGCGCGACCACGCCAGCGGTTGAGATCGTCAACTACGAGCGGCCTGCCAACTTCGTCGCCAGCCCGGTGATCGATGCCCCGACCACCTATCCCATCAATGTGTCGCAGGTGTGGGCGGCCAAGAAGGTCGTCATCACCATGGTACTCGCCGGCATCTTCCCCGAAGAGGCGTGGGCGGCGGACGTGACCCTGCACATGAGCGGAAAGATGTCCTACAAGTTCTAAGCCCCTGATAGCAGCACCTTGCACTGGCGCGCGCGACCGGGCACTCTCCCAGTGTTCATGAACCACACGGGAGGACGCGCATGATCGGTATCATTGGCGGCACGGGGCTTGGCGAATCGCTGGGGGCGCTCGGCGCCGGGCAGAGCCACACCATCGACACGCCCTTTGGCATGCCCTCGGGCCCCATCGTCACCACCCAGATCGCGGGCGCACCGGTGGCGCTGCTGTGCCGGCATGGGGCAGGGCACCTGATTGGTCCCTCGTCCGTGCCTTTTCGCGCCAACATCTATGCGCTCAAGTCGTTGGGCGTGACCCACATCCTGGCCAGCGCCGCTTGCGGCAGCTTGCGCGAAACCGTTGCCCCACGCGATCTGGTGTTGCCCGATCAAGTGATTGACAAAACCTTCTGCCGGCCCAACTCCTTCTTCGATGGCATCGCGGCGCACGTCGAGATGGCCATGCCCTTTTGCCCGACCCTGCGCCACGTGCTTTCTGACGTGGGCGCGGGCATGCCGATCAAGCTGCACTCGCGCGGAACCTACGTGTGCATGGAAGGGCCGCAGTTTTCCACCCGCGCCGAGAGCGAAATGCACCGCGCGTGGGGCGGCGATCTCATCGGCATGACCCTCATGCCCGAGGCCAAGCTGGCGCGCGAGGCGGAGATTTGCTACGCGGCGGTGGCCTTGGCCACGGACTACGACTGCTGGCGCAAGCGGCCCGACGACGAGGACAAGCTGCACCTGCTGGAGGAAATCATCGGCAACGTCAAGGCGGCGACGCAGAACGCACTTTCCTTGATCGCCAAGGCCATTCCGCAGGTCGCGGCGCAAAGCGCGCAGCCCTGCGAGTGCCAGTCGGCGCTCAAGCTCGGCATCTGGAGCGACAAGCGCATGATTCCGGACGACGTGCGCGATCGCCTGTCGCTCCTCATCGGCAAGTACCTCGGATAGGGCAAAGAAATTCAAATGAAAGTCAGCGGCAAGCACTACCGAACCATCTACCCTGTGGATGGCGGCCAGGTCGTCGAGGTCATCGATCAAACCCGACTGCCCCACGAGTTCGCGCTGATGCGCCTGCACACCCTGGATGATGCCGTGCGGGCCATCGCCGACATGATCGTGCGGGGCGCGCCGCTCATCGGAGCCGCCGGCGCCTACGGCATGGCCTTGGCCCTGCGTGCGGATCCCACGACACCTGCCCTGGAGGCCGCGCGCATCCGGCTCATCGCCACGCGCCCCACGGCGGTTAACTTGCGCTGGGCCGTGAACGAGATCGTCGCGGCGGTGGCGCCTCTGCCAGTCGCTGACCGCGCGTCCGCCGCGTTCCAAGCCGCCGCCGAGATCTGCGACGAGGACGTGGCCAGTTGCGCCTCTATCGGCGAATACGGCAGGCATATCCTGGCCGAGATCGCCAAGAAGCAGCCTGGCCGGCGCATCAACGTGCTCACCCATTGCAACGCCGGCTGGCTGGCCACGGTGGACTATGGCACCGCGCTGGCGCCCATCTACAAGGCGCACGACTCGGGCATCCCCTTGCACGTCTGGGTCGACGAGACTCGCCCGCGCAACCAGGGAGCGTCGCTGACGGCGTGGGAGCTGGGCCAGCACGGCGTTCCCCACACGGTGATCGCGGACAATGCTGGCGGCCACCTCATGCAGCACGGCCGCGTCGACGTTTGCATCGTCGGCTCCGATCGCACCACTGCCACCGGCGACGTGTGCAACAAGATTGGAACCTACCTGAAGGCGCTGGCCGCCCACGATTGCGGCGTTCCGTTCTACGCTGCCCTGACCGGCCCCACCATCGACTGGGAAATGACCGACGGCGTGGCCCAGATTGCCATCGAAGAGCGCAGCGCCGACGAGGTTCGCTGGATGCGCGGCCGCACCGCCCAAGGGGAGATCGTGTCCGTGAACATCCTGCCCGAGGGCAGCGCCGCAGCCAACCCAGGCTTCGACGTCACCCCTGCGCGACTGGTCACCGGCATCATTACCGAGCGCGGTGTGTGTCCGGCGACCGCCGAAGGGTTGCGGCATCTATATCCCGAGCTCGATTCCTGACCCAAGTATCGCGCTTGGCTTTCGCTTGGCTTTCGCTTGGCTTTCATGGGCTTGGAAATTAGAGTGCCCAAACCATGGCCCGCATTGTCCCCTTTCGTGCGCTTCGTTTCGATCCCACGCGTTTGCCCGACATCGCGAAGGTAATCGCGCCGCCTTATGATGTCATCTCGGCCGAGCAGCGGGCCGCGCTCGAAGCGCAGCACGAACGCAACATCGTGCATCTCGATCTTCCGCGCGGCGAGGGCGACGCGAAGTACGAGCACGCGCGCGATCTGCTGAAGGCCTGGATGGCGGACGGCAGCTTGCGTGAAGATTCCCAGCCCGCCCTCTATCGCTACGAGCAGATCTTTTCCTTCGACACGGGCAGCGGCGCGCGCACGTACTCGCGCAAGGGCTTCTTCGCCCTCATCGAGCTGTCGCCCTTTTCGGAGCGGGTGGTGCTTCCGCACGAGCACACGCTGTCCGGTCCCAAGGTCGACCGCTTCAAGCTCATCAAGACCACCGAGGCGCACTTTTCACAGATCTTCACGCTCTACCGCGATCCCCAGGGCGTGGCCGAGGCGGCCCTGGAGCGCGCCACCACCGGAGCACCCGACGTCGATGCCACGACGCCCGATGGCTGCCGACACCGGCTGTGGGTGGTGACCGACAAGGAGACCATCGCGGCTGTGGCGCAGGCACTGGCGCCCAAGCAGGTCATGATCGCCGACGGCCACCACCGCTACGAAACCATGGTCGCCATTCGCGACGCGCTTCGACCCGCAGGCGCCGCACCGGGAACCTCGCAGGCAGATTTCGGCCCCATGTTCTTCGCGCGCGCGGAAGATCCCGGCTTGCTGGTATTGCCCACGCACCGGATGGTGCACGGCCTATCGGAGGCCTCGCTCGATGCTTTGGCCGAGCGGTGCAAGCCATGGTTCGCGGTCGAGGACGGCAGCGAGCGCGAGGCCGCCACCCTCGGCGAACGCTTGCGTCGCGAAGGCGAGACCGCGGTGACCTTTGCCGTGCGCCGGCCAAAGCAAGAACGCACGACCTGGCTGCGCCTGCGCAAGGACGCAGATCTGTCGCGCCTGGGACCGCCGACCTTGGGCTGTCTGGACGTGAGCGTGCTGCATGGCCTGATTCTGGATCCCATCCTGGGCATTGGCGCCGAGGCCATGGCCAAGCAGCAGAACCTGACCTACAGCCACGATTTGCGCGAAACCCTCGGGCGCGTGTCGAGCGGCGCCGTGCAAGCCGCCTTTCTCATGAACGCCACCAAAACCGATCAGGTGCTCGATGCGTGCGAGGCAGGCTTCGTGCTGCCGCAGAAGTCGACCTACTTTCAGCCCAAGCTGGCCACCGGGCTGGTGATGCAAAAGATCCGGGCTGACCAAGCGCCGGCCCTGTGAGCGCCGGAGCTTGCGTGCCAGAGCACGACGAGATCACGCACGACACGCTTCTGCGTGGTCGCGTGAAGCTGCTGCAGCCGCGCCATGGATTTCGCAGCAGCCTCGATCCGGTGCTGCTGGCCGGGTTCATCGTGCCTCCCTTCGGCCACTTCCTGGACCTTGGCTGTGCCAGCGGTGCGCTGTCCTTTTTGATCTTGGCCCAGGACGCGACGGCGCGCGGGCAAGGTGTGGAGATCCAGCCGCGCCTGGCCGCACTGGCCGGGCAGGGTGCCGAGGCGAACGGGTTTGCGGATCGCTACCAAGTGGTGACCGGAGACGTCCGCACGACGGGAACGGTGGCCGCGCAGTCGTTCGATCTGGTGGCCACCAACCCGCCGTTTCGGCCCGTGGGCGCCGGCGTGCTTTCGCCGCTGTCGGAAAAGGCCATGGCCAATCACGAGGTGACCCTGACGCTGACCGAGTGGTTGGACGTGGCCAGCGTTGCTTTGCGCCCCGGCGGACGGTTGGCCACGATCTTTCCCTTCGACCGCTGGGAAGAATTGCGTGGCGGGCTTGCCGCGCACGGCTTCTTTGTCGCACGCTCGCGCGAGGTGGTGCCACGTGCGGGGGAAGTGCCCAATCGCATCCTGGTCGAGGCCACGCGCTTCATGGTGGACGCGCAAGTCGAACCGCCGCTTTGGGTTCACGACGGCAAATACTATTCCGCGGAAGTGCGCCGCATGCTCGGCGAAGAGACGTGAAGGGCAGCATGCAATACCGACTCGCCTACATCCTTGCCGTCTGGTTTGGTTGCGGCCGTTTTCCCAAGATGCCGGGAACCGCGGGCACCCTCGGCGCGGTTCCGTTCTACCTTCTGCTAGCGCAAGGCGGACCTGTGGCTGTTGCACTGGGCGCGGTGATTGTGACCTTGGTCGGGGTGTGGGCCGCGACCGAGGTGGTGCGCAAAACCGGCATCAAGGATCCGCAGATCGTGTGCATCGATGAAGTCGCGGGCGTGCTCATCACGCTGGTCGCCGCGCCCAACACCTGGAAGGGCATCCTGGCCAGCGTGGTGCTATTCCGCATTTTCGATCAGTGGAAACCCTGGCCTGCGCGCCAGGCAGAAGGTTTTCGCGAAGGCTGGGGCGTGGTGATGGACGACGTGTTCGCGGGTCTGTGGGGCGTGCCGTTCGTGCTGCTCGGGCGCGCCCTGCACTGGCTGTAGAACCCGGTGCCTACAGATTGGCGAGCACGGCCCGCAGGTCAGCGGCGTGGCGGCCTTGCGGGGCGAGCTGCAGATAGCGCCTGTACGCGGCCTTGGCCGCTGCGGATCGGCCGGCTGCTTGTTCGGCCCCGCCGAGGTAGACGTAGGCCTCGGCACGATCAGCGTCAAGGGCCACGGCCTTCTTGGCCCAATCGAGGGCCGGGCGGGCCCGGCCGCGTTCGAATTCGGTTCGCGCCAACATCACGGCCAGCTCCGCCGATTGAGGGGTGGCGTCGATGGCTTGCGGACAGGTCGCCAGAACATCCTTGGCGCGATGCTGGTCGAAGGCCTTGCGGCAGGTCTCCAAGGCATCGTCCTCTCGTTTGGAAGCCGCCACCGCCCCGGTCGCCGTTTGCGAAGGAGAAGGCATTAGAGGTTCAGCGACCGGGGCGGGTGCGGGGAGCTTTGCGGAATGATCGGCCACCACTTCGGCCGCGGCTGGGATTTTGGCGGGCGGCGTGGCTGCTTCGGACGCCGGCGCGGCAGGTTCCGCGATGGGCGGCGTCGACGTGCGGTGCGAGCGGCCCAGGAGCACGAGGCCGGTGACGCATACGATTCCAATGGCAGCACCGAGCATGGGCCAGCGTCGGGCGTACCCAGGTCGCGACCTGCAAATCCTAGTCGGTTCGTTGGTATCGCACCCGGCGGGCTGCCAATTCGACAGGTCGTCGCCTTCCTTGAAGAAACCGGTTTCCAGCGTGGAGAAGTGCACGACGTGCTCGGTCGTCATGGGCAGAATCTTGGCCATCAGCTGTTCCGAGACCTGGATCGACGGACCGTCTTGATGCGTGCGCCTCATGCGAACCTCCACAAGCCTAGAGTCACGAGTCGGTTCAGGCGGGTCAGCCCTGCGCGGGTGATGTGATTTGTGCCACTGCGAGAAGGGGTCACGGTTGGCTTCCTCGTAGGATTAGTGTCCGAAGGTTCTGATTCCTTACAAACAGGGAACGGATTTCGCCGATCGTTCGGCCCTATCTTGGCGCTTGACGGCGTGTAGCCAGGAAGAACCTGCTAGGTTCAGTCCGGCGATGAACAGCGACAAAAGGCGCATGGGGCTGGCCGTGCTGGCGGCTGCGCTTGGCTACTTCGTCGATGCCTACGACCTCATCCTCTACAACATCGTGCGCGTGCAGAGTCTGCAGGGCATCGGCGTGCCGGAAGCGGCGCTGCTGCGTACCGGCGTCGATCTGTTGAATGCACAACTCGTGGGGATGCTGGTGGGTGGAGTGCTGTGGGGCGTGCTGGGGGATCGGCGGGGGCGGCGCTCGGTTCTGTTCGGTTCCATCTTTCTCTACTCGGCGGCCACGCTGGCCAACGGGCTCATCCACACCTTGCCGGCGTATACCGTGTGCCGGTTGCTGGCGGGTGTGGGGCTGGCCGGAGAGCTCGGCGCGGGTGTGACCTTGGTCGCAGAGCTGCTGCCCAAACAGACGCGCGGCTATGGCACCATGCTCGTGGCGGCCGTGGGCGTCACGGGCGTGGTCACGGCCTCACTGGTAGCGGGGACGTTCCATTGGCGGACGGCCTATTTCATCGGCGGCGGGCTCGGGATACTCCTTCTATTGCTGCGCCTCGGGGTCAGCGAATCGGGGTTGTTCGCGAAGGCGTGCGAGCGTGCGGTCAGCCGTGGCAACTTCTTCGCTCTTTTCGCCCGCTGGGTAACCTTCAAGAAGTACGTGAGCGTGGTACTGGTCGCACTGCCCATCTGGTTCATCATCGGGGTGCTGGTTACGTTCACGCCTGAGCTGGGCCGGGACATGGGCCTCGCCCCGTCGCCGCAGGCGGGCCGTGCCGTGCTTTGGTACTACCTGGGTTTGACCCTCGGCGACCTCACCACCGGCTATCTCAGTCAGCGCTTCGCCAACCGCAAACGCGTGATGGCCGCTTTCTTGGCGCTGACCGCGCTGGTGGGCGTGGCGTATTTCGAGTTCGGCGGTCATTCCCTGACCACCTATTACGTCCTGTGTTTTGCGCTCGGCTGGGCCTCGGGCTACTGGGCGGTGTTCATCACCATGTCGGCCGAGCAATTCGGCACCAACCTGCGCGCTACCGTGGCCACCACCGCGCCCAATTTCGTGCGCGGCGCGACGGTGCTACTAACCATCGCCTTCCGTCAGCTGGGTCCGCGAATAGGTATGCGCAACGCCGCCGTGCTGCTCGGCCTTCTATCGTTGCTCATCGGCGCCGGGGCCCTGCGCCAGCTCGACGAAACCTTTGGGAAAGACCTGGATTACGTCGAGTGAGGATACGGATCCGGAGGGTTCACCACAGAGAACACAGAGGGCACAGAGGCCGGATGAAGAAGGTTTCCGGATCCGAACCCTTCCCATCCCTTCCGACTCTGTGTCCTCTGTGGTAAAAAAACTGCTGCTACACGCCGGCCTTCTTTGCGGCTTCCCACAGGGTGTTCTGCTCTTCGGGCGAGGCGGATTTGACGGTGCGGCCGTCGGCTTCCAGGTGCTCTTCCATGTGGCGAAAGCGGCGGCCGAAGCGATCGGTGGCTTCGCGCAGGGCGTGCTCGGCGTCGAGATCGAGCTTGCGCGCCAGGTTGGTGATGGCGAACAGAAGATCGCCCAGCTCGTCGGACATGGCTTTGCGGTCACGGCTTGCGCAGGCCTCGTCGAATTCGCCCAGTTCTTCCTTCACCTTGTCGCGCACGCCAGCGACGTCGGGCCAGTCGAAGCCGACCGCGCCGGCCTTCTCGCCCGCACGCATGGCGCGTACCAAGGCAGGCGCGCTACGCGGAATGCCGTCGAGGGCGCCCTTCTTGCCCTTCTTGGCCTTCTCCGTGGCCTTGAGCTTGGCCCAGCTGGCCAGCGCCTCTTCGGCGTTGTTTGCCTGCACGTCGCCAAACACATGCGGGTGCCGGCGGATGAGCTTGCGCACGATGCCCTCGATGACCTCGTCGATACCGAAAGCGCCTTCCCGGTGGCGCAGCTCGGCCTGGAAGATGACCTGCAAGAGCAGGTCGCCCAGCTCTTCGCAGTGGTCGGCCACGTTGCCGGATTGCAGGGCGTCCACCACCTCGTAGGTTTCCTCGACGAGATAGGGCAGCAGTGTGGGCAAGGTCTGTTCGCGATCCCAGGCACATCCGTCGGGTGCAAGCAGTCGCTGCATGAGCCCCACCAGGCGGGTGAGGGTGGCGCCGGTCTGTTTGCCCGGCAAGGGGTCGAGATTCAGGGTTGGCGCTGGGGTTTCGTCGCTCACGGCCGGGCAGTCTAGCGCCGCGTTCTCCAACCTGCCGCCTGGTTCTTGCCAGGTGTTCGTGCTACAGAGGTTGGTGCAACCTTGAGTCCCCGCTCTTCTGATCCTTCGCATTCTGGCACCGACGTCGAGTCCGATCGCGTCGTGCTCGACGACAACCGCGTCGCGATGATGCTTTTCGGCGAGCGCAACACCAACCTCAAGCGCATCGAAATCGAGACCAACGCGAAGCTGCACTCGCGCGGCAACGAGCTGACCCTGATGGGCAACGCCGATGCCATCGCCCAGGCCAGGCGTCTGGTTGAGCAGTTGTACCGCATGGCCCGCAGTGGCCGGCCCATCGGGCCCGAGGACGTTGGCCGCGCCGCCGAGGTTCTGCGTGGCGACGCCAGCGCCAACCTGCAGGAGGTTTTTTCCGACACCATTCTGGTCGGCAGCCGGGCCCGGCCCATCGCGCCCAAGGGGCTGGCACAGAAACGTTACGTGGACGCTATTCGCGAACGCGACATCGTGTTCGCCATTGGTCCAGCAGGCACCGGCAAGACTTACCTGGCCATGGCCATGGCCTTGCGCGAGCTGCTCGAAAAGCGCGTGAAGCGCATCGTGCTCACCCGTCCCGCCATCGAGGCTGGCGAGCGCCTGGGCTTCTTGCCCGGCACCATGGAAGACAAGGTTTCGCCCTATCTGCGGCCGCTCTACGATGCCTTGCACGACATGGTGGACTTCGATCGCGCCCAGCAGCTGATGGAGCGTGGAATTCTGGAAATCGCGCCGCTGGCCTTCATGCGCGGCCGAACCCTCAACGATTCCTTCGTGATTCTCGACGAGGCCCAGAACACCACGGGCGAGCAGATGAAGATGTTCCTCACCCGCCTAGGTTTCGAGTCGAAGGCGGTGGTCACCGGCGACATCACGCAGATCGATCTGCCCGACCGTCGCCGCTCCGGCCTGACCGAGGCGGAAGGCTTGCTCAAGGATGTGGAGGGGATCTCCATCTGCTACTTCACCGAGGTCGACGTGGTTCGCCATCCGCTGGTGGCCAAGATCATCCGCGCCTACGAGCGCAAGCGCGCCGACGATGACGCCGACCAGGGGGGCTGGGCACGTCCGGGGAAGTGAGTCGGCGCGAAGGTCTTGTAGAAGGGCATCACGATGGCTTCTGGGGAAAAGCCGGCCGACACGAAACAAACCGCCGCACGCGCCCGCTACGAGCGCGACGAACTTCTGGCCATCTCCCGCGCGCTCTCGTCCGAGCGTGATAGTCGCAAGCTGCTCGATCTGATCTTGTTCAAGAGCCGCCAGATCACCGGCGCGGACGCCGGAAGTGTCTACGTGCTCGAAGCCACGGAGGCGGCGCAAAGCGGCCAGGCCGAGGTGAGTGGGCAACCCGGTTTGCAGGTGCCTGTGCCACGCGACGTGCAGCGCCGGCGCTCGGTGGCGCTGGGGGGAGGCAAGAGCGGCAGCGCGACCTTGCACTTCATGCTGTCGCAGAACGACTCCATGGCCGTGGATTTCCAGGAGCTCAAACTCAAGGTGGATGGTACGTCCATCGCGGGAAAGACCGTGCTGGGCGGCCGGCCCATCAATATTCCGGACCTTGGCTCGATCACGCCCGCGGATCCCTCGGAAATAGACGGCTTGACCCACAACCGCAGCTTCGACCAGCAAACCGGCTACCAGGCGCGCTCCATGCTTACCGTGCCCATGACCTCGGCCATGGGCGACGTCATCGGGGTCATCCAGCTCATCAACAAGAAGCGCGAGCCAGCGAAGAAGCTGCTGGCGCCCGAGGATTTCGCCACCCAGGTGGTGCCTTTCGACGGCCGCGCCGAGGAGATGGCGCTGGCGCTGGCTTCGCAGGCTGGCGTCTCGTTGGAAAACGCCATCCTGTACGACGAGATTCGCCGCCTGTTCGAGAGCTTCGTCGACGCCTCGGTCACTGCCATCGAGTCGCGCGATCCCACCACGTCGGGTCACTCGCGCCGGGTGGCCACGCTGTCCGTGGCCCTGGCCGAAAAGGTCGATGCCGTGTCGGACGGGCCCTGGGCCGACACGCGCTTTTCGCGCGACGACCTTCGCCAGCTGGAATACGCGGGCATGCTGCACGATTTTGGCAAGGTCGGCGTACGCGAGCATGTCTTGGTCAAGGCCAAGAAGCTCTACGACTGGCAGCGCGCCGCGGTCTCCATGCGCTTTCGTTACCTGCGCAAGTCCCTGGAGGCCGAGGCCTTGCGCAGGAAGCTGTCGATTTTCGAATCCGGTGGATCCGGCGCGCGGGAGGCATTGTCCGCCATCGATGCCGACCTTGGCGCGCGCATGGCGATCCTGGACGAGTGCTGGCAGCTGGTGCTCTCGGCCGACGAACCCACGCTGATGGAGCGGCCGGCCCTGGCCCGCCTGATGGAGATTGGAAGACTAACCTACCTGGACGAGTCGGGAAGCGCGCAGCCCTACCTGACCCCAGACGAACTGCTGGCACTGCAAGTTCCGCGCGGCAGCCTGACCGCGGACGAGCGGCAGCAGATCCAGTCCCACGTGGATCACACCATCGCCTTCCTGCGTACGATTCCCTGGGGTCGCAGCTTGTACAACGTGCCGCACATCGCGGGCGCTCACCACGAGCTGCTGGACGGCAGCGGCTATCCCAAGCGCTTGCGCGGCGATCAGATCCCGGTGGAGGCGCGCATACTCACCATCGCCGACATCTTCGATGCCCTCACCGCCTCGGACCGCCCCTACAAGTCCGCGGTTCCCGTGGGGCGCGCCCTTTCCATCCTCGAAGGCGAGGTCAAGGCCGGGAAGTGCGACGGCGAATTGTTCCGCCTGTTCGTCGAGGCGGAAGTCTACAAGCGGGTGCTATGAGCAAGGTCGCTGTGGTTGTTCGGCCCGAAACGCGCAAGTGGATGGCGCGCGCGCTTGCGCAATCCCTTGGCACGCGCCTACGGCTGGCCCTGCGTCTGCTCGACCGTTCCCGCTGCGAGTTCGCGCTGCTGTTCACGGGTGACCAAGAAATGCGCACGCTCAACCTCGCCTATCGCAAGCTCGACCGCGCCACCGACGTGCTTAGTTTTCATCAGCAAGATCTCGGTGGGGAGACCGATCCCGCCTCCGACGGCGTGTTTCTTGGCGACATTGTCATCTCCGTTGAAACGGCACTTCGGCGCAGCGGCAAGGGTCGGCTTCCCGGCGAACTGGCCCGACTGGCCATCCACGGCCTTTGCCACCTGTTCGGCCACGATCACCATCGGCCCAAGCAGGCGACGATCATGCGCGCGCTGGAGCAGCGCCTTTTGCGAGGAACGCGGGCAGGGCAGGCGCATGCCCGAACCGCGAAGCATGCTAAAAGATCGCCGCGATGATGAACTCGGAGATCGCCCCGCAGGTACTGGTTCGCGCAACCAAGGCTGAATCGGCTGGCGCCAGCCTGCGTGTGGCCGGCCTGTCGGTCGTCGAGCGCAGCATCAAACAGCTTGCCGCTTTGAAGATGCGGGTCGTGGTGGCCAGCGACGGCAGTTGCGCGCTTCACAAGCTACCCGCGGTCGAGCTCCGCACGGTGACGACCCTGGAAGAGATGGAGCGCCTGCGCGCGGAGTTGCCGGGCGCGACCGAGGTGGGGGCGGACGAAGTGCGTCCCGTGGGGCGTGAGTTGCAGACCTCCATCCGCGTGACCGACGAAGCCTCGCGCAAGCAAGCCGAGGATGCCGTGTTCGCGCAGCTTCTGCGTGGGGATCTCGGCCTGGTGGCGCGCCATCTCAACAAGCCGGTTTCCTTCCGCATCACGCGCTACCTGCTGTGCCATCTGCCCTTCACGCCCAACCACATCACCGTGGCCGCCGCCTTGGTCGGTCTGTGCGGCTGCGCCCTGGTGGCCACGGGGAACCGGTGGCTCATGATCCTGGGCTTTTTCCTGGCCCACGCGCAGTCCGTGCTCGATGGTTGCGACGGTGAGCTTGCGCGCGTGCGTTTTCAGCAGAGCAAGAGTGGCGAGTGGCTCGACACCTTTGTCGACGAGGCACTGAACATCGTGCTGTTTGCCTGCACCGGAATCGGTTTGTGGCGCGCGACGGGAAGTCAGCTGGCCCTGACGGCGGGACTGGTGTTCGCGGCCATTCACATCTATTACGACATCGTGGGCCTGACCGAGCTCAAACGGCAGGGCGAGGGCGGCGAGCTCATGCACATTCGTTGGTGGCTGGCCGGCGGGATCAACATGAAGAAACGAACCGGCCAGAAACGCTGGGATCCGGTGGTGATCGTGCACGGACTTGGCCGGCGCGATTTCTTCGTCTTCGCCTTCTTGGTCTACGCGCTGGTGGGGATGCCCTTTCTCGCACTGGTGCACGCATCGGTCATTTCCGCCGGGCAATTGGTGATTACCACCGGCCAAGTCGGCTGGCGGCTTTTCGGACGCGGCAACAGCTAGGTCTGTGGCACTGGCTTGCGCCGGATCTGCCCAAGATAGCCGGACACCGAGCGCACCAACGAGGTCGGACGGTTGATGAGCGCCGAGGTCTCGACGTAGCACCGATCCGGGCACTGCGAGCAGCTCTTGGGCGGGGAGCCATACAGGCGCGCACCTTCCTTCATGGCCGCCTTGAGCGATCCCGCCGCGAGCAGGTCGACATTCACGTAGCCCTTCAGCTCACGGCAGGGGTAGGACACGCGTCCGCGAAAATCCACGTGGGGCACCACGGTTGGTGTGCACGCGAAGCGTTTGCGATCGCGAATACTGCGCAGGTAGAGCTCGCTGCCCGACACTGTCTTGCCGTCGCGCTTGGCCTGAATCATCGCATCCAGAAAGGCCGGAAACTCCGGGTCGGCGACGAGCTCGGGCGACGGAACTGCGCCCACGTCCTTGGTCATGACCGTGAGGTGCTGGATGGAAAAATCCGCGCCCACGGAAAAGCAATACTCCATCACCCGGCGCGCCTCGGCCACGCGGCCGGGCCGAACCACGCTGGTCACCGTGCACACGAACCCGGGGTTGGCTTTGCGCAACGAGGCCGCCCAGGCGATGTTGTCTTGCAACTGCTGGATGTGATTCTTCTGCTTGGGCAATTCCGGGTCGTCGCGGCCCTCGTCGAGACCATCCATGCTGATGACCAGGTTGTCGAGATACTTCACCACCTCGGGCCGGGTGTGCAGGAGCAAGCCGTTGGTGTTCATGGCCAGGTACATGAACTTCTGGGCGCGCGCGTAGGCCAGAAGTTCGACGATGTCCGGTCGAAGCAGCGGTTCACCGCCGGTGATGTAGAGCACCTCGCAGGCATCGCGAAGCATGCGAATCAGCCGCTGCATGGTTTCGAGCGGCACCACCTGGCTCATGTACTCGGCATTGCGATGCGCGCCGAAATCCGCGCAGTAGGTGCAGCGGAGGTTGCACAGTGGGGTCACGTACAACGTGGGCAGGATAGGGTCGAAATAGACGGACGACGTAAGGTGCGCGCGTGCAATGTTCTTGATGCAGAGGCCAGCCGTCTTCCACATGGGAGCGGCATCTCTACACCATTCCCCGTCGGGCTTTCTAAATTGTTGAGAGCAACGCGTCTCTGCCTATGGCCCCACGGGCATGGGCCAGCCGCTGGCATCCCAGACCAGATCCGCGATGCGCAGGGTGGCCGTGCCATTGCTCATGGCATAGGCGTGGTACACGAGATAGGCCTTGCTGCCCACGAACATCACCGACTGTCCCCCGGGGCCGGCCCAGGTGTTATCGCTCTGAGCGATCAGCGTTCCGCCACCTTGCATGGCCGCGGTGCCGGCTTTGTCGGCGAAGGGGCCAGTGACGCTGGTGCCGCGCACCACGCGCATGTTGTAGGTGCTATCCGCGCCCTTGCAGCAGGTGTCCCAGGACGTGAACAGGTAGTAGTACCCGCAGCGGCGGATCATGAACGGACCTTCCAGCGCGCCACCGTTGCTCGGGCGGGCGGCAATCCCGGTGACAGTGGTGCCCTCGCGCGCACCGGTTTGATCGAGCTGGATGATCTTGATGCCGCCCCAGAAGCTACCGAACACCAGCCAAGGAGTGCCATCCGCATCCAACAGTGCGTTCGGATCGATGGCGTTCCAGTTGTCACCCGTGGTGGTGACATTCGAGCAGATGGTTGCCGAGCCTTGATCTGCCCATGAACCCGTACTCAGCGACGTGCGCGTAGCGTGCCCGATGCAGGACTTGTTAGACCCAAAGGTCGAGCCGGCATAATAGAGATGGTAGGTGCCGCCAAAGTAGGAGATGTCCGGAGCCCAAAGGTCAGTCACGCCTGACACCGCCGACTTGATCCAGGCAGGCGCGGCAAAGGGCGCGGATGATCCACTCCAAGTCGTCAGATTGGTGGACGTCTTGGCGCCCAGCCCGGTCTGGAATTCGTAGTAGGTGCCGTTGCTCTCGATGGCGCTCGGATCGTGCGCTCCCAGGTTGCCAGTCAGTGTCAGCGCCTTGGGCGGATTGGCGGAATCGTAGACGCCCACATCGCAGCGATCTGTCGTTGCGGCGCCCGCGCCTCCGCTGCCGCTGCCACCGCCAGTTGACATCCCGCCGCCGGTGCCTACGGTGCCGCCCGAGGCGGAGGTGCCGCCGGTGCTCGTGTTCCCTCCGCTTGCTTTCGCCCCGCCGCTTGCCACCGCGCCGCCCGTGCTGGCCGTGCTGCCGGGGCCCGCGTCTCCACCGCTTGCCAGGCTGCCGCCACTGGCGACCGCGCCGCCCGAGCCTAGTTTCCCACCCGCTGCGCTACTGCCGCCACTGGCGCCGCCACTGGCGACCGCACCACCCGTGCCAGGCACACCACCCGTGCTGATGCTTCCGCCGGAGCTGACTCCGCCTGTGCTGGGTGCCCCGCCCGTCGTCGACGAGCCACCTGGGTTGGTTTGGCCGCCGGTGCCCTTTGGTTTGCCCGCGCCAGATCCTGAACATCCCGCGAAAGCAATTCCTAGCATTCCGGCGAGCAGCAATGGTCTGTCGGGTCGCGTCCTTCTGGTTGCGCCTGGCACGGTGTGCATCATAGCGAGACTCTCATTGTGGCAGTGACCTTGCTCAGGTCATCGGCTCACGTCATGCGGATGGTATTCAGTGAAGGGAAAATGGCGCTTGTACTGATGATACCCATGTCCGTCTCCTTCTTTGTTCCATGGATGCCCTCAGTCTTGTGTTGACGATGTGCGCCCGACCTTCGATCCTTGGGTGTCGGAGGTCCTGTGACTATGAAGCGAGGCTCCCTGTTCGTGCTCGGGATGTTCGTGTCGGGCTTGCTGGTGGCGGCGCCATTCCTCGATGTGAAGGGTAAGCGGGCGGAGGCGGCCAGCAAAGGAACGAAAGGGGGACGCGTAGAAGGACGCGTGCTCAAGTCTTGGTTTTGGTCCGCCAATGGCCGACGCGTGCACCTCAAGGATCACGAGCCGGCGGTCATCCAGAGGGATGGCGGTTTCACTTTCGATCGCGTGCCCGCGCAGTACGAGCTGTGGGTCGACTTCAAAGGAGAGGCGCCGGTGACCGTGTACCGCGGCCTCACCCGGCGCGATCCCGTGCTCATCCACTCGCCCTCATTCGTAACGTTGTTGGACGAGCCCGAGCGCAAGGCAACGGTGAGCGGCATCCTGCGCGGCGACCTTCCGTTCCCTCTTGCCCCTGGCTACGGCGTGACCACCTACTTCCTTTCCGACCGAGCCACGGACCGATGGGGTATGCGGCAGCAGGGAAGTGTAGGG
>Ga0302322_100001473_pt1 | contig 19227 bp, 17 predicted proteins | sample Fen_T0_2_FD_203757 | JGI IMG/M metagenome (GOLD analysis project Ga0302322, IMG submission 203757) | Peat permafrost microbial communities from Stordalen Mire near Abisko, Sweden - Fen_T0_2 | ecosystem: Environmental > Terrestrial > Soil > Wetlands > Permafrost | place: Sweden: Abisko... | reverse complement strand
GTCGTGAGCGGGTGAGGTGCCTACCGTTTTATACGTGTTTGGGTTTTGCCAATTGGCGCGGAGGGCTTTTCATCCAGCCTGGTGAATCTCATTGATCGACATGTTCTACGCGAATGGCTGACGACGCTGGCGCTCGCGCTTTGTGCGATTCTGGGGCTGTTGATCTTGCAGGCGATGCTCGAGGATTTCCGCGATTTGCTCGATCTGGATGCCACCCCGTTTGAGTTGGTTCTTTATTTTGCGATCAAAGTACCAGGGTATTTTGCGACGGTTCTGCCTCTGACGATGCTGGTTTCGCTGCTTTATTCGCTTGGTCAATTGCATCGTAACAACGAGACGATTTCGATGCGGGCGGCGGGGCTGGGGATTTTGCGAATTACGCGCAGCATCTGGCTCGTGGGTATTCTTATGTGCGGACTGGTTTATGCGCTCAACGCCAGCATCGTGCCGTGGTCAGTCGACGAATCGCGGCGGATGTTTGAGCAGATCAAGTTTCGCAGCGACACCAAGTCTCACTTGAGTAGCGAGGTGGGATTGAAAGGCGTGGTCACCTTCGATAACCAGCGTCAACGACGCATGTGGTTCATCAACCGCTTAAGCACGGTCGAGCAGCATGCTTACGGCGTGAACGTGTCGGAGCTCGATGAGAAGCATCGCGAGAAAAGCCGCATTCGCGCGCGCGAGGCGGTGCATATTGCCGGTGGAGGCTGGGTGTTTTATAACGGCCGGGAGACTTGGCTCGATCCCGCGACAGGCGAAATCATGCGCACAGTGACGTTTGACGAGAAGTCGATGCCGCATTTCAGCGAGGACCCGGAGCTGATGATGGTTTTTGACCGCAAGCCGACGGATCTCTCATTCTTCGAACTCCGCAGGATCATTGAATATTTCAAAATCGAAGAAAATCCGAAAGCGACGGCTTATGCCGTGCGGTACTTCGAGTTGTTGGCCGACACGTTATTGCCGCTGATCGTATTGATTATTGCGATACCCTTCACGATGACGGGTGTGCGCGTGAATCCCGCCGTAGGCGTTTCGAAATCGATCGGCCTGTTTGTGCTCTATTTTTCGCTTTTCAACTTAGCGGATATGCTGGGCCGGCGTGGCGTTTTGGAGCCGCAAACGGCAGCCCTGTTGCCGAGCGCGGTTATGCTCTGCCTCGGCGGATTCTTCTTCGTCAGGATGCGTTGAGCGCGAGGTGGGTGCCTGGCGCTCTGCAAATCGAAGTAGGCAATTATCTGCCGCTATTCTGTTTCATTTCCTCGGAGCGGACGAGCACGGTGTAGGACGTCAGATCGCCGTCGGGGGAAATGAAGAACACGTCGCGGTGGGCGTGAGGTGGCACCTGCAACTGATAGAAATAAGGGCTTGTTGGTAGCGCCTGGTTTTTCATGCGGAACGAACAGGCGATCTGGCCGGGGAGGGTGCGATCGCCGATGTTGTGGATGCGGGTCCAGATTCGTACCCGGCCGTCGTTGAGCGGGTGTGCCTCGACTTTGAGCAGGCGCACTTCGGAGGTATAGGCTTTAGCGAGTGCGGTTGAGATGGGAACGAGCACGAGGCCGGTCCAGTCACGTTCGATTAATTGAGTATTCGTTCCGTCCGCGGTGAGACCTGCCGGTGGCGGCTGGTTTTCCATATCGACGGCCTCAATCTTAGGAGCGCGCGCGCCAGTTTCCAACGAGCTCATTGCCTGAGGAAAACCGGTCGAATCTGCTAACTCGTGTCTGAGCGTTTCGGAATCGAGGGCCTGGGTGAGACGTTCGACCACTGCGGCGGCTTCGGGAGAAATTTTTACGGGAGGCTCAGGCTCTGGCTGCGCGTCGGGTACGACGGGCGCGACTGGCGCTTCGACTTTGGGCGCCGCTGGAGCCTGTGTGGGCTGCGTCGCCAGTTTTGCCGGAGCAGCCGCGACCTTCTGGGTGTGCTTTGACGCTACAGGAGCGGTTGGAGTTGAACTGCAGCCGCCGATCAGTAGGGCAAGGCCGATCGACGCGGTTGTGTAGGTAATGGGGTGTTTCATTGGACAGGATCAGTCTTACGGAAGCTTTTTGTTTTCAAAAGGTCTGCGAAGCAGGGGGAGTTGGATAATGTATTATCCATCGGCACATCGGAAGCGTAGGTTTGTCAGAAAACCGTCAATGTTTTCGCAAATGGCGCTGCATTGCACATATAGCGTGTGTGCGAGAGCAAGAAATGCGCAGCCAATGGCTCCGCACGGGCGCGAGGCGAGCCGCGGCCGAGGCATCCTCCGAGCGCTCGCTTGAAAACCACGAGGAGCCCGGGCAAGGGCTCAGTCTCGTGGTAAAGGATTTGACCGTTCCGTCTGCTCGCTAGCGGGGCGACGCGACGCTTTTGCGGTTACGGCTTTGCGTCGGGAGCAGGTTCTGCCTTTGGAATCTCTCGAAGGACGAGATCTTTTTGCTCTACTTTCCCGTTCACCTTGAGGCTGACCCGCAAAACGAGTTCGTCGGACGGCAGGCCTAGCCGCGAGGTCATGGGATCAGGCTCGGCGGTTTGGTCGGGAGCGAGAGCGAGTTTTTCCGGGCGCACGGCGAAGTCGCCGAGCTCGGATTTGCACAACATGAAAGTCACCTCAACCGTCTCTTTGCTCTTATTTGTCAGGCGAAGTCGAAGTGCGATGGGAGGCATGTTGCTTTCGCGAATGGTCGGACCGCCGCCAAAGCCGCCACCTGGGCCAGGGCCGCCCATTTCGCCTCCACCAGGCGGACCGCCCATGCCGCCACCGCCAGGGCCGCCCATACCACTTCCCCCACCTGGGCCTCCGCCGCCGAAGCCGCCATGCATGCCGCCACCGTGGTGACCGCCACCGCCCGGGCCACCACGAGGCCCGCCCGGCCCGCCCCCTCGGCCGCCGTTAAATCCACGCCCGAGATTGGCCTCGACGAGTAGAGTGCCGCCGAAGTACGTGTCTTGAGCCGACATGGAAGGGGCGGCTGGTTCCATTTGTTCCGCGTCTGGGCCGCGTCGCGGAGGATGATCGGAACAGCCGGTGAGTCCGAAAATTGCAGCAAACGCTGCAGCTAAAAGACGTTTGCTGGCAGTGGCTTGAGACGGGGAAGTGGGCATAGGGAGACAGATTGAGACGGGCGAAGGGCGAAAATGTTGCGCAATTCGCGATTGGGATCAGCTCACGAGGGATGAACCGCACGAAATTTGCGGTGAATCGCCAACTGATGCGTTCGTGCGCGGAGCTAAATTAAAGCGAAGTGCGAAAAAATGCAGGGTTTCCTGGCGCGCTGGGTTATAATAAACCTGTACTGGTTCGCATTTCGCGAAACGTATCCCAAACAAAAAACTCATTATGAAAAAGCTCCTCCTCGCTCTCACCGCCATGTCTGTCATCGCCGTTACAGCGGCCTTTGCCGGTGACGCCCAAGCGTGCAAGAAATGTTCTGGCGCCGACAAAGACGCAGCCTGTACCTGCAAACCTTGCGACAAAGACAAGGGCGCCTGCCCGAAGGACGGCAAAGATTCCAAGGACGCCAAACCGGCTTCAGGCACAGAAAAGAAAAGCTAAACCACTCCTTTTGCTGGGCGTCGTTTGCGTTATTTGCAACGACGCCCGCGCAAAGGGAAACCGACTTCCAGGGACACGCGCTTGTTCCTGCTTTTCATGAAACCAAATCCCGATAATCTCGATTGCCTCCTTCAGGACTGGAATGAAGTGCCTTCGCCGAGTGGCCGGCTTGCTGGCCCAGTCTGGCAAAGCATTGAGGCGACCGGTGGGCGGGCCAGTTGGTTAGGGAAATTGATGATGCTGCTGCACGAACTGGATCTGCGTTTCGCCCGTCCGCAAGCGATCGCCGCAGTGATCTTTTTAGGCACGTTGATCGGTATCGGTGTTGCCGAGTTGCGTACGCGTTCTGACGCCTTGCGAACCGATTCTGAAATGTCTGCGCGCTACCTCAGCATGCTCGATACGACTGGCCGCTGAGCTGCGAGGACGCTTCATGAAACGTCTCTTTATCGCGCTGATACTGGCCTGCGTCACTGCCGCTGCCGCTTACGGGGTTTTCCTGAAAGTACGTCCGGGAAATCAGAAATTCGACTGCGAGATCAAATGGCTTAGCCATAAACTCGCTCTCACGCCCGAGCAGACCGATCGCGTGCGCGCCATCCATCTGAAATATTGTCCCTCGATGAATGGGCTCGGTACCCAGCTGAAATCTTGCAGCGATTCCGCCAAATCCGCCGAACTCAAAGAGGCTTGCTGCAATTCAGCCAATAAGCTCGTCGATTCGGTTTGTGCGGAACTCACTCCGCAGCAGCGCGAGGAGTACATGAAACTGCTCGAAGCGAGAGGGCAGAATCAGCCGATGCCAAACCAACAGCCACCGCCTTCCGCCAAGTAGCCTTTTCATGAGGCCCAACGACGATACGAGCGCCGAACAGATGCGTGCCCTAGTGGACGGTCGGCAAACGGCGCTCAACGACTTAATCGCGCTGTGGGAAGGCCCCTTGCTGCGTTTTGCGTACCGCTATGTGCAAAACGAAGCCGAGGCGCGCGATCTCGTGCAGGAAACTTTTGTGCGTGTATACCTGCATCGCGAACGCTTTCGCCCTGGCACGAGCTTCTCCACCTGGGCTTTTACCATCGCCGCCAACCTCTGCCGCAACCACCGCCGTTGGCGAGGTCGCCATCCAACTGTTTCGCTTGATGAACCTGCCGATTCAGAAAACGAAACTACCCGCCAGGAACAACTTGTGAGCTCAGGTCGCAGTCCCGACTATTCTGCGCAACAATCCGAACGCGTCGCTGCGCTCAAGGTAGCGATCGCCGAACTCCCGCACGAGCTGCGCACTACGTTGATCCTTTTCGAGTACGAAGAGCTTACCTACCGCGAAATCGCTGCGATCGTTGGCTGTTCAGAAAAAGGCGTCGAATCCCGCCTTCTTCGCGCCCGAACTAAATTGAGAAAACAGCTTTCCGCTCTCCTTTCTTCAGATCGCGTCACCACTCACGCCCTCCAAGTGCAACAAGGGTGAGGGCAAGACGCGCTAAGCAATACGTGCTGTTGAGCCTGGAGCCGCTGCCGCGCAACTCCTGGGTGGTCCAGAGCGGTTGCTACGTCGCGTAAGAAAATTCTTCGGCGCTAGAAACCAATACTTCGACCTGCAGCGTGCGTTCGCCGGTGCCGCGATAGGTTCCGCGGATTGGTGAGACATCGGCGTAGTCGCGGCCGATGGCGATTTTGACGTGACGTTCGCCGGTTATCAGACGGTTGGTTGGATCGACGCCGATCCAGCCATGACCGGGAAGAAACACTTCGAGCCAGGCGTGGCTGGCTTGCGCGCCCTTGAGCTGGTCGGCCGGGCCGTTGTAAAGATAGCCGCTGACATAGCGCGCGGGGATTTTTAGCGCGCGGCAAAGTCCGATCATGACGTGAGCGAAATCTTGGCAGACACCCTGTCGAAGACGGAGCGCCTCGCTCATCTTTGTATGTACGTTGGTGACGGCGGGTTGGTAACGGAACGAGTCGTGAATAAAGCGCTTTATCGCGATTACGGCGCCCCACGTATTGTCGTGGTTCGCTATGACTGAGGTGGCGACATTAGCGATGTCGGCGTCAACTGTAACGTACTTACTTGGCTGAAGAAAGTCATAACAATTAGCCAGGTCTAAACACTTAGCCATCGCGGAGAGCGGCACGACGGGGCCCTTGGCTGGATCGGTAAGAGTAGAGGTATGGACGACGGAGGTGGCTTCAACCTCTAGCGTACTATGCGGAGCAAGGATGTCGAACCGATGAACATGGTTTTGGTAGAAATCGAGCTGATGTTTCGGCTGTGCGTAGGGGCTGATTTTTAGCGCAAAACTTTCGACTTGCTGGTCGTTCGTTTCAACGGGTTGGAGCCGCACTTCGTTGAGGCTGTCGCGCACCGGAGAGCGGTAGGCGAAGTGTGTGCGATGCAGGATGTGCAGCTTCATTCAGCGCGTGTGGGCGTTGGCCAGGTTTATTTTTTCTGGTGCTCCTACTGCTGTTGCTGTTCCTCTTGCTGGCGGATTTCGTCTTCCTGCTGGAGGCTGAAATGCTGAAGGATGTAAGCCTGGAAAAGTGCTTCGCCGACGGCGTTGAGTTTGCCCTGGATCTCGTCAATGTAGCCGTGGAGACCGCGGATGAGAATTTCATCTGCGGTGCTAAACTGAAGCTCGGCGAGGAGGCGGCCGCAAAGACGCTCGGCGTCATTGCTAAACCGGCCTTCGGCAACGCCCGAAATGCGGCGCAGAGCCGTATTCAATTGCTGAACACAGAAGCGCACAGAACGTGGAAAATCCTCCGAGAGCAGGAGAAATTCGGCTACGAGCCGTGGTTCGACTTGGCCGCCATGGAGGGCTTTGTAGGCATCCCACGCGCTGCAGGAGCGAAGCACGGCCGACCAGCCGAGAGCGTCGGTTTGGGTCGTGGTGTAACCGGGCGCGAGGGACGCGTGTCGCACGTCGAGCAGACGCGAAGTTTTATCAGCGCGCTCGATGTAGCGGCCGGCCTGCGTGAAGTACCAGCCCTCGTTGCGCACGACGGTGGCATCAGTTAGACCCTGTAGGAGCAAGGAACTGGTTCGGATTTCCTGGAAAAACTCGAACGGGCTCTGGCGCCACATGGTGCGAGCTTTGGGTGAGTTTAGAAACAAGTAGAGCCGATTGAGCTCTTCCCAGAGATCGGCAGTAATTTGGTCGCGAACGGTGCGGGCATTTTCGCGGGCCTGGGTGATGGAGGAGAGGATGGAGTTGGAGTTGTCCGGCTGGAAGACGAGAAACTCGGTCACCGTGCGACCACTCACCTTTTGATAGAGTGTGGCGAAAAACTCGTCGTCACCTGAGCTTTGCAGAATGGGCGCCCAATAAACAGCGATGGCTTTGTCATCGAGGTTGCTGGCATCGAGCATGAGCTGGAGATTTACGTCCACTAGGCGCGCAATATTTTCGGCGCGTTCGACGTAACGACTCATCCAATACAGACTGTTGGCGACACGGCTAAGCATGGTGTGAAAGACGAGGATTAATTAACCACTTATATTCACTAATCTTTGGGAATAGTGGGAATGTGTAGAGGGAATCAGATAGTACAATACTGCTCTGAATCGCTACTTCAAATTTCTGATATTTCCATCTATTAGTGTTAATGAGTGGTTTCTTTTCTATTTGTCTCCGTGGAGAACCCATGAATCTTTGCTGCCGCCACCCTGTGACGAATTGACCACGAGGGAACCAGCACGGAGAGCTACGCGAGTGAGGCCGCCAGGGATGATGACGGGCTTTTCTCCGTAGAGGATAAAGGGCCGCAGATCGATGTGACGTCCGTCGAATTGGTTCTCACAATAGGTTGGATGACGCGAGAGGCTGACGACGGGCTGGGCGATGTAGTTGCGCGGTTCGGCGAGGACGCGTCTGCGGAATTCTTCTCGTTCGGCTGCTGCTGCCTGCGGACCCATGAGCATACCATAACCACCAGCTTCGTTAGCAGCTTTGACGACGAGTTTGTCTAGGTTTTCGACGATGTAGCTGCGATCGGTTTCTTCGTTGGCGAGATACGTCGGCACGTTCGGAATGATCGGGTCTTCGCCAAGGTAATATTTGATCATCTTTGGCACGAAGTAATAGATGACTTTGTCGTCTGCGACGCCGGTGCCGATAGAGTTGGCGAGGGAAACGTTGCCGGCACGGTAGGCGCCGACGAGTCCGGGGACGCCAAGTGCGGAGTCTTTGCGGAAGACGGTGGGATCGAGAAAATCGTCGTCGATGCGGCGATAGATTACGTGGACTTGGCGCAGGCCCTTGGTTGTGCGCATATACACGCGCTGGTCACGCACAAGCAGGTCGCGGCCTTCGACGATCTCAATGCCCATCTGGCGCGCCAAGTAGGTGTGTTCGAAATACGCGGAATTGTAGGCGCCGGGCGTGAGCAGGACGACGTTGGGTTCGGAAATTCCGGCTGGCGCGACGTGTTCGAGAAGCTTGAGCAACTCGGTCGGGTAGTGCTCAACCGAACGCACTCCCATCGACTCGAAATTATCTGAGAAGGTGCGCTTGAGTGCGCGGCGATTTTCTAGGACGTAGCTGACGCCCGACGGACAGCGACCATTGTCCTCAAGCACGAGGTACTGGCCTTTTGCGTCGCGAATGATGTCGGTGCCGCAAATGTGGATGTAGATGTTTTTCGGTACCTCGAAGTTGACGAACTCGCGGCGAAAATGTTTGGCCGAGAGTACATAGTGGGCGGGGATCGTGCCGTCTTTTAGGATATGCTGCTCGTGATAAATATCGTGCAGGAACATGTTCAGGGCGGTGATGCGCTGGATTAGACCTCTTTCAAGGTGTTCCCATTCCGCGGAGGGGATGATGCGCGGCATCAGATCGAAAGGGAAAACGCGTTCGGTGCCCTGGGCGTCTCCGTAGACATTAAACGTGATGCCCTGTCGCAGGAAGGCCATGTCGACGGCGTGGCGTTTGGCCTCGAATTCTTCAGGCTTCAATTCGCTGAACTGCTTTAAGAAATGGGCGTAATGAGGTCGGACTCCGCCATCGGCTTCGAGCATCTCGTCGAAGTACGCTTTGGTTTCGTAAGGCTTAAAGATGCCGTGCTTTAGACTGGTTTTAGCGGAGGTAGAAGTGGGAGCGGTGGCAATCATGACGGATCGACGGGTGGGTTTATGCATGAAACTAATGCAGATCCCGTGCCTGATTGAGGACGGAGACTGCGGAACCCGTTTCAAACCCGTTTCAGCCCTTCGTGATTTGTCGTTTGCCATGCGCCTTTCGGCGGTTACAGCATGACACCCTTTTCATGATCTCTTTCCTGCTCAAACGCTTTTCAGGCCGCCACTATAAGAAGTTTCTGGAGAAATGCCGTCCTATCGTCGCGCGCATCAATGAGCTGGAACAAACGTACCAGTCGCTCAGTGACGACGAACTTCGCGCCAAAACCGACGAATTCCGAGCTCGCCTGACCGCCGGCGAAACGCTCGACCAGATCTTACCTGAAGCCTTTGCCACGGTGAAAAACGCTGCGCGCCGCCTCGTTGGCCGCAACGTCATGGTTTGTGAACACGAGCTGGAGTGGAACATGGTGCACTTCGACGTGCAGCTGATCGGCGGTATCTGTCTGCACGAAGGCCGCATCGCCGAAATGGCCACCGGCGAAGGCAAAACCCTCGTCGCCACGCTGCCTCTTTACCTCAACGCCCTCAACAGTCGCAACGCCCAGCTTGTTACCGTCAACGATTACCTGGCTCGCCGCGATTCCGAGTGGATGGGGCATCTCTACAGTTTCTTAGGCCTAACTGTCGGCTGTATCCAACAGCAGATGGCTTCCGAACAGCGTCGTGAGATGTACAACCGTGACATCACTTACGGCACCGCGAGTGAGTTCGGCTTCGACTACTTGCGCGATAATGGCATGGCCACGCGCAAAGAAGATCAGGTGCAGCGTGACCATTGGTACTGCATCGTGGACGAAATCGACTCGATCTTGGTCGACGAAGCGCGCACGCCGCTTATCATTTCCGGTCCCGCGCCGATCGAACGCGAACAACCGTTTAACCGCCTCAAGCCTTCTGTCGATCAGCTCGTCAACGACCAGACCCGCCTCTGCAACCACCTCGTGACGGAAGCCAAGGAAATGCTCGAGAAAACTGGCCTCACACCTGACCAGAAGCGCGAAGCCGCGCTCAAGATGCTCCAGGTCAAGATGGGCAATCCGAAGAACAAGCAGCTTCTTCGCCTCATGGAGAATCCGGAGTCGCGCAAGCTTCTCGATAAGATGGAGACGGAGATGAACAGCGATTTCAATAAAGAGGAACTCTATCGGCTGAAAGAAGAACTCCTCTACGTCATCGACGAGCGCCAGCATCAGGCCGATCTCACCGAACCCGGCCGTGTCAAGCTCCGCCCTGATAATCCCGACGCGTTTACGTTGCCCGACCTCGCGACCGAGTTTTCGCTTTTGGAAAAGGACTGCTCCGTCACTCCCGAACAACGCGAAGCCACCAAACTCGCCTCGCAACAGCGCTACTCGGAAATCTCCGAAGAGATTCACTCCATTAGTCAGCTTCTCCGTGCCTATTCGCTCTACGAACGTGACGTCGAGTACGTGGTGCAAGAGGGCAAGGTCATGATCGTCGACGAAAACACCGGCCGCGTTATGCCCGGTCGCCGTTGGTCCGATGGCCTGCACCAAGCAGTCGAAGCCAAGGAAGGTGTCGCTGTCGAACGCGAGACTCGCACTTACGCGACAATCACGATCCAGAACTATTTCCGCATGTATGAAAAGCTGGCCGGCATGACCGGTACGGCTGAGACCGAGGCGACCGAGTTCAACGAAATCTATCGCCTCACCGTGCAGGTCATTCCGACCAACAAGCCCTGCATCCGTATCGACAAGAACGACTCCATTTTCAAAACCCGCCGCGACAAATTTAATGCCGTCGTAAAGGAAATCGAAGAGGCTAACAAGCGCGGCCAGCCCGTACTCGTCGGCACCGTCAGCGTTGAGTCCTCCGAGGTCCTCTCGCGCATGCTCAAGCGCGCCGGTATCATCCACACGGTTCTAAACGCTAAATACCACCAACAGGAAGCCGACATTGTTGCCCGCGCTGGACAACGCAGTGCCGTGACCATCGCGACTAACATGGCTGGTCGTGGTACCGACATTAAACTCGGCGACGGCGTGCGCTGGAAGGTTTCCTTTGGCGAACACACCGACGCGGAGAAAAATAAAAACGGGGTTAAGCTCTACACGCTCACCGAATCGAAAACAGGTGAGATTCGCACCGTTGATTCCGATAGCCCTGAAGCCGTCAACATGCGTCTCACGCCCGAAACGAAAGAGACTGGCGGTTTATATGTGATCGGCACCGAGCGCCACCAATCACGTCGTATCGATCGCCAGTTGCGCGGCCGTTGCTCGCGTCAGGGCGATCCGGGTTTGACGAAGTTCTTCCTCTCGCTCGAAGACGAGCTCATGCGTCTCTTCCTTCAAGGCAATCTCGCCTCGAAGATGATGGAAGGCACTATGAAGGAAGGCGAAGAGCTTGAGCATTGGATGCTCAACCGCTCGATCGAAAGCGCGCAGAAAAAGGTCGAGCAGCAGAATTTCTCGGCCCGCAAACGCCTGCTCCAATACGATGACGTGCTTAATAAGCAGCGCGAGGTCGTCTACGGAATCCGCAACGCCGCCATTCACGCCGAACGGCCGAAGGAGATCATTTTCGAGCAGATCGACGAAGAGATCGCGAGCCGTCTCACGAACGCTGGATTTGGTGAGCGCACTGGCCCGACCCAAGCTGCGCTCGAAAACCTGGTTGGCTGGGTCAACACCCATTTCCCGATCACCCTGAAACAGGAAGAGCTTGCCGGGAACGACCTCGAGAAGCACGTGCAACTTGTCGTTGGCCGAATCAAAGAATCTTACGCCGTGAAGGAATCCGTCGAAATTCCCGAGGCGATCGGTTCGCTGGAACGCTACAACATTATCAGCGCAATCGACCATCACTGGCAGGAGCATTTGACCGAAATGGAAAGCCTGCGCCAGTCCGTCGGCCTCCGCAGTTACGGCCAGAAAGATCCACTCGTTGAATACAAGAACGAGGCCTACACCTACTTCGAGGAACTGATGAACAACGTGCGGCTACAGATCTGCACCAGTCTGTTTCGCAGTGCGAGCAACCTGCAGTCGTTTGAAAATATGCTTTCTCTTCTCAGTCGCGGTGCACGCATGCAAGGCCCGGAGAACGCTCCACCCGCAGGCGGCCCGCAGGTCTCGACCACCGTCACGTCAAGTGGCAGCTCCGAAGCTCAATCCTCCACGCCTGAAGAAGAGATTAAACTGCCAACCGTCAAGATTCGTCGTGAAACACCCAAAGTCGGTCGCAACGATCCATGCCCCTGCGGCAGCGGCAAGAAATACAAACAGTGCCACGGTAAGTAACGCTGATATCGGTTTATGCCGGCTGTTTTTCGATGGGCGTTTGGCGCGGACGGCGCCGCGCCCTCCAACGTGTATGCGACACGACGTTGAGCGCCCTCCAATATATGTCGCGCGATTTTAAAATGGAGGGCGGACCGCCGTGTCCGCCGGTTCGAAAACGGAATCCCACTTGATCGCACCGCTGAGCCGCCGCTGAATCAATGCGATGGATAATGAAACACCAAAAATCCGGAAACCCTATACTCAGCGACGGAAACGCCCGCCACATTTGCTGCCGCTCGAAACGTCGGGTCCAGTGGTGATTTTTATTACGGTATGCACGAACCAACGACGACCGTTACTGGCTCGTCCAGCGATTCACGAACTGCTTCGGGCTGCGTGGGACTCGGCCAAGCTTTGGACTGTGGGGCGCTATGTTGTGATGCCCGATCATATTCATCTTTTTGCTTCGCCAGCGGTGTTTCCCATGGAATCTTTAGTGACGTGGGTGCGCTACTGGAAATCGCACGCGAGTCGGAATTGGCCATTCCCGGTCGAGCGTCCCGTGTGGCAGACAGATTTCTGGGATACGCAATTACGAAGGGCTGAAAGCTATTCTGCAAAATGGGAATATGTGCGAAATAATCCGGTTCGAGCGGGGCTCGCAGATCGTCCCGACGCGTGGTTATTTCAGGGTGAGATGGCAAAACTACCTTGGTATGCCTAAACAATTACGATCCGGCGCGGACGGCGCCGCGCCCTCCAATATGTGTGCGACATGACGTTGAGCGCCTTCCTAAACATGACGCTGTGTAAAAATGGAGGGCGGACCGCCGTGTCCGCCTTTTGTGGGCGCAGCTTTCCTGCTTTCCTGAGTACCCTATATTGCCATACCTTTCTCCTTCCATGTCCCAAGCTCCCGACGCGCCTTACGATCCGTACGACCAGCCGCCTACGTTTATCGACCGACATCAGGACTGGGTCTGGGCAGCGAGTGTGTTCCTCGCCACCGTGGTGCTCACCGTGCTGGCGTACCCGCCGAACTATCCTGAGTTCGCCTACGCGTTCGCCGTGCCGGCGATCTTTTGGGCGTACCTTAAACCAGATTTCAAACTTTACGCTGGCACTCTGGCTGCGGCGCAGGCGGTGGCATGGACGATCATGCTGGGCTGGTTACATCATGTAACGTGGTTCGGTTTGTTTCTACTCGGACCGTTTGTCGGTCTGTGGGTGGGCGTGTGGTTCCTCGGGGCGTGGTGGGCGATGCCGCGCATGATCGGGCGTGCGACCCCGAACCGTCTCATCATCATGCTTGGCCTCGCGGCGTTGTGGGTCGTGCTGGAATGGACGCGTACCTGGTTCCTCTCGGGTTTCCCGTGGATGCCCCTGGCCGCGACTCAGTGGACGATGGTGAGCATGCTGCAAGTGGCGGCGTTTACCGGTTCGGCCGGCGTGTCGTTCATGGTCATCGCGGTGAACATCGCGTTTGCGGCCTATGCGCACCGATTATTTCGCGAAGGCGCTAGAGGTCTTAATAAACGCAGTCAGGAGTTCTTTCTCGTGCTGTTTCTGGTGCTTGGTTGCTTCTGCATCCATCTGGTGACGGCGATGAATCGCAAGCGCTTCACCGTGCCACTGGCGCGAGTGGCGTTTGTGCAGCCGTACATTCCGCAATCGGTGAAATGGGATCGTTCGAAAGCTCCTGCCATCATGCAGACGATCGAGGACCTGACGTTACGTGCCGGTGCGACGCATCCGGACCTCATTCTTTGGCCCGAGGCGGTGACGCCTTACGCGGTAAAAGGGCAGGCGGATATGCAGCATTGGACAGAGGACGTTGTGGCTCGCGCAGGCGCTGCGGTGCTCATGGGTTCGGTTGAGATCGACAAGCCCGGCACACCGGAAGAGACGTGGCGCAACGGCGCTTTCGTGATCGATCCGACCAGTGGCCTCATGCCGCTGAGCTATGCCAAACGCCATCTCGTGCCGTTTGGCGAATACGTGCCGTTCCGCCCGCTTTTCGGTTGGCTGAAAAAAATCACAGACGTCGGCGACGGTGACTTTCAACCCGGCAAGAATGCTTCGCCGCTGCTGGTTAATTCGGCGAGCGGTCCATTCACGATCGGACCGTTGATCTGTTACGAAGACATTTTCTCGAATCTTTCTCGCCAAAGCGTGATTGAGGGGGCGGACGTGCTTGCGGTTGTGACCAACGACGCCTGGTACGGTGAAGGCGCTGCTGCTTACCAGCACGCGGCGCATTCTGTGCTGCGTGCGGTCGAGATGCGACGTCCGGTGCTGCGCTGCGGCAACGGCGGCTGGAGTGGCTGGATCGACGAGTACGGAAACATCTGCGCCGAACTAAAACGTCTGCCTAATGGTATCGTCACGACGAAGGTGAAACTCGATCCAGCCGATAAGGAACTGGACGCAGGCACGGTTTATTTCCGTGGCACGACGACGGTGAATATCACGCACGATACACGCTGGATCGGCAAATTTAGTTACTACGCCGAACACGGCGACTGGTTTGTATCACTTTGCACTGTGCTGACCACGTTCGCCTACTTCATCGCGAAGCTATCCAAAGCCCGGCAAAAACCCGCGGACGAAAACGTGACCTGACGCAATCGTAGCCGGCTTACGCGGTTTTGAGGCGAATCTCGAAGCTGCAGCTTTCGCCGCCTTGCAGAATAGATTCCTTTAGCTCCACCGCGACCTCGCGGCCGACAATCGTGGCAAACGAACGTTGCATGGAGCCCACCGAGCAACGGCAGGCCGCTGCCGGCACGAGTCCCTTGCCCATGAGCGGACAGGCACAGTCTTTCGTCTGAGGTTGAAACGATAGCTGCACGATCTGGCTATTGGCATCGTAAGAAGTTTTCGCGTGCCAGCGTTTTTCTATCTCCGCCAAGTAGGACTCGAGTTGGCCGGCAAATTTCTTTGAGAAACCGGAATCAGCGCAGAAGCGGCCAACCTCTTCGACGATCTCGCGGAAAGTTTTTTCATCCACGCGGGCTGCGACGAGCGTGATCAACTTCGAGTACCGTTCCTTGGCGAATTTAATACGACCGTCTTCCGCGGGCTTTGGCTTCTCAGCGGTGGTTGGCGCGGCCTCAGCGCCGAAAGCGCGGGCGACGAGACACGAACAGAGGCCGGCAGTGCCGGCATTTTTGAGGAATTGACGACGTTCCATGGAAGTAAGGGGTGAAGGTTGAACGAGATCTCTCTAGTAATCTAACACCGTTGGAAGCAATGCCCCTTCATGGTGGTGTAGTATTGCAGTGAGCGGAGGAGAAGATTGGCTGTGGGCCTACGTTTCATGCCGTTAATTGTCAAAGAAGCCCGGATCACGTTGCATCTCGCTATACCGATCATACTCGGGCAAGTGAGCCAGATGCTCATGGGCGTGGTCGATAGTATGATGATCGGGCGTGTGGGCACGGTGCCGCTGGCTGCGTCGGCGTTCGCCGGGAGCGTGTTTGGATTTTTCTATGTCGGTAGCATGGGGCTCTGTATTCCCGTGGCGATGCTGGTGTCACGGGCGCATGGAGCCTCACAACCGAAGGAGTGCAGCGAGTGGCTGCGACACGGACTGGCGCTGGCGACTTTCTCGGGTTTTTTGGCCATGGTGTTGATGGAGCTGCTCGGCACGCAACTCGGCCGGATGGGCCAACCGCCCGAAGTGGTCGCGGCCGCGCAGCCGTTTTTCTTGTTGATCGCGGTGTCGTTGGTGCCGGCGCTGGCCTTTCAGGCACTCCGGCAATTCGCCGAAGCGCTGGGACGGCCGTGGTTGCCGATGGGGATTATGGCCGTCGGCGTTTTGCTCAATGTCGGGCTTAACTGGGTGCTGATCTACGGGAATTTGGGCATGCCCGCGATGGGCTTGGCGGGCGCAGGCGTGGCGACCTTGACCGCGCGTTGTGTCGATTTGCTCTTGTTGTGGGTTTTGCTGAAGACATACCGGCCGCTGCAACCCAACTGGCCGGTTCGCTGGTGGCGGCTGTTGGAGTGGCCGCGCCTTCGCGAGTTGCTGTGCATCGGCGTGCCAACGTCGGGCCAACTTGTTTTTGAACTCGGGGCCTTCATGATGGCGACGTGGATGATGGGCTGGCTCGGTACGGTGGCGTTGGCGGCGCACCAGATCGCGCTGAGCTGCGCGGCCATGACATTTATGTTTCCGCTCGGCCTCGCCATGGCGACCAGCATGCGCGTGAGCAAAGTGCTCGGAGCGGGACAAAGCGATTTAGTACGGCCGATCGGTTTCGGATCTTACGGTATGGCGTGTGGAGTGATGGGCACGTTCGCCCTTCTGTTTTGGTTAGCAGGACCTTGGATCGCGCGGCGTTTTGTCGAGGATACCGCCGTGGTAGGGCTCGCCGGACGACTGCTGGCGGTGGCGGCATTATTTCAACTCTTCGACGGCGGCCAAGTGATGGGTGTGGGATTGTTGCGCGGGTTGTCCGATATGAAAGTGCCGACGGCGATCACGTTCGTGGCCTACTGGTGCATCATGTTGCCCCTGGGATATTGGTGGGGTGTACACGCCGCCAACCCTCTCGGCGTCTGGCAAGCGCTGGTATTTGGTTTGGCAAGTGCCGCGCTCTTACTCGCGTGGCGGTTCTTCTCGAAAACGCGGGGGCTGGCGGGCGGAAAATCACTGTAGAAACAGGATGCGTTCGAGAGATGCCTTCTGCGCTGTTTGGCGATGGCGATGACCGCCTGTCGATTCTGGCGGGCTTTTTGCGGGAGAGTTGTGTAGCTTTCGTGTGGCTACTAATGCGTTTTCTAAACTCTAGTTCCCGTCGACCGGTGTTTTTGCTCCTGATACTTGCGGGGTGCTGGTCGTTTTGGGTGATTGCCTACGGCGTTGGATGGGCACTTAAAGCACCCGAAAAACTGTCCTACATCGTCCGCTACGAAACGATAGATGGTCTCCTCGGGCTGTTTTTTTGCGCGCTGTTATTTCTAATTTATGACCGCGTGCGTAAGCGCACCGAGCTTGGTCCATTCCTGCTGGTCATTGCACCACTCTGTTTCATTGCCGCGGTGCTCTGGCACGCGGCGAGCATGGCTGCGCTGTGGCGGCTCGGCTGGAATGATCGCCTTTATCTCGACACTAAGAGCTTGCTGGTTGGCGGTGGTGTTATGGACGGCATCACGCTGGGCTTTTTTTCTATTTTGTTTCTCGCTATCGATCACGGATTACAGCTGCGCGAGCAAAAGGAAAAAGCGTGTGAGGCGACCGCTCTCGCTCAGCAAGCGCAGTTGCAGATGCTGCGTTATCAGCTCAATCCGCACTTCCTGTTCAATTCGCTCAATTCCATCCGTGCGATGATCATCGAGCAGCCCGACCGGGCGCGTCAAATCGTGACGGAGCTCTCCGAATTTCTCCGTTACTCGCTCAATGGCCGCGGGCACGAGTCGACGATCGGCGAGGAGTTGCAGGCGATCGAAAACTACCTCGCGATCCAGCGGATCCGCTTTGAGGAGAAGCTTGTGGTAACGACGCGCGTCGATCCAGCACTGTATGCGTTCGTACTGCCATGCTTCCTCGTTCATCCGTTGGTGGAGAACGCCGTCAAGTATGGCATGGAGACCTGCGAGCCTCCGCTACGTCTGGAGATTGAAGTTGCGGCGCAGGATAAAGGACTACGCATCCGTGTTTCGAATACCGGGAGGCTCGTTCCCGCGGAGGCGGAGACGTTGGATAACAAACGAAACGGTACTGGCACTGGTCTGCGTAACGTGGCCCAGCGGTTGGAACTGGCCTTTCCCGGGCGCCATTCGTTCAACGTGGTGGAACGCGACGGATGGGTACACGCCGAAATCGAGCTGCGGCCTGCGGTGAAGGAGGCTGCATCATGACGAAACCTCGTGCGATGATCGTGGATGACGAGCGGCTCGCACGCCACGAGCTGGCTTTCTTGCTGCAGAAACATCCCGAGATTGAAGTGGTGGGAGAGGCTGGTTCGGTGAAAGAAGCGGTGCCGCTGCTTGAAAAGTTACGCCCTGATCTTCTATTTCTTGATATTCAGATGCCGCGGGAAAATGGCTTCGAACTATTTGAGCACACGCCGGTTTCCGCCGCTGTGGTTTTCGTGACTGCGCATGATGAGTATGCCGTGCGTGCCTTCGATGTGAACGCGCTCGACTACCTGATGAAGCCGGTGAATCCGTTGCGACTTCGCCAGGCGATCGAACGGTTCCTGTGCCCCAGTCCGAGGTCGGTGTCGCCAGTTTCTGTTGGGTTGGGCTACGACGACACGATCTTCGTGGCAGTCGGGCAAGCGCCGCGCTTCGTAAAACTTTCGTCGATCGTTTGCATCCTAGCCGAGGGTGATTACTCGCGATTAGTCGGACCGACTGGTTCGATGGGGCTCGTGCTGAAGTCGATGAAGGAATGGGAGGCATTGCTGCCCGAGAAACATTTCTGCCGGATTCAACGTTCGGTGATTATCAACTGTGAACGCGTCGAACGCTTCGAGCCTTGGTTCAACAGCTCCTACCAAGTCTATCTCCAAAACGTACCCCAGCCATTTACGATGAGTCGGCGGTTGGCCAAGCGGTTTCGCGATCGGTTTGGTGTGTGAACCTTCTGGGAGGAAAATAAAAAGGCTGCGGAAGGGAAATTCCGCAGCCGCCAAAGTTGACGTGTTAGCGTAAGTTAGAGCGCGGGCTGTTGTTCGCCTTTCAGAAAATAGGCGCTCTGTACGCCCTGAGGCAGGCTCGCGATGTACTTCTTGATCGTCTCAACTTGGCCGCTGGTGTGAACCGGAACGACAAGCTTCGCGCCACTGATTTTGACCATCTCGAGAGCTTGGGCGGAATTACCTCCACAACCAAAAAGCAGAGGGAAGATAACGTCAGCTTTAACGCTGGCCGACTCCGGCATGGGTTGGGTATCGCCCGTCACATAGTAGCGGGCGCCGTTGAGTGCGAGAACGTAGCCGACCCAGTTTTGATCTTTGGGGTGATTCCATCCCTTGTCGTCGAAATAGGCTGGCAGGGTGCTGACTTCGAATCCGGCGAAGTTGTATGTTTTGTTGGGTTCGACCAGTTGCACACCTTCGATCCCATAAGCTTTTGTGACCGCTACGACCATCGCAGGACCGGCGATGACGACCCTGGGATTCGCCTTGATGTAAGCCTGAAGGAGCCACGGATCGAAGTGATCGCCGTGCGGGTGTGTGATAAGAATCAGGTCGGCTTTTAGGAAGCCGGTTTTCTTCACGGCGGTGTCGTTGGGGCCGCTGGTTGGATCTACGAACAGGATCTTGCCATCATTGCGAGTGATACG
>Ga0302322_100001472_pt1 | contig 19227 bp, 18 predicted proteins | sample Fen_T0_2_FD_203757 | JGI IMG/M metagenome (GOLD analysis project Ga0302322, IMG submission 203757) | Peat permafrost microbial communities from Stordalen Mire near Abisko, Sweden - Fen_T0_2 | ecosystem: Environmental > Terrestrial > Soil > Wetlands > Permafrost | place: Sweden: Abisko... | reverse complement strand
CGGTGGAGAGCCGACCGCTTTTTTGGATGGCGAGGCGGAGGCGGTCTTTGGGAGTGGTGGGAGATGACATGGCGGGAAGTGAAGTTGAAGGCGGAAAGGGAGAGAGGAAAGCCGGGAATGCAGGCGGAACCGTCGCGCGGGAGGGTTTCGGCGGAAAAGCAAAAACCCCGGCTGGTCGAACCTGCCGGGGTTTGCGGAAATCTGATTCCATCAGCCACGGGCAAGGCGCTTCCGGCCTTCCCGAGCGGGGAAGGCTAGCTCACGTGGTGGTGGTGATGGTTGAGAACCATGGGATGGAGCTTTTCTGATGAGGCGGCCGGGGTTGTGGCGCAAGTATTTTTCTCTAGCGACTTGCCCGCCGGTGCGCAACTTGGTCTGTCATAAACGGCAACATGCCAGACCAAAATTTCAGGCCGGAAATGAAAGCGAGGGTCGCCGCAGTTACGGCGGTGGCGGCCACCTACGCGTACTTTCTCTTGTTTGCCCAGTTTGGATTCCTGAAGGCGCTGGAGGCCGCCACCGGCGGGCAGGCGGCAGCGATCAAATCGGTGATGACGGTGATGGGAGTGGCGGGGATTTCCGGCAGCGTGCTGGCGGCCCGTCTTTTTTCGCGAGTGCGCAGCCAGATCATCCTGGCGGGGGGATTCGCGATTTGTGCCGGGGCCGCGGGACTCACCTTGGTCGGCCGATCGGGGGAGGTTTTTCTGGTGGCGTCGCTACTGGTCGGTTTGGGAACCGGGGTGACTACCGTGACACTCGCTGGAGTGTTGCGGCCCGTCCTGGGTCGGCAACACCTCGGGTTGCTGATCGGCCTGGGCACCGGGTTGGCCTATGGATTCTGCAATTTGCCCGCGATCTTCAATGCGGCGCCGGACACCCAGGCGGTGCTGGCCCTGTGGATCGTGGGGGTCGGCGGGCTGGCGACCGCCGGATTGAAAATTCGCGCGGCGGAAGTTCGGCCGGTGGAATTTGATTATTCGAAGACGGGAATCGCGACTTGGGTGGTGTTCTTCTTCACGCTCGTGGGCCTCGATTCGGCGGCTTTCTATGTCATCCAGCACACGCCGGTGCTGAAAGGAGAAACCTGGAACGGTGAGTGGCGGCTCCAGGTGAACGCCGGGATGCATCTGGTGGCGGCGCTGGCGGCGGGATGGGCGCTCGATCGTCAGTGGCTGAGCCGGACCTCATTGGCGGCGGCGATTTGCTTGGTGACCGCCTGTTTCCTGATTGGGTTGGGTCGGGATCAGATGGTCAGCGGAGTCGCTTTGTATACCGCGGGCGTGTCGCTCTACTCGGTGGCGTTGGTTTATTATCCGGTGCGGAGCTTGCAGCCGGGGCTCGCGGCGTTGGTTTACGCAGTGGCGGGCTGGGGCGGATCGGCGTTGGGCATTGGGTTTGCCGACCATCTGCACGCCTTGCCGCAAGGGCTGATCATCACCGCGGCCGTGATCCTCGTTGGCGCCCTGGTCGTGCGATCAGGCCTGGCCCGACGTCCGGTGGTCCCGCTGCTCGTGGGCCTAGGATTGTTTGGCGCGTTCGTGCCCGGCCCGCGGGCAGAGGCCCAGGATCGGCAGCTCGTCGCCCAAGGACGGCAGGTGTTTATCAGCGAAGGCTGCGTGCATTGTCATTCGCAGTATGTTCGACCAAGCACCCTCGACGAAGCGCGCTGGGGCCCCGCACAACCGCTGGACGTGCTGTTGGCCGCGCGGCCGCCGTTGCTGGGCAATCGCCGCCAGGGTCCGGACCTGCAAAACGTCGGCAACCGGCGCAATGCTGAGTGGAACCGGCTGCATCTGGTGGCGCCGCGTGCGATCACTCCCGGCTCGCGGATGCCCTCGTACGAGCATCTCTTTCGGCCCGGCCGGACGGAGGGTACCGCCCTCCTCGCGTATTTGGATTCACTCGGCGCCGCGACTTTTTTTGAGCATTCGGAGGAGGGGCAATCCTGGCTGCCGGCCGAAGGCACCCAGGTGTTTCCGCTGGCCCGGCAGCGGCAGCTTTTCGGGGAATGGTGCGCGGGTTGTCACGGAACCGGGGCTCGGGGTGACGGTCCGGTGGCGGTCCGGTTGTCGGTCCCTCCGCGCAACTTGGTCGAGGACACGTGGCGCCATATTCCGGCCGGCAGTGATCCGGTGGCGGAGCGGTTGGGCCTGGCCCGGTTGATCAAGTTTGGCGTGCCGGGTACGGCCATGGCGGGACGCGAATACCTCGATGACGAGTCGGTCTTGTCTTTGGCGGCCTACCTCCAGACACTGCGCGCCAAAAAGTAACCCCGGTTTAAACCTTCCCTATTTGAACACGCCTGAAGGATTCTTGCGCGCCACATTCAATCGTCAACTAAACCGCCGGCATGGCGGTATCATTGTCTTTTACGCCGCGTTCCTGGCGCTCTCCCTGCTGACCCGGGTGGCGTTGTTGGTGAAAGGGGCGCACGACGTGACGTGGACGCTCAGCCTAGTGGCGGCGTTTGCCTGGGGCGTGGTTTATGATTTGGGCGCCGCTTCGTTTGCGGTGCTACCGTTGATTGTGCTGCTCATCGTCCTTCCGGCGAGTTGGTTTCAGCGGACGTGGCAGCGAGGACTGGCGCAGGCGGGGGGATTTGTGATCATTTTCCTGCTGCTGTTCGGCTTGGTCTCGGAATGGACGTTTTGGGACGAATTTGGCGTCAGGTTCAATTTCATCGCGGTTGACTATCTCGTCTACACGACCGAGGTCATCGGAAACATTCGCGAGTCCTACAACCTGCCGCTGATCTTTGGCGGAGTGTTCGTCGGCGCGGTGTTGTGCCACTGGATCTTCAATCGCACCCGATTGCCGGCGCGGTGGTTCGCTGCCCCGCCGGAAACCTTGGGCCAACGACTGAAAGCCGGCGCGACCTGGTTTGTCCTGGCGCTGGCGTTCGGCGCGGGACTGGGCGGCGAATGGCTGCCCAATTTCCGGAATAACTTCAACCGCGAGCTCGCGAAGAATGGGCTCTGGTCGCTGTTTGCCGCCTTCAAGAACAACGCCTTGGAGTTCGACCAGTTTTACTCGACGCTGCCCATGGACGAAGCGTTCCGTTTGGTGCGGCAGGAAATCGCCCGCGACCGGTCGGTCACCCTCGGCGCCGATCCGCGCGACTTGTTGCGGTTGGTGCGGAATCCCGGTCCCGAGCTCAGACCGAATGTCATTCAGATCACGGTCGAGAGTCTGAGTGCGGATTTCCTGAGCATCTTCAACCGTGCGTCGCACCTGACGCCGAACCTCGAGGAAATCGCGGCGAAGAGTCTGGTGTTCGATAATTTCTACGCCACCGGCACCCGTACCGACCGGGGCATGGAGGCGCTAACCCTGGCCGTGCCACCGACTCCCGGCCGGTCAATAGTGAAGCGCCCGCGCAATGAGAACCTGTTCACGCTCGGCTCGGTGTTTCGCGCGAAGGGCTACGACACCGCCTTCATCTATGGCGGGTTTGGCTACTTCGATAACATGAATTATTTTTTTGGTCACAACGGATACCGCGTGATCGACCGCAACAGCGTGGCGAAGGCGGACGTCACCTTCGCGAACGTATGGGGCGCGTGCGACGAGGATCTCTTTCGCTGGACGATGCGCGAGGCGGACGCGAGCGCCGCGGCGGGCCGGCCGTTCCATTACTTCGTGATGACGACGTCCAACCACCGGCCGTACACGTTTCCGGAGGGGAAGATTGATTTGCCTTCCAAGATTTCCGGCCGCCCCGGAGCGGTGAAATACACGGACTTCGCCATCGGACAATTCCTCCGCGAGGCGGCGAACAAGCCGTGGTTCAAGAACACGGTGTTTGTGATCGTGGCCGACCACTGCGCGTCGAGCGCGGGGCGGACAGAACTGCCGGTGCAGAATTACCACATTCCGCTCATCATCTTTTCCCCCGGCGGACACATTGCACCCGGCCATGTCAGCACGATGACTAGTCAGGTGGATTACGCCCCGACCCTGCTGGGGTTGTTGAACTGGACCTACCCGAGCCGATTTTTTGGCCGCGATGTCCGGCAGGTGGATCCGAAGGAAGCGCGGATCCTGGTCGGGACCTACCAAAAGCTCGGACTATTGAAGGGAGAGGATTTTCTAGTGCTCAAGCCGGTGCGGCAGCAGGCGCAATACCGCTACAGCCGGAGCACCTCCGCGCTGGCTGAGCGGGCGCTCGACCCGCTTTTTCAGGCCGAGGCGGTGAGCTACTACCAGACGGCTAGCGAACTTTATCAGAAACAGCTTTATGGTGAGCTGACGCCGGAAGAGAGCGTGCGCGTGCTGGGATCGGCGACCAAACCGTGATCGGGAAAAAGGGTCGGTTGACGACCAGAGGAGATTGGTCCGAAAGAGTCGCCGAAGGGCGCTGCCGCCGCGGATGAAAATGACAAGGCCGCCCCCCGCTTGCGCGGGGGACGGCCTTGGTTGGTTGCTTATTTACTAGTTAAGCGCGAAGCGAGTGCCATGGCCGAATTCATCGACAATGGTGATCGGCAGCGCGACTTTGCGGGCTACAGGCTTACCGTCAGCGAGAGCAGGGGCAAAATGCCACTGCTCGACTGCGCTAACCACTGCGGCCACGAGTTCGCTGTCGGCGGCAGGCGTACCGGACGTCAGGGACGTCGGCTTGCCCGTCGCATCAACGACGAACTCGAGTACTACCTGCTGGCCGGTAAACCGGGGTGAGACCTCGGGCATGATGACCGAGACTGGCACCGGAATATCCGTGCGACCATGGTAGGACTCAACATAGGCCGTCTCCGGTGATTTCGCCATGAGGGCGAAAGGAGCCAGGAGCAGACCGAGGCTGAGGGCGATTTTGGACTTTGTGTTCATTTGGCATATCTCCGCGGTAAGGCGGAGTTTAGTTTTCTGTTTAGGCAAGATGCCGCCACCAACCGAAGTGGCTGCAGGCAAGCACCCTGTTTGTCACCGACGACCCGGTTAACGGCCCATCGGCAGCAAAGTTTAGCTTTGGGGGCGATCTTCCGGCGTAAAAGCTCCGCACGGCAGGCAGCCCAACAGTTTAGCGCACAATCCAGGGTCCGATCCGACGACCTCACGCCCGGATCAAACCAAATTCAAAGAACGATTGAAAGGCGCTCCTCCATAGGAACGAACCATCAACGACTGCAATATAGCACGGGTTGTGCCATAGGGCATGCGCCAATTCGGTTACGATCTGATCAACGTAGGGTTATGAATACTGCACACATCGCCCATTAGTTATCGCGTAAAGCCTTGAACGATTGACCAGACCGCGTGTCGTAGCGGGATGAAACTTTTGGAGAGACTGGTGCATCGGGTCACCCTGCTGGCCGTAGCCTCGGCACTTTTTGCCGGTGGATTATCCGCCGAAACCCTGGCCGAAAAATCGCTGGTGGAAATCGTGGAGCGCCAGCATGACATCTTCGCCCGTGCGGAAAAGGACGGCGAGCATCTCGACCAAGCCTGGCTGCGGGGCGAATTGGAAAGTGTCATCAAGAGCTACGACGTGCTCATCCAGAAAAATCCCGACTTCGCCTTGGCCTACGGCGGCTATGGCATGCTCTTGGGCAAGGTCGGCATGAACAAGGAAGCGGTCATCATGCTGCTGAAGGCCAACAAACTGGATCCCACTTTGTCCGAGGTGAAGAACCAGATCGCGGTGCATCTGGCGGAAGACGGCAAGCCGGTGGATGCGCTCCCGTGGGTGACCGCGGCGATCGACCTGGAACCGAAAAAGGCGCTGTACCATTTTCATCTGGGCGAACTGTTGTCGGCGGGCCGCAGCGATTTCACGCGCACGGGCCAGTTTGACGAGGCCAAGCTCGACCAGAGCATGCTCGACGCCTTCAAGCGGGCGGAGGAACTGTCGCCGCGCGACTTCCCGATCGCCTATCGCCATGCCAAAGCCTACTACGAACTCGCGACGCCGCGCTGGGCGGAGGCGCTGGGGGTCTGGGAAAAACTTGAGCAAGGCGTGGACACCGACACGCAACGCCAGCTGGTCCGGTTGCAGCGGGCCAACGTGCTGCTGAAACTCGGCCGACCGGCCGACGCCCGGGCCTTGCTGGACACGGTCACCAGCATCGACCTCGCGGCGGAGAAGCAGACTTTGCTGGACGAACTGGCCAAAGCGGGCGACAAGTGACCGGTCATGAGCTTTGATCCGGCCTTTCTGCGCAACGGCGCGATTCTATTTTTGGTTCTACTCGCCAGTCTGTGCATCCATGAGTGGGCGCACGCATTTGTCTCAGACAAACTTGGCGATGATACCCCGCGGCGCGATGGACGGGTGACGCTAAATCCTGCGGCCCACATCGACCTTCTCGGTACTATTATCCTGCCGCTAATGTGCATCTTTGTGATCCCGGGCGGGTTCTTTCTGGCGTGGGGCAAGCCGGTCATGACCCGACCGTCGAACTACCGGAATCCGCGCTTCGATGACGTGCTGGTGACCGCTGCCGGTCCGGGGGCAAACCTAGGACTCGCATTCCTGGCCGCCTTGATCGGTGGCCTTGCCAGTCGATACGACGGACGCGTGGCCGGTTTGGCCATGCTGGTGATTCAGATCAATGTCTTCCTCGCCGTGTTTAACCTCATTCCCCTGCCGCCGCTGGATGGTGGAAATATCATGCGACACGTGGTTGGAATGAAAGAAGAGACCTACCTGCGGCTGGCGCAATGGAGCTTCTTTATTTTTCTCGGTCTCATGTTCCTGCCTCCGGTGCGGACTTTGCTGTCGTTTGCGATGGGAGTGACCGTCTGGCCTTTTGCCGTCCTGCTTCAACTCACTGGCCGATGAGCGCCAGGCGCAAATCTGTTTCCGCCGACAGATTGTTGACGCTGGGGAACTGGCTGCACCACGCCGAGAAACAGTATGCCCGGCACAAGGTCGCTCTCGGCCAGGTGGCAACGAGCGCCCATGACGAAGCGCTGTACCTGCTCCTCCACACCCTCGGGTTGCCACTCGACAGCAAGCCAGCCGTGCTGCGACGGAAGTTGACGCCCGAGGAGAAGGCGCGGATCGAGGAGGTTTTCCGTCGCCGGCTGGTGGATCTGGTGCCCGCCGCCTACCTGACCCGCGAGGCCTGGCTGGGCGAACACCGCTTCTATGTCGACGAACGCGTCATCATCCCGCGTTCCTATTTTCTGGAATTGATTCCGGAGCAGCTGCCGCAATGGCTCCCGGCCAAGAGACCCGTGACCCGCATGGCGGATGTCTGCACCGGCTCGGGTTGCCTCGCCATTATGTTGGCGCATCAGTTTGGCGCCGCAAAAGTTGATGCCGTCGAGCTGTCACCGGACGCCCTGGCGGTGGCAAAATTCAACGTGGCCACGCACGGCCTCGGGCGACGCGTGAAGTTGTTTCATTCCGACGTCTTTGACGCGGTCCCAGTGGTGAAGTACGATCTTATCCTCAGCAATCCGCCCTACGTGCCCACGCGCGAGCTCCGCGGACTGCCGACGGAATTCAAGCACGAGCCGCGCCTGGCCCTCGATGGAGGGGCGGACGGACTCGACATCATCCGCAAGCTGCTGCGCCAGTCCCGGGACCGTATGAAGCCGCACGGCATCGTGGTGCTCGAGGTTGGCGGGCTTCGCGCCGCGATGGATCGAGCCTTTCCCGAACTCGACCTCCATTGGCTGCACACCGCCGACGGCGAGGATTGTGTCTGCCTGGTCCAGGCGGTCCGGCTGACGAAGTGGAAGGGATGAATCCGGCCCGAGTTTCCACCGCAGCCTCGACGCAGAGAAACGCAAATAGTCTCAGGTTCGTTTGGTCGCGACGAAATTGGTGACCAGCTGGAAGGCCAGGAAGCCATAGACGAAAATCGTGGTGAACCCATTGGGCACTTGATGCTCCGGAGGGAGAGGAATCCAGGAAAGACCGGCGAGCAGGGCGAGGCCGGCGGTGGACAAACCCAGGATGAGACGGGAGCGGCCTCGGCGACTGAACGTGGCCGCCACGCAGATGGACAACACCGCCAGGAAGAACATCGCGAAAAACGCCGGAGTGGCGTCGGTGACCAGAAACCAGCCCAGGGCGACCAACGCGGCGAAAAAAAACGGGCCAAACCAGTTGCTCGCGACGCGTTTCTCGGCGGACAGGGCGTGGCGCCCAAAACGGTCGAGCCGCAGCAGCAGGTTGAACATCGGCTGCGCGGTCCAGGTCAGGTAGACAAAGCCATAGAAACCGCCCAGCACGATCCACCAAAACCAGCGGTATTCCGGATGGTCGAAGGCAGCCTGGGTGAGGAAACGACTGCCAAAATAGGTGGCGAGCACGATGCCCCACTGGTACCGCGCGGCCAGTCGGCCCATCCAGAGGAAGTAGGCCAGCATCCCGCGATAGATCCAGTTCCTCGCCTTCAGGGCCTCGAGCATGCCGTCGCGGGCGTAGTCCAGTTCGGGATCGAGCCGGAGCGCTTCGCGGAAATGAACCTGGGCGCGCCGGGGATCGTTTCGGTGCAGGCAATTCCAACCTTGGTTGGCGTGTGAGAAGGCGCTTTCCGGGTTCCGCTCGAGCGCCGATTCGACGGTTTGCATCGCCTCGGCCTTGCGGTTCAAGCGGACAAGCGCCATCGCGCGAAAATTCGCGGCGCGGTTGTCTTCCGGATTGAGCGCGAGCGCCTGTTCCGCCGCCGCGAGCGCCGCCGGCCAGTCGCCGAGACCCAGTTGGATGGAGGAGAGCAGGGAAAAATTATCTTCCGATTCCGGCGCCAGCCGGATGGCGTCCTGCACGGCGACCAGCGACTCCTTGTTGCGTCCGATGCGGTGGAGAATCAGCGCGTGGACGTGATGGAAGTAGGACGAATCCGGGGCGAGCCCCACGGCGGTCCGGGCGGCTTCGAGGGCGGGCTCCCGTTTGTCCTGTTCGAGCCGGCTGAGCGCCAGCAGCGCGTAGGCGTGGGGTTGGCCGGGAGCCTGCGCCACCGCCAGCCCGGCTTCGTGTTCGGCGTCGGCCGGCCGCGACTGCTGGAGCAGGAGCTGGGCACGAGTCAGGTGGACGCTCATTTCTTGATCTTCAGGTAGGTGAGGATGTCGTCGTACAGGCCGCTCTGGTTCGCATAGAGCGCGTAATTGCGGGCGGTTTCAAACCAGTCGCGAGTGGTCGGACGATGCCGCTTGAGCGCGTCAGTGAGATCGGCGGTGCGCAGGGGGTGAATCGAGCCCGATTTCATGGCGGCGCGCAGTTTTTCCTCCACCGCCAAGTCGACCACGGCCTTCAGGTCGGCTCCGGAAAAACCATCGGTTTTTTTCGCGAGCGCCTCGAAATCCATGTCCTCGACCGGCCGTCCTTTGAGTTGCAGACGGAGGATCGAGGCTCGAGCGGTGGTGTCCGGCGGAGGCACAAACAGGATGCGATCGAATCGACCGGGCCGGCGGAACGCGGGATCGAGATGCCAAGGGGCGTTCGTGGCGGCCAAAATGAGCAGGCCTTCGTTGTTGGTCTGGACGCCATCGAGTTCGGAGAGGAACTGGTTGATGATCTGCCGGCCGCCACTCTTGAGCATGTCCGTGCGGTTTGCGCCGAGGGCGTCGACCTCATCGAAGAACAGGACGCACGGCCGGTTGGAGCGGGCCTGTTCGAAAATGGCGTGAAGGTTTTTTTCACTCTGGCCGATCCACATGTCGAGCACGTCACTGATGCCGATGGCGAGGAAGCCCGCCTGGACCTCGCCGGCGGTGGCGCGCGCGAGAAAAGTCTTTCCGCAGCCGGGCGGGCCGTAGAGCAGGATGCCGCCGCCCGCCTTCTTGCCATACGCCTTGAAGAGCTCCGGCTGGCGCAGCGGGAGGATGATCTTCATGCGGATCTCCTCCTTGACGCCGTCCATGCCGCCGACGTCAGCGAACTTCAGCGCGGGTCGCTCAATTTCAATGGCGGCGTCCGGCGGCAGATCGCCCGCGGGCAAGCGTTCGGGTTCGTCGCGTTCGTCATCGGATTTGTCGGCGGAAAAAGTTGGCGGGGATTCCGGCGGAGCACTTCGGGTGACCGGTGCCGGAGTGGGGCGCGCGGGTAGATGGGAGCCCAGCAGTTGTTCCAAGGCCGGATCGCTCACGGTCGGGTCGGCGGCGCGAGCACGTTGATACTGGCGGGCCGCCAGCACGGGTTCGCCCGCCTGGACCGCGAGGCGCGCGTGCAGGAGCAGGGAGCGCGGCGCGGGTTCAGGCTGGCCCACGAGGTCTTCCACGATAACCAGTGCGGCGCTCTGTTTGCCCTGTTGGAAAAAGGCGGTGGCCAGGCCGAGTTTGACGGGGAGGAGATCGGGTTGGAGCGCGAGGGCGCGCCGGTAGAGCACCTCGGCCTCCTGATAGCCGGCGTGCTGCAGGGCCAAATCGGCGGCGTGGTGCAGAAGCGGGACGTTGGCGGGAGACACGCGCAGGGCCTCGCGCAAGGCCGCGGGGATTAGCGGGGATGAAAGCGGATCGTCGGCCATGGGGATTTAGGAGACACCCGCGGTGAGCCAGCGGCGAGAAATTTCTCCGGTGCAACGACGGGGCCGATAGGGCCGGCGGCAGCCTTCTGGACGGCAGGAGAGGGAGCCAGGGGTTGGCCGGAATCACCGTTGCTACCGGCATGCGCATTGCTTGCATGGCGCGCACCGATTATGGACGCCCACTATCTGGAGTTCTTGAGCATGCTCGTGCGCTGGCTGCATATTATTGCCGGCATTGCGTGGATTGGCTCGTCGTTTTATTTCATCTGGCTGGACAACAGTCTCGATCCGCCCGAGCCGGGGTCCGACAAGGCCAAGAAAGGGATTGCGGGTGAACTGTGGGCCGTGCACGGCGGCGGATTCTACAACCCACAGAAGTACGCGGTCGCGCCGGCGGAGTTGCCGGACAAGTTGCATTGGTTCAAGTGGGAAGCGTATACGACGTGGTTGTCCGGCACCGCGCTGTTGGTGCTGGTGTATTGGTTGAAGGCGCAGGTGATGATGATCGACCCGAACGTCGCCGCGCTGGCCCCCTGGCAGGCGATCGGGATTGGGGCCGCGAGCATGGTTGGATCCTGGCTCGTCTATGACCTGCTTTGCCGGTCGCCCTTGGGCCGACGTGAAGGTCTGCTTGCCGTGGTGGTGTTCGCCCTGATCACGCTGCTCGCCTGGGGTCTCGCCCAGAAGCTCGGCGGGCGCGCGATGTTTATGCACGTGGGGACGGCCATCGGGACGATCATGGCGGCCAACGTATTTTTTGTGATCATTCCCGGGCAGAAGCGGATGGTCGATGCCATGCGGGCCGGGCAGGTTCCGAATCCGATCTACGGGATGCGGGGCAAGCAGCGCAGCGTCCACAACAACTACTTCACCCTGCCCGTGCTGTTCATCATGATCAGCAACCACTACGCGTCGACTTACAGTCATCCGCAGAACTGGGCCGTCCTGATGCTGATGGCGGCGGCTGGTGGGGCGATCCGTCATTTCTTCAATCGCAAGCACAAGGGCGTGTACGCGTGGCCCTATCCTCTGGCAGGAGCACTGCTGTTGGGCTTGGTGGCCTGGTGGACCCGACCCCACATTGTGGAGCTGCCGCCGGTGGAGGGTGAGGTGACCTTCAACCGTGTCCGGGCGATTGTCGGCCAGCGCTGCGTCGCCTGCCACTCGCCCCAGCCGACCTTTCCGGGAGTGGCCCAACCGCCGGCGGGGGTGCTGTTGCACACGGCGGCCGACATCGTCCAAAACGCCCCGCGAGTCTACCAGCAAGTCGTCGTCACGCGGATCATGCCGCTCGGCAACGTCACCCAGATCACCGAGCAGGAACGCGCCGTCCTGGCCGCCTGGGTCAAGGCCGGCGCCAAGGTCGAATAGACTTCGCCGTCCCAAGTATTCTATTAGTTGACATGGAGGCCGAAGGAATAGCCGGGCCGATTTGTCAACTAATAGAATACTTGGGCCAGCGGTCGGCTCAGGGCGCCTTGGGCGGAACGGGTCGGGTGGGGAGCCCGGCTGATTTCCAGTCGTCGAATCCGCCGGCGTTGGCCACTTTGACGCCTTGGGCGGCAAGGGCGGCTCCCACGAGGCCGGCGCGTTTGCCGGAGCGGCAGTACAGGATCACTTCCTTGTCGCCGACGTGGGCCAGAAAGTCTTTCCAGAGTTTTTGCGCGCCGTCGAAATCGCTTTTCGGCAGTAACACGGCGTCGGCGGCGACGCCCGTTTCCGCCCATTCGGCGGGTTCACGGACGTCCACGAGCAGGGCTTGTTTTGCCGCCACCCGGGCGGCGGCGTCATTCGGGGTAATCTTCGAGACCTCGGCGGCGGTGGCCGCGAGAGCGAATCCAACAAACAGCACGGCCAAGCGGCCCCAAAGCATCGATTTCATGCGGATAGAGTACCCAAGGGAGGCGGACTGGCAAGGCGCACCGGCGACCGGTTACTTGGCCTTGACGGGACCGGCCCCGGGATCCGCCAAGGAAACACGGATGAGGCCGCGCCATTGGCGGGCGCTGTATCCGATGGCTTGATCGGACGGAAAATGTTCGGCGAGGTAGGAGCTTACCTCGGGTTTGAGCGTTTCGATCGGACCGTGGCAATTGAGGCAGATCGGCATGGTGGTCAGCGGGCGATAGACGCGCCACTCCACGGGCCCGGCGGGGCGCTCGAGGCGCTGCACGAGGAGAGACGGCACCGGATCGCCGTCGGCCAAAGCAGTCTTGATCAAGTCGAGCGCCAACTGATCCGCGATGTCGGGTTGATTGGCGGGATTGCGCAGACTGAGACTCGTGCGCTTGATGGCGGTGACTTGTGGCTGACCGGGTTCGGACTTGGGCAGCGCGAAATCCTTCAGGTGAACGGCTGCCACCGCCTTGGCGAGGCCCTGCTCCGCGACCAAGTGATTGACCTCGGAGATCAGGCGGCGGCCGATTTGGTCGATGACTTTTTCGCCGCTTTGGCGAATGGCGCTGACCGAGGGGTCGGCGGAATCAACCCAAGTGGCGGTGGCATCGTCGGGGCGGACCGAGTCCGCCGCCGCGCAGGTCAAACACCCGCCGGCGAACAAGTATAGGATGAGACGCGTCTTCATGGGTGAAGTATACACCTCCGCTCGGGCCAAGTCACCGTGGTTAGAAAATGACAACAAATGCGCAGTGAGTGATCGGATTTGGCCGATCGGCCGGCCGCCGGATGATGACGGCGGAGCTTTTCCTATAAGGGGCCCGCGCCTTCGTTGCCCGGGTCATCCAGTTCTTCGTTGGAGAAAACGGCCTGGACGTCGTCAAGTTCCTCGAGGGCGTCGTGCAATCCCTCGATGGCGGTGGCAGTGGTGCGATCGGAGACAGGCACGGTCGAAAGGGGAATGTACGCGATCTCGGCGCTGTCCGGTTGCAGTCCGGCCTGGTTCAGCGCCTGAGCCAGCCGATCGAAACCGTGAATAATGCAGCGCACCTCGTAACCTTGCGCGGTGGTGATGATGTCGTCGGCGCCCGACGCGAGGGCGAGCTCCATCAGTTGGTCCTCGGAAATTTTTTCCCGGGCGACCAGGAACTGGCCGGCGTGGAGGAATTGAAAGGACACGGCGCCGGTCTGGGCGAGGTTGCCTTCGAACTGGTTGAAGACCGCCCGGACATCCTTGGCGGCGCGGGTTTTGTTGTCCGTGGTGACTTTTACCACAAATGCCACTCCGCCGGGTCCGTAGCCTTCGTAGGTCATTTCCTCGAAGACGACGCCGGGAAGTTCCCCGGTTCCCTTCTTGATGGCGCGGTCGACGTTGTCGGCCGGCATGTTGGCCTCGCGAGCCTTGAACACCAGGGTTCGAAGGCGCGCGTTGCCGTCGAGGTCGCCACCCCCGCTCTTCGCCGCCATCGTGATATCGCGGGAAAGGCGAGAGAAGACCTTGCCCTTCCGCGAATCAGTGACGGCCTTCAGCCGTTTGACTTTGGACCACTTGTTATGGCCGGCCATGTTCCGTAGAGTAGGGGCCGTTGCCCTCAACGGCCCGGGTTGTGGATTAAAACAAGGGCGGTTGAGGGCAACCGCCCCTACCGTCACTTCTTTTTCTTCGGAGGCGTGACGTTCTTCATCGAACCGGTGGCGCTGGCCGATGCCCCCGGGGTGGGCAGTTGCGGTTCGGGCATGCGATTGATGACCATCTGCTGGCCGATCGTGAAGAGTCCGTTGATGGTGGAGTAAAGGGCGAGACCGGACGCAAATCCGTAGCAGATGAAGGTGAAGATCCACGGCATCACTTTCATCATCGTGGCCTGGGCATTGTCGGTGGTCGGCGTGGGCGTGAGCCGCATCTGGAAAATCATCGTCGCGCCCATGAAGAGCGGCATGATGTTGACCGGGAAACCGAAGAGGTGGCCGATGGTGTCCGGTGCCGACAAATCGTGGACCCAAAGGAAGGAGGCGAAGCGCAGATCGGAGGCGCTTTGCAGCATGCTGAAAAATCCGACGAAGAACGGGATGGTGATCAGGATTGGAATACAACCGCCCACGGGGTTGACCTTGTTTTCCTTAAATAGCCGGAGCGTTTCGGTCTGAATTTTTTGCGGATTGTCCTTATATTTTTCCCGCATGGCCTGCATCAGCGGATTGAGTTTCGCCATCCGCTTCGAGGAGCGCGAAGCCGCCAGCGTGAATGGAAGGAAGACGGTCTTCAGCGTCAGCGTGGTGAGGATGATGGACCAGCCCCAGTTGTTCACCCAGGAGTGGATCCAAGTCATCATGGTCAACAGCAACGGGGCAAAGAAGCCCGAGAAGAGGTATTTCCCGAGACCGGTGTTGAACTGCATGACCTTGTCCTCGCCGTGCTTGAAGACGTCGGAATTGGACAAGCGTTTGTATTCCTTGGGACCGGCGAAGAAATTGGCGCCCAAAGTCCACGATGCACCGGCCGCGAGCGGCTTGAGTTCAAACTGGGCGTAATTGGTAATGCCATAGGCCTTTCGGTCGGTGTCAGCGGCCAGGCGATTGGTCTTCACGCGTTCGATGCGCACGCCGGTGCCGGGTTGATCCGGGGTCAGGATGAGCGCGAAGAACTGGTTCTTGACGGAGGCCCAAGCAACAGAGGAGGGACGCTCGAGGTAAGTCGGCGGAGTGCCGTCCTTGGCGCCGACCATGGCCAGGAGGCCGCCGCCCTCGAGATCGCTGCGCTGGATGAAATTTGCATCGGTGCCGTCCGAATAGCCGGAATTCAAATACTGGCCGACGTCGTTTTCGTTGAGCGGGGCCGCGGTGCCGAGGTTGATCATGGCGCGAGGCAGCGCCATGGTCTTGTCGGTCAGGTTGTGAAAGGTTGTTTCGTGGCGGATCTGGTAATCATCGCGGGCGGGATTTTTTTCCAGCGAGTAGTGGCGCGTGATTTCCAGGCCATCACTCACGGCGCGGTAGGTGACATCGGTGGCGGTTTGCGAGACCAGGGTATAGGCCGTATGCAGATCGGCTCCGGGAAAGTCGGCGAAGCTAAGCGCTGGTGCGATCGGCTGCGCATTGAGGGTGTAGAGGGCGGGTTTGCCTTGTTCGGCCAGGTATTTTTTCAGACCGATCGTTTCAATGGCGCCGCCGTGATTGGTGAGTTTGACCTCGAGAAAATCGTTGGCGAGGGTGACATATTCGGCCGGCGTGGAGGAGGACGATTTCCCCGCGGTGAGGATCGCGTCGCTTGGCGACGAGGCTGGCCCGGCCGGTGGCGCCTCGTTTTTGGCCAGCGGACTGCCACTTGGGGCGTTGATGGGCGGGCGGGCCGGGGCGGGTGGCGCGAAACGCGCGCTGAAATAGAAGCCCGCCAATGCGGCGACCAGCAACAGCACGCCGATGATAGTGTTCTTTTTATCCATGAAGAAAGGGAACTAGGTGGCGGAGACTTTGATGCAGACTGGCCGGCGGCGGGAAGGTACCGGATCTTCGCCGCCAGGATGCCAGGGACCGCATTTGGCCAGGCGCCGAATGGCCAGAATGAGGCCAGTCGCGAGACCATGGATCGCCAGAGCTTCGCGAGCGTAGTGCGAACAGGTCGGGGCGAAGCGACAGCCGCAAGTCGGGTTCAGGGCGGCGAGCGCAGGCGACAGGGATTGTTGATAAATCCAGATGAGCCCGCGGGCGGCGCGAGCGGGCAGGGACAACTTTGGAAGTGAGTTCAACTCAGCCATTCGGGGTGGGCGGGTTCGGTGCCAGGCGGAGGCACGCGTGGGCGAACCGATGCGCCACTTCGGCAAATTCGAGACGCAACACGGCGGAGCGAGCGGTCAGCACGAGATCGAGGCCGGGCGGCACAAGCGTTTGGTGGCGACGATAGATTTCGCGGAGACGGCGCTTGGCCCGGTTGCGATGAACGGCATTGCCCACCGCGGCTCGGGAGGCGACCACACCGGCTCGCGGAGGACCGGCCGGGGCATCCGCCGGACGAGTCCGCCATGTCACGAGGAAGGCGCCGCAATCCATGCGGCGTCCCTGCTCACGTACGGCGCGGAAATCGTCATTGCGCCGCAAACGTTGCCCGGCGCGAAATCTCATTTCAAACGACCGTGAGGCGCTTGCGACCCTTGCGGCGGCGGGCGAGAAGGACCTTGCGGCCACCGGGAGTGGCCTTACGGGCGCGGAAACCGATCTTGCGGGCGCGTTTCTTGCGGTGTGGGCGGAATGTAGGTTGCATAGTTTTATGAGAAAAAGAGGTCCAAAGTCAGTGCAGGGAGGGGGGGGTGTCAAGCGAGAGGTTTTCGAGAAAAAAGCCGGGCCGCAAGCTTGGGGACCTTACGATCTCGCTTTGCGTTTCGACTGTGAACAACCTGCGGGCAAATAGTTTTTGCGTTTGGGCGCGGCGAACGCGACCGTGGCGCATGGGCGAATCATGCAAGACTCCTTCTCCGGCCGGCCAACCGTCATCCAAGGGAGCAAACTCCCGGAAGCTCCCGCCCAAGAATGTCTTCTCGACGATCACGGGCGACGATTGGAAACGTTCGATCGCCTCCGCGAGGCAGCGGCCGAATGCGGCCTTGGAACGGATCCGGACCGCGATCTCGTCGTCCTCCCGGAAGACGCCGTAAGCCTGCTGGAAGGGACGGGCGGGGTGTGGGAAGCGCTGGGTCGGGCCATTCGGGCGTTTCGAGCCACTTTGCCGCTCCTGCCCCTTGATTTGTTCGGTTTCCCCGCGGATTCGGAGGATTCTTTGGCCGAAGGCAGTCCGTTGTTGCGTCACATCGGTGGCGGAGTGGAGGCATGGGCGTTTCAGGATCGAGAAAACTCGATCTACAAATTCTTTCGCCCCATCGAGGGGCAATGGATCGGCGCCACGTTTCGCTACGAACTGGAAGAGGACCAGGCCTTGCGCGCCGAGGCTTGTCCCGGGAGTTATCGCGACCTCTTGGAGAAGCTCGATGTCATCAATGCGGTCGGGGGCATGCCGACCGAGGTGGTCGGGGTCACACCGGAAGGGGTGCTGGTCGTGAAGCAGGTTTTGGGCAACCGCCTGCCGGAAGGAACCGACACGAGTGAGTTGTTGCCGGCGAGTCTAATTCCCTGGCCATCGCGGTTTCTTCGCTGCGACCGTGATCATGCGCGGCTCGCCTTTGTCCGGGATCGCGCCTGGTTGGTGGCCGACACACATGACCGCAATGTGGTGCGGTTGGCGGATGGTTCGGTCCGGATCATCGATATTGTCGCGGCCCCGATCACGACTCTGGTCACGAATCACCATCCGCTGCTGCTCGATTGGCTGGCGCGCGTGCGCGTGGATCCGACCGCGCCCCTGTTGGCGCCCGGACGGGACGAGGACCTATAAAAAAACCGCGGCTGGTGAGCCGCGGTAGAGAATGGTGAGAAGGGTGGCGCCGAAGGATCAGACGCCGAGCTTGGCCAGTTCCGCCAAAACGTCCTGGGCTTGTTTTTCCGTCGAAGCCTTGTAGTCGGCCCAGACAATCTTGCCGTCCTTGTTGACGAGATAGGCCTGGCGGGAGGCGAGGCTGGTCAGGGGAATGGTCGGGACGCCGAACGCCTTGACCACCGCGCCATCGGTGTCGGCAATCAGGGTGAAGGGCAGATGATATTTTTCCTTGAAGGCTTTTTGCGCGGCAGCGTCATCGTGGCTGACGCCGATGACGGTCACGCCCTTCTTGGTGAGTTCGGCGTACGCGTCGCGCAGACTGCAACCCTGTTTCGTGCAACCCGGAGTGTCGGCCTTCGGATAAAAATATACGAGCGTGTAGCCGTTTTTGTACACATCGGCAAATTCCAGTTTTGCTCCGGTCTCGGTGACGCCGCTGATGGCGGGGGCGGCATCACCGGCTTTCAGTGACTCGGCATTTGATTTCGTGAAGAACGACATGGCGACAAGGAGGAGAAGGAGGAAACGGAATGGTTTCATGGTGCGGACAGTACTCATGGAGAAACGGGAAGCAAGCGAGGTGCGGAAAAATCGGCGGTCGACAGTGCGTAGAAAATCCGGTTCCGAAAAAACGCATTAAATGCAGGGAAGTTTTTCGCGGCGGAACAACCGAGGCCACAGTGCGTTCTTGGGAGCTGTCAGCGCGGAGACCGATTCGCGCCGACACCAATAAACCAAACAGAACCATGAAAATGAAAATCATCACTAAAACACTATCAATGGCCACTGCCTTGCTCGGCTTGGCCGCCGTCAGTCGGGCGCAGGATCCGCTGCCTCCGTCGGGCACGATGGGACTGCTCGGGCAAACCTACGCGGGTTTGAACTACACTTTCGTCGACCTCGACAAGTCCCCCACCAACGCCGACTCGTTCGGTTTCGAATACAATCAGGCCATGAACACCGGCCTGGACGCCATCCTGACCTACGATTGGACGCAGTCGGGACTGGTCTTGGGTGATCGCGCCCGGCAGCAGACCATCGCCGCCGCGCTGCGGGCCTTCAGCACGTCGTACTCCTGGGGCAAGCCATATGTGGAAGCCGGCGTGGGTTACACGCGCACGCGCTTCGCGGGCGCGCACGACAGCTCGTTGGTCTGGGATGTCGGCGTGGGCACGGAGTTTCAGCTGGCGCCGAAAGCCACGGTCACGCCTTACATCAAGTATTCCGACGCCCCGGACCTCGCGGGGAGCGGGACGTGGAACTTCGGCGCAAAAGGAAACTATTGGGTGACCAGCCAGTGGGCCGTGTCGGTCGGCGTCAACTATGACGACGACCATGACGCCGGTTACACCGTGGGCACGAGCTTCCGCTTCTGATTCCTGCTGCAAGCAGGGTGTGTGCGCGAGCCGCGACGCAGCAATGCGTCGCGGCTTTTCCGTTCTGGCCCCGCCGCGGGAACGCGTTTTCCGGGGCCGGGCCTTCTCGGGAACT
>Ga0302322_100001471_pt1 | contig 19230 bp, 20 predicted proteins | sample Fen_T0_2_FD_203757 | JGI IMG/M metagenome (GOLD analysis project Ga0302322, IMG submission 203757) | Peat permafrost microbial communities from Stordalen Mire near Abisko, Sweden - Fen_T0_2 | ecosystem: Environmental > Terrestrial > Soil > Wetlands > Permafrost | place: Sweden: Abisko... | reverse complement strand
GCCAACGCGCAGACGACACGGACTCAGGGTGGCGCGGCGGGTCAGCCATACGAAGCGCAGGCCGTCGTGTTCCAGGCTCAGCAGATGGGCCCCATGGCCGCCGCTCAGGGCGTCTCGGCGATCGCGATAGTGCAGCCCCCCAAGCCCAACACCCGCGCCTACGACCCCACGAACCCCGATGCCGACGCAAACGGCTTCGTGAACTACCCCAACGTCGACGTTGCCACGGAGATGGCGGACATGATGGGTGCGGCGCGCTCGTATCAGGTCAACGCCACCGTCGCCCAGGCCGCCAAGCAGCAGGCCCTCGACGCCATCGATCTCGGCAAGGCGTGAGAGCGGAATGAACTCGATCAGCGCCATCTCATCGATCTCGGGCCTCTCCGGCGTCTCCGGCGTTTCCGGCATCTCCAGCCAGGTCTCGAGCGTCTCGGGCGCCGGCCTGGCCAACGGCGCCGGCGCCGTTGACGGCAGCTCGATCGGAACCCAGGCGCCCGGCGACTCGTTCCTCAACTCGCTGAGCGACGCCTTCGGCTCGCTGAACTCGCAAGTCGCGTCGGCCGATGCGTCGATGGCCGACTTTGCGGCCGGCGGCAGCGCCGACCTGCACACGGTGATGCTCCAGATGGAGTCGGCGTCGGTGAGCCTCAAAGCCGCGACCGACGTTCGCGACAAGTTGCTCGAGGCCTACCAGGAAATCATGCGGACCCAGGTATAGGGACGTCTATCGATGAACGAGCAGGTCCAGTCCGTCCTCAAGCAGATCTCGATCACGCAGCGCATCGGCATCGTCGGTGCCGCGCTGGCCTCCGTGGCGATGATCGCCGTGCTCGTCATGTTCGCCAGCAAGCCCAGCTTCACGCCCGCATTCACCAACCTGTCCGCCGCCGACGCAACTACGATCGAATCCGCCTTGCGGACCGCAAACATCGCCTACCAGGTCACCGACGCCGGGACGACGATTGAAGTCCCGGTCGAGTCGCTCGGGGACGCCAAGATCGCCGCCGGAACCGCGGGCGTCACTTCCGGCGCCGCCGGCAACGACACCAAGGGCTGGGCCCTCTTCGACAACCAGGGCTTCGGCCAGTCCGCGTTCGATCAGAACATCACCTACCAGCGTGCCCTCGAGGGTGAGCTGACCAAGACGATCCAGGGCATGAACGGTGTCTCGAGCGCCCGGGTTTCGATCGTGCTGGCTCAGACCGGCGCCCTTTCGTCTCAGGACAGCCCCGCCAGTGCGGCCGTGGTCCTGGCCATGACCGGCGGTGTCACTCCCTCCAGCAATCTCGTCCAGGCGATCGTGAATACCGTGTCCCGCTCCGTGCAGGGTCTGAAGACCGACAACGTCGTCGTCACCGACGATCAGGGCCACACGCTGGCCGGGTCCACGAGCTCGATAGACAGCACCGCGGCTCAGGCGAAGGGCCTTGTCGAGCAGCAAACGATGTCCAAGATCGACACCCTGCTCGAAGCGGCGCTCGGCGCAAATCATGCGTCGGTGGCCGTCTCGGCGGACGTCGACACGAGCCAGATCGAGCAGAACGTCACGACGTACGCCGCGACCGGAAGCAACCCGCCGGTCAGCATCCACCAGATCATCGAGGCCTACGGCGCGACGGCGTCCGGTGGCGCCTGCGGCATCCCCGGCACGAACACCAACGTGGCCGGCGTGCCGTCCTACCCGGGCGTCTGCGAGAAGGCCTCCACCACGTCGACCGCGACGGCGACACCGACGCCGGCCCCCAGTGCGTCGGCTTCGGCAGCTCCATCGGCCTCGCCCAGTGCGGGGTCGTCGGCCACGGCCGCGCCCACAGCCGCGCCCACCGCCGCTGCGACTGCCGACTCGGCATCCGCCTACACCCACGTCGAAACGACGGTCAACTACAGCAACTCCACCACGATCGCCCACATCGTCACTCAGCCCGGCGTGGTCAAGAAGCTGTCGGTGGCCGTACTGGTCGATCAGACGGCCATGGGGACCCTCACGGCAGATGTCCTCAAGACGAGCATAGCGGCGGCGATCGGCTCAGACGCGACCCGCGGCGACGTCGTTTCGGTGCAGGCGATCACCTTCGCCGCGCAGCCCTCGGGAGCCCTCTCGCCGACTGCCAGCGCCGCGTCCGCGGCTGCCGCGGCCGCAGCCAAGCCCGATCTCATGAAGACGGTGAGTGGCATGAGCAGCACGATCATCGGGGCAGCGTTTGCCCTGGTGATGCTCCTCCTGTTCTGGCTGAACATGGGTGCCCTCCGCAAGAAGGCCGATGAGAACGTTTACGACCTCGGCCCCGGCGGGCAGGCGGCGTTTGCCCCGGTCCCGAACCGCGCCGGCATTCCGGCCAATACAGATGCGGGTGCCCCGGCCGCCGCCGACGTGCCCAGCGCGACGCCCCAGGCCCGCATCCAGGAGCGCCTCCGAATGGTGGCCGACGAGAGGCCCGATGCCCTGGTTGGTCTGATGCACGGCTGGCTGCGTGAAGAGGGCCGCAATCGATGAGCGCCGAAGCCTCCACCGCCCTGTCACTCAGCGGCCCGCGCAAGGCGGCAGCTCTGCTGATCACGCTCGGGACTGAGGCATCCGCCAAGCTCCTGGCGCGGCTTCCGCCGGAGGCCCTCGACCGCGTCGCCCTCGAATTGATGCGGATGCCGGCCGTTGACTCCGGCACCCGCGACGCGATCCTCGAGGAAGCCTATGCCGGGCTCTTCGCCCACGCCGGCGTCCTGCCCGGCGGCGAGAACTACGCCGTGGAACTGTTCGCGCAGGCGTTCGGCCAGAACAAGGCCCGCGAACTCCTGGACCGCGTCCACCAGGCCCAGCAGATCATTCCGTTCGACTTCATGCGCGACATCGAGCCCATGCAGGCCGCAGGGCTGCTCTCGGAAGAGCACCCGCAAACGATTGCGATCGTGCTGGCCCACCTCGATCCACGCGCCGCGGCGAAGATCCTGACCCAGTTCGACGCGCCGATCCAGGTTGAAGTCGCCAAGCGCATCGCCCTGACCGAGCAGATCACACCAGAAGCCGTCGAGATCGTCGAAGAGGGTCTCCGGCGCAAGCTGTCCTCGGTCGTCACGGAAGTCACGTCGGTCGGTGGAACCCGGCCGTTGGCCCACGTCCTCAACCAGGTTGGCCGGACCAATGAGCGCCAGATCCTGACCGCCCTCGGTGAGCAGGACGCGCAGCTGGCCGACGAAGTCCGCCGCTTCATGTTCGTGTTCGACGACATCGTCCTGCTCGACGACCGCGCCATGCAGCGCGTCATCCGCGAGCTCGATGCCAAGGACATGGCCCTGGCCCTCCGCCCCGCCACCGAGCAGCTGCGCCTCAAGTTCTTCCAGAACATGAGCCAGCGGGCCGCGGAAATGCTCCGCGAAGAGATGGGTCTGGCCGGCCAGGTTCGCATGAAGGCCGTCGAGGAGTCGCAGCAGCGGATCATCGACTCGATCAAGAAGCTCGAAGACAACGACGAGATCGCCATCAACCGCGGAGGCTCGGAAGATGCCTTCGTCTAGCTGGAGACTCATCCACGACGACGGAACCGCGGCCGCCTCGAGGCAGGAATCCGCGACCGCTCCGGCCGCAGCCACGACCCGATCGAACACCGTCTTCCGTGGTCAGGGCAAGACGAGCACTCACGCATCCAGCCATCGGATGGCCCCGGCCGCCCATGTAGGGCTGCCCGCGGCAGGTGCCGTCGCCGGTACCGTGGACCAGGTCGTAGTTGCCGAGGAGGTCGAACGCATCGAGCGAGAGGCCGAGCAGCGCGGCTACGAAATGGGTCGTGCGCGGGCGGAAGCCGAGCTGCGCGCGGCCGTAGACGGTGCCGCCGCCCTCGCCGAGAAGCTCGAGGCCGTGGCCCCTGAACGCACTTCAGAAATCGCCCATTCCATCGCGGAGCTGGCTCTGTCGGTCGCCAAACGGATCATCCAGCACGAGGTCCGGATCGATCCGAGCCTGCTGTGCGCATCGCTCGAAGCCGCCGTCAGCACCATCAACGGATCGCCCGAAGCCCACGTTCTCCTGAACCCGCGCGCCGTCGAAGCGGTCGCTGAATCCTGGGAAGCTCGCCACGGCCGCGCCTACCTCGGCAAGAAGTGGGTCTTCGAAGGCGACCCGACCCTGCCTGTCGGCGGCTGCACCCTTCGCTATGACCACGGTTTCGTCGAGGCCGGGCTCGAGGCCCAGCTCGAGGAGGTCGGCATTGCCCTCGACCGGGCCATCCCCGGCCTGGCTCGCGGCACGGTGGAAGAGGACGTCGCATGACAATTGCCGAACACCGCGACGCCAACCTGATGCTGACCAAGCGCCGGCTTCGCAGCCACTTCACGGCCGGCGACGCCAGCATGTCGCCCTTGCTGCGCCACCTGGTGGAAGCGGCCGAGGTTGCGCCGCTGTTCCAGGCAACCGGCGAAGTCGTGCGTGTCGTCGGCACCACCGTCGAGGCCGCCGGCCTGATCCTCCAGCTGGGCTCGATCTGCTGGATCGACCTCGAGCCTGAAGGCATGGTCAGCGCCGAGGTCGTGGGCTTCCGCGACGGGCTTATCACACTGGTTCCATTCGGCGATCTGTCCGGCGTCCGGCCCGGTTCGGCGGTTCGGCTGCGCGAGCAGCAGTTCCGCGTCCCGATCGGCCCGGCCGTCCTCGGCCGTGTCCTCGATGGCTTCGGCCGGCCGCTCGACGGCCAGGGGCCGCTGCGGGCCGAGTATCGCGTCATTACGGGCGCGGCGCCCCATCCGCTGGGTCGCGCCCGCATCTCGACCCCGATCTCGACCGGCGTCCGCGCTCTCGACGGCTTGCTCTCCGCCGGCAAGGGCCAGCGTCTGGGCATCTTCGCCGGCTCGGGCGTCGGCAAGTCGACGTTGCTGGCGATGATCGCCCGCCACGCTTCCTCCAACGTCAACGTGATCGCCCTGATCGGCGAGCGAGGCCGCGAGGTCCAGGAGTTCATCGATGAGCAGCTCGGGCCCGAGGGTTTGGCCCGGTCTTGCGTCGTCGTGGCCACTTCCGACCAGCCGGCGCTGCTCCGACTCAAGGCCGCCGAAATCGCCACGGCCATCGCCGAGTCGTTCCGCGACGAAGGCAAGGACGTTCTCTTCATGATGGACTCGGTCACTCGCCTGGCCATGGCCCAGCGCGAAATCGGGCTCGGGGCAGGGGAGCCACCGGCGCTGCGCGGTTATCCGCCGTCCGTCTTCTCGATGCTGCCGCGGCTGCTCGAGCGGGCCGGCAACACCGAATACGGCACCATCACCGGCTTCTTCACCGTCCTGGTCGAAGGCGACGACATGACCGAGCCGGTGGCCGACACGGTCCGCTCGATCCTCGACGGCCACATCGTGCTGTCGCGGTCGCTGGCCGAACGCAACCATTACCCGGCCATCGACGTGCTGGCCTCGGTTTCGCGAGTCATGCCCGCCGTCGTGGACAAGAACCACGTTCGCATCGCCGGCGCCGTTCGTGCGGCCCTGGCGGAGTACGAGGGCGCCCGCGACCTGATCGAGGTCGGGGCCTATGCGCACGGCTCGAACCCGGCCATCGACGAAGCCATCGCCCTCCGCCCGGCGCTCGAGGACTTCCTGTGCCAGGAGCTCGAGGAGTCTTCCGACATCGTGTCTGCCCGAGCCGCGATGGAGGCGACGGGCGTACTCAATGCCAGCCACCTGATCGGTCCGGGCGCCGGACTTGCCAGCGCGCGTCCCGTGGACGGCGCCGCCGGCGGGCAGCCGGGTGGACAGCAATTGCCGCCGGCACGCCCGGCCGGGCAGGGATCCATCTTCCGAACTGAAGGCCAGTCATGAGCAACCGCTTCCGGCTCGGCATCGTCTTGCGGCTTCGCGAGATGGCCGAGGAAACCGCGCGCATCGAGCTCGGCCATGCCCTGGACGCTCACCAGCGTGCGGTGGCCGTGGTCGAGGCCGCGCAGTCCCGCGCCGGCGAGGAGCTCCACTGGCTCTCCGACCTGCAGGGCGGCGCGTCGGACGGCGGCAAGCTGCAGAGCGCCGTCTTCGCCGTCGCGTCCGCACAGCGGGCCATCGTCGCCGCGCAGGAACGGCTGAACCGTGCCACCGACGGGCTGTTCGAAGCCCGCCGCATGCTCGCCGACGCCACCCGCCAGCGCGAAGTGGTGGAGCGGCTTCGGGATCGCTTTCTGATGGCCGAACGGCGCGAGATGGAGCACAAGGACACGCTCGCCATGGCCGAAATTGCCTCCACCCAGCATGCCGTCCGTGTGGCGAGGAACCGCTCATGAGCTACTCGGAAACCGTGGCCCGAATCTCGCAGCTGGATCCCACCATGCGCCGCGGCGGTGAGTGGGCCAGCCTGGCTCGGTCCGCGAGTACCGCGAGTTCGTTTGCGGCGGCATCGGCCACGGCCTTGACCTCAACGTCGCCTTTTGCCGGCGTGCTCCAGGGCCTCGTCGGAGGGACGACATCAACGGCGCCCGTCGGTGGTGCCATCTCCGCATACGGTTCGGGCTCGGACTCAATTCCGTTCACGTCGCCGTTGTCGCACGGCAAGCTGTCACAGGCGTTCGGACCAACGACGGAGACGCTCGAGCCTTCCGCCAAGGTCAACGGCGTTACGTACGCCCACTATCACAACGGCATCGATCTGGCAGCGCCAAAGGGCTCGGCGGTCCGAGCCGCGGCCGCCGGAACCGTGATCTTCGCCGGCAAGCAATCGGATGGTGCCGTGATCGTCAAGATCCGCCACGCCGACGGCTACGTGACGCTCTACGGCCACCTCGATCCATCGCTCGACGTCAAGGTCGGCGATCAGGTCGCCGGTGGGGAGAAGATCGGCGAGGTCGGCATGACCGGCGTCACAACCGGGCCGCATCTCCACTTCGGGCTGTATACGCCGGGCGGGACGGCCATCGACCCGTCGGCGTCACTGGCATCGGGCAGCCTGCCCGGCCAGGCCGTTCCGGCTGTGCTGCTGGGGCCGAATCCCGAAGACCCGAACAAGATGATCCACATCTCCGGTCCGGCCGCCGTGGCTCGCTTCGACGCGGTCGCCTCGAAGATTCCTTACGCAGCCGAGATTCGCTCGGCGGCCCTCAAGGCCGGTATCGATCCGCTGCTTCTGGCCAGCCTCGTCAAGGCTGAATCCAACTTCCACGTCGGCTCGCACTCCGGCGCCGGGGCCATCGGCCTCTGCCAGCTCATGCCCCGCATAGCGACCGCCATGGGCGTGGCCGATCCCTGGAACGCACAGCAGAACCTCAACGGCGGAGCCAAGTACCTCGCCAAGCAGCTGAAGGGCTTCAGCCGCGTAGACATGGCCCTCGCGGCATACAACGCCGGCCCCGGGGCCGTCGGCAGTCTCGGTGCTGTCCCCGATAGCAAGAAGGGCTATGTAGCGAAGATCCTTAAGACCTGGGCCAATTACGAAGGGTTCACCTCATGAGCGGTCTGATCGACCCCACGATGACGATCCTCACCCATGCCCTGGATGGCTTGACCAGCCAGCAGGCGGTGATCTCGTCCAACCTCGCCAACATCGACACGCCGAACTACCAGCCGAAGGCGGTGGATTTCGAATCCGCGCTCCAGAGCGAGCTCGCCTCGATGAGCTTCGGGCCGGGCAACGCTCTGCCGCCGTCGTCGGGACCCTCCGCCGACGTGGCCATGAAGACCACGGATGCACGCCATTTCAGCGCCACAGGTTCGCTGGGAAATGGCTCCTCGGCCAGCGTCTCCACCACCAGCGAGAACCTCAGGAACGATGGCAACCAGGTCGATCTCGAGTCCGAGATGACCGCTCTCACGGAAGCCCAGATCAAGTACGAGGCGGACTCGCGCCTGATCTCGGGCAAGTTCGCGCAACTCTACGACGTGCTCGGAGGGCACTGACAATGGCCGGCCTGAACTCAAACGTGACCCTTGGACCCGGCGTCACCCCGATTCCCGGCCAGCTCAACGTCCCGGCCGGCGCGGACGACCCGACCTTCAGCGATGCCTTCGCCGAAGCTCAGGCCACCCGAGCCGACGCCGTGGACGCCAGGGCAGACGCTCTCCGGCACGTCCAATCCGCTCCCGATAGCTCGGTCAGGTTCGTAACCGGCCGTGCCGAGACCGCCGCGGCTGCCTCGCCGGTTGCGCCGATGTGGCGGCCCGTCGTTCCCGCCGCGAGCTCGCGCCGCCCAGACCCGTCCGATGCAAACGCCACAGCCGGGCTCGCCGGCGCGGCCGCGACCGCAGGCAAGCCAGCGACGGCCCAAGGATCCAGGCCGGTCTCCTCGAAGAGTTCCTCGAAGGTCTCCAGGCTCAAGGCCGACTCGGATCCGGCTTCTGCCACGGCTCCGTCCCCGCTCGACTCGTCCCGATCGGATGAGCCGATTGCGGCGGTCGTGAACACGGCGCAGGTGCAGGCTGCCGACGGCACCGCGTCCGCACAGTCGAACGGCTCGACCGAGTCGGCCGGCGCTTCTGCCGGAGTCGGCGCGGTCGGCGCGGTCGGCGCGGTCGGTGCGGTCGGAAGCACGTCCGGACCCGATTCGATGTCCGGTTCCGCCTCCACGACCACATCCGCCGGCCAGGCGCAGCCTGCCGTCGCGGCCTCAACCGGTACGACGGCGTCGGCCGGCGCAGCCGGAAGGCCGGTCGTCTCCGAGACGACGACAGCGGCCACCGGACCAAAGCCCGGGCCGACGGAAGCCACGCGCACCCAGCGTGGCGCGGGAGAAACGACGGCCACGACGGCCGCGCCGGCCACGGCGGTTGCGTCGGCGGCGGATGCGTCGTCCACGGCGGTTGCGTCGGCGGCCCCGGTCTCGCCCGTCTCGCCCGTCTCGTCCGCCCAGGCGTCTGTGTCACGTGGCGGCGCTGATGCGTCGTCGGCGTCCGCGCCGTCCACGGCCGCATTCCCAACGACAATCCAGGCGGACCCGGCGGCACCTCTGGCCGCGGCCCGCGCCGATATCCAGTCCGCCGCTCAGGTCAAGAGCAGCGTGCCGGTGGGCGGCATGGCCGCAGTCTCGAGCGCTCCCGCTCCGTCGGCCGCGCCGGCTCCGTCGGCCGCGCCGGCCGGTCCGGCCCAGTCGCTGCGTCCGTCATATCCGGCCCAAACTCGACCCGTAACCGCGGCCGCCGCTCCTGCCGCGTACGCATCAGCATCCTCGGCCCAGACCGTCGCGTCGCCGGTCGCCGCCGGGCAACCCAGCACCGCTCCAACCGTCCCCGCGGCCGTGACCCAGGTGGTAGCGGCTGCTCCGGTAACCGCCGTGACGCAAGCCGCGGCCACGACATCGGTCGCGCCTCCGTCTTCGACGTCCTCACCGGCCGCGGATCATTCCGAAGCCGCTCCGTCGAGTCCCACGACGGGCGCCACGTCCGCCGGGCCGGTCGCCGCTGCCGCTCCCGCCACAACCGTGGACGACCGACCAGTAGCGGTCTCGGAGTCGCTTCTGTACACCCAGGCCAGCCGGATGCCACAGCCGCAATTGCAGGATGCGGGTCCGAAGACCGCGGCCGCCGGCCAGGCGGCGAGGCCGGCGGCGTCCGCCTCGGCGTTCGCTTCGCTGGGCGCTCAGATTCCCGGCAGCTGGGCCTCGCCCGTCGTTCCCGTTGCCGTCAAGACCCCCACTGCGGAGATGACGTCGCCGGCAACTCCGGCAACTCCGGCCACTCCGGCCGCGCCGGCCACGCCTGCTGTGCCCGAGTCGGGCATTCCGGTCGCGCGCACGGCCGAGCCCGGCATCGCAGCCGGATCCGGAAACACGCAGCCACTCGTGCCGGTGACCGCGCCCACGGCGATGCCATCGCCCGCGCCGGCAGCCGCGCAGCTCACTGCCGCCGCACCCGTCGATGCCGCGGCCCCAGCCCCGGCCACGACGCCGTCCCAGCCGGCCGCGCCGGCTTCCAGCACCGTGCAGACCACCGCCACTCCCACCCCGCCTCCTGCAGCCGCCACGGCCCAGAGCGCCGCCGAGGCATTCAGAATGGCGGCGCCTGCCGCTCGCCGGATTGGCTCCGAGCTCCCGCCTGTCGTGTCGCCTGCCGGCGGTACGGGTGAGGCAGCGGCTTCCGGTCCGAGCGTCGTTGTCGCGCCGGTCGGTGGTTCGGCCTCGTCCGGGGCTTCTGCCGGGGACACGAGCCACTCGGCTTCCGACTCGCAGTCGGACGGGTCTAATGCCGTCGCGGCGGCGCCGGCATTCGCCGCTTCGGGCTCGCCGGTGTTCGCCGATCCGTCGGCCCTGACCGCCGCGGGTGCTATCGTCGCCGCGTCGTCGCCGCTGTCTCATGCCGAGTCTATCGACGGGCCGCGTTCCGCTGCCGGATTGGCCGAGGCCGCGAACAAGCTGATGAACCAGGTCATCGGCACAATCCACACGTTCGAGACAAGTTCCGGTCCTGCGCTCGAGGCCCGCATCAGCGATCCCGACCTCGGCGATGTCCGGATGGTCGTTACCGGCCGTGCCGGCGAGATCGTCCAGGCCCAGCTCGTCGTTCGCGACCGCGTCACCGCCGACGCGATAACAGCAGCCGCGGGGCGAATGCGCTCCAGCGGCGATGGCCTGGCCGGGGTCAGTGTCACGGTCAGAACCGAGAGCGGGAACTCGTCGATGAGCAACCGCTCCGGCGGCAACGCCTTCGAGTCCGCCACATGGGGCTCCGGCAACGGCTATGCGGCCGGCAACGGCGCAGGCAGCAACGGAGGCCACGGTCGGGGTCTCGGCGGCGGCGAAGCCCACGCAACGAGCACCGGCGCGGGCAGCGGCACGGGTCAGGGCTCCGGCCAAACGGGCAGGGACGGTCAGCCGGGCACTCTCGCACGGCCCGAAACGGCTCTTCAGCCAGATTCGGCGCGACTCAACCGGCCGGCTCCGGGGAGTTCGAGTGCGGGCGAATCGGGTGGCAAGCATGGGTCGCAAGGTGACCACCGCTCGGAAGGCGACCGCAAATCACAAAGCGATCGCAGATCGCTCCTCGACATCAGGGCGTAGAGGAACTCAACGATGACAATCAACTCGGTCAGCTTCAGCCCATTCTCGACCTTCGGGTCCGCCGCACCCGCCGCGGCAACCGCCAAGACCGACGCATCGTCCGGCTCCACGGCCTCGGGCACGACGCCCTCCGTGTCGTCGGCCGCGGCCTCGAGTAGCACCGGCGGCACCGGCAAGGTCGACACCATCACCAAGACCGGTACCACATCGGGCTACGGCCTCAGCACCGACGACTTCATGAAGCTGTTTCTCGCACAGCTCCAGAACCAGGACCCGACCAAGCCCATGGACGACAGCCAGATGCTCAACCAGCTGGCCCAGATGACCCAGGTGCAGACCCTCCAGGGCGTCGAGTCGGCTCTCAAGGGCTCGCAGTTGGCCCAGAGTTCAGCCCTGATCGGCAAGACGGTGACCGGCGTCGACGTCAACGGCACGGCCGTGACCGGAGTCGTCGGGTCCGTCGTCCAGTCGAACGATGCCGGTCTGGTGTTGAAGGTCGGCAGCCAATACGTCAAACCCGACGACGTCACGACCGTGACGGCAGGCAGCTAGCAATCGCCGCGGCCTTTCGCCGCCAAGCAAGGAGGTGATCACCACGATCAATCGCATCGGACCCGATCTGGCGTCGCAGAGCGGCGGTCTCGTCCGAGACCCAAGCCTGACGCCGAGCTCGAGCCCGCTCGGACAGCCCACTTCCGGAGCGCCGCCGTCGGACGGCGGAATCTCCTTCAGGGATGCGCTGTCGGCGGCCGCAAATGGGCACTCGCTCCAGTTTTCGGAGCATGCCATGAAGCGGGTCGAGCAACGGCAGATCCCAATGCAAGGGGATCAGATGGAACGCCTGAGCAAGGCCATGGACACCTTGAGCCAGCGTGGCAGCAAGCAGTCCCTGGTGATGCTCGACCAGTACGCCTACGTCGTCCACCCACCCAGCCACACCGTCGTAACGGCCGTAGAGCCAAACGAAAGCAAGGAGCGCGTCTTCACCCAGATCGATTCCGTAGTAATCGCTTAGTTCGTCGCCACTCCGGCGCGTTTGCCGGAAGGGAAACCGCCAAAGCGATTGCGAAGCAATCGCTCGTTCGCCGAGTGCGCCAGGTTCAATGCCGGACCTCTCTGAGGAAGCTGGCCTGGCCGCGGACGCCAACCAAACGCGTCGCGCCGTGAGGTGTGGACGCCAGCCCTTCAGGAGATTTCAGATGCTTCGCTCGATGTTCTCGGCTATCTCGGGTCTGCGCGGACATCAGATGATGATGGACGTCATCGGTAACAACATCGCCAACGTCAACACCGTCGGCTTCAAGGCCGGCCGGGTCAACTTCCAGGACATCCTCTCCCAGACTCTCCACGGCGCCACGGCCCCGTCGGGCGGCCTCGGCAGCATCAACCCGGCCCAGATCGGCCTCGGCATGACGGTTGCCGGCATCGACGTCCTCCAGACCCAGGGCAACCTGCAGTCGACCGGCAAGACCACCGACATGGCGATCCAGGGCGACGGCTTCTTCGTCGAGTCCGACGGCGCCAACACCGTCTACACCCGCGACGGCGCCTTCGACATCGCCCTCGACGGCTCGCTGGCCAACCCCGGTTCGGGGTTGAAGGTCCAGGGCTGGCAGGCCAACGCGGCCGGTGGGATCGACATCACTCAGCCGATCACCAACCTGGTCATCCCGATCGGCCAGCGAACGACGGCTCTCGCAACATCCAACGTGACGCTGAGCGGCAACCTCGACGCCGCAGCGACCGAAGCCGTGGTCGGCCCGCCCGCCGTTGCGGCCACCACCGTGCCGACGACCATGACCGTCTTCGACAGTCTGGGCATTTCGCACTCGGTCAAGATCACGTTCACCAAGACCGGCGCCAACGCCTGGAGCTGGCTCGCCACAAAGGATGCCGCCGACACCGGTATCACCATCACCCCGGCCGCCGGCGTCAACCAGGGCACCCTTACCTACACCAGCGGCGGTGTCTTCCAGGCTCAGACCGGAACGCTCAGCTTCGTCTTCCCGGACGGCGCCACCTCGACCACGCCGACCATCAACCTGAGCCAGATGACCCAGTTCAGCGGCGCCAGCCAGCCCTCCGGCCAGACCGACGGCTTCACCTCGGGCACGCTGGTCACCTTCGCCGTGGGCGACGCCGGCCAGCTGTCGGGCGTGTACTCCAACGGTCAGACCGAGGTCCTCGGCCAGATCGCTCTCGCCAACTTCCTCAACTCCGCCGGTCTCCTTCGAGCCGGCCAGAACAACTTCTCGGCCACATCGGCCTCCGGCGCCGCGAACATCGGCACCGCCGGCACCGGCGGCCGCGGGACTGTGACCACCGGCGCCCTCGAAATGTCGAACGTCGACCTGGCCACGCAGTTCACCGGCATGATCACGGCCGAGCGAGGCTTCCAGGCCAACAGCCGCGTTATCACGACGTCGGACGAAATGCTCCAGGAACTGGTCAACCTCAAGCGCTAGTAGTCGATCCGCTTCGGCGGAACGTGTGATAGTTGGTGGCCGGTCCGCGGCCTGACCGTCCGGCCACCTTCTACCGCCCCCGTTCCAGCCGACACCTATCCAGGCATCCGTCAATGACGCAGGGACTCGCGTGAAGACCGGAAAGCTCCTCCTGGCGAGCGGGGCGCTCGCATCGCTCCTCACCATCTCGCTGTCGGGCGCCGTTCTCGCCAACGGCGTCGGCGACCTGTACATCGCCAGCTCCTCGGGCGTGCTCGAAGTCCAGGTCAAGACCTCGAAGACCGTCAGCACGATTCCGATGGTGCCCTCGCCGCAGTCGCTGGCGTTCAGCCCGGACGGGCATAGCCTGTTCGTCGGACGTGGCGACAGCGAGATCAGTCCCATCGACATCGCGACCCTGAACGTCCAAACGCCCCTCGAAATGCCGGGGCTGGTGTCCGGGCTCGCGTTCCCGGCCGGCGAGGTTCTCGTCGCGACGATGCCGGCTCGCCGGACACTCGCTTTCGCCGTCATCCACGGCGGCCCCATAACCGAGAGCGCCCAACTTCCGGGCGCCGGCAACCTGATCGCCGGTGATCGGCGCGATGCTCGAGTGGCTGTGGCCGAGGCCGGCAAGAGCTGGCTCGAGATCGTCGATCCTGCGACCGCGACCCTCAAGAAGACGACCGTGGCCGGCGGCATCGTGGCCCTTGCCATCGACCGCGAACGCGGCGGCGTGCTCGTGGCAACTCAAGACCCCAACGCGCTGCTTCGCATCGACCTCACGTCGCTTCTGACGACCTGGACCGTCCCGCTGTCGGAGGCTCCCATCGCGGTCGCCGCGATGGCCAAGACGGACATCGTCGGCGGCGGCACGACTCTGTGGCAGGTCGACGGCAAGAAGGCGACCCAGTTCGCCACGACCAAACAATCGGTTCTGACACTGGCGGCCAGCGACGAGGGCTCATTCGTGCACGTCGCCGAAGCCTCCGCGATCGAGGTATTCGATGCGGGTGGCAAGCTGCAGCGGACGCTCGAGCTGAAGGACCAGCTCGCGCCCGTTGCCATGGCCGCCGTTCCGGCCGGCTCGTCTCTGTTCCTCGGCAACGGCAATGCCGCGGCGGAGCCGACGGTCGGTCCCGGCGGAAACCCGGGCGCGCTGGCGACTTCGAAGCCGCCCAAGACCAACACGGTCCTGGACTCGGCCGGGGACATTGCCGGCTCGCCGCCTTTCCAGGGCGCTGTCCTGGTGGGCATCGGGGTCCTGGTCGTGTGCTGGCTCTTCATCCGCTGGCACGACAAGCGAGGGGCGCGGTCGAGCCGGTAGACGTCTGCCTGAGCTCGATCAGCGTGGCCGGAGACTACGGCGTGTACACGAAGGCCGAGGCCAGCGCAGGCTCGTAGTCATCCTCGCTCCATCCGCCTGCCACCAACACGCGACCGTCAGCCAGGGTCGTGACACTCGCTCCGAAAGAGTCCGCGCCTCCGTTTGTCGTCCGGAAGGTGCCAGCGGCCGGGTCGTAGATTTCCGCGTCCCGTCCGAGGAAGAGCACTGACCCATCGGCAAGCCGAGCGGACTGCCCGAAGAAGGTCGCTGTGACGAGTGAACCGGTCGGCCGGAATGAACCTGAAGCTGGATCGTAGAGTTCGGCCGATGAAAGGTCCGCGAAATCGGGTCCCTTGCCGAATCCTCCGGCCAACAAGACCCGACCATCGGGAAGGAGCGCGGCTGGTCCGTCTCGCGCCTCAAGGAGTGAGCCCGTTTCGGAGAACCGGCCGGTGGCGGGGTCGTACAGTTCTGCGAAGGCCACGCGCTCGAAGTCGGTGTCGTCACGTCCGCCCGCGAGCAGCACGCGGCCGTCCCTGAGGAGCGTCGCGCTCGAAGGCACCCAAAACCGGGCGAGATGGCCGGTTGGGGTGAACTGTCCCGTCGACGGGTCGTAGACCTCGGCCGAGGCATCGATCTCGTCCTGGCTGCAGCTGCCGCCGACGACCAGCACGCGCCCGTCGGCCAGCGCGACGGAGATGGCGAAGCACCGAGCACGTGACATCGAACCCGTTGGGCTGAATCGCCCGGTCTTGGGGTCGTAGAGTTCCGCGGAGGCCGACCCCGAGGCATCGGCCGTTCCGCCCGCAACGAGGACCCGGCCGTCGGGCAGTATCGACGCGATGGCTCCACTGCGCGGGCTGCCCATCGAGCCAGTGCTGGTGAACTTGTCTGTCTTGGGGTCTAACAACTCGGCAGACGCGAGAGCTGGCGAGTTGCCTCGGACGTGACTGGTGCCGTTCCCGGATCCCCCGGCGATGAGCACGCGGCCGCCCTGGAGGAGGGTGGCAGTCGGACTCAATCGCGCCGTCGTCATGTCCCTGATCGGGAGGATCGTGTCGTGTTGAGGCGTGGGCAACAGCCAGCTGCCGAGGTAGGCGGTCACGAGAAGCGTCGATGCCATGAGGGCAATACCACTCAGAGCGCCGACGGCAACAAGCGTCTTCTGCGTCGCCCCACTGCGTATGTAGGCCGTTTTCCCTCCTCGTCGCCGCAACCGCGACCAGAGTAGCAACTACCAGGAGAGGGTAGCTCGGAGCTGCCAGGGATCGCGCGCTAGCCCCGAGGTGGATAGGTGCCTGGGGACAGAACAGGAAAGTTCTAGGCGGCCTGGACGTCGAAGATCGAGAGCAGCTCGGAGAAGGACTCGCGCACTGTCGAGGTCCGCTCTTCCCAGCGCTCGCGGGTGATGTTCAGTCCGGCCAGGACCGCGTCGCCTTCGAGCTGCTGGTCGGCGGCGTCTACGACGGAGGGGTAGCTGAGCTCGCGGAGCAGAACGTCCGAACCGGCGATGAGCGCGCCCAGCGAACCGGGGCTCGGCACGTGGTGGTCCCACAGCACTCGGGCGATGACCGGAGGCAGGTTCCACTCGTAGGCGAAGACGGCGCCGACGTCCTGGTGGGTCGTGCCCGCCAGTTCGATCTCCATCTCGAGCTGCCCGGCCGCGTTGCGCGCGTCGTGGGCATGCGGGTCGAGGAGGTAGCTGGCGTAGCGCTCGCCGACGTCGTCGAGAAGGTAGACGTGGCCGAGGTCGTGGAGGAGGCCGGCGGCGAAGGCGGTGTCGGGGTCCGCGGATCGCGACATCTGGGCCAGCGTCTTGCCGACGACGGCGGCTCGGACGGCGTCGCCGGTGAGGCGGGCCGCGGCCAGTGCCTCGCGCGGGGAGCGGTTGCCGGCCCGGCGCGAAACGATCAACGAGGTGAGGACGAGCTGCCGCAGGACGGTGTCGCCCAGCAGCGCCACCGCTCGCGAAAGAGTGGTGACGGGTTCGGCCGGGGCGTAGAAGGCCGAGTTGGCCATCCGTAGAACGCGGGCCGCGAGGGCGGGGGAGCCGTCGATCAGCTTGGCAAGCTGGCGCGCGTTCGAGTCCCCCTGTCGCAGTTGCTGCTCGAGTCGGAGCAGGCTGGCTGAGGGGCTGATTGCGTGAGCGTGCTGAACGATCTGGCGCGCTCGGTCGAGAGTGGTGCTGGTGAGTACTTCCACGTCTAGGGTGTCGGTGGGGGCGGCCTTGTCTTGAACCCTTTTGAGTCCTATTGCGGTGTCGTCCGAGGTGATGATTCGTAACCAGCCCTTATGATGACTCCTCACCGCCGGATTGGAGCGCAAGATCCGACTATGGCACTGATCGAGGCCGCCGGCCTCACCAAGCATTACGGGCCGGTCAAGGCCCTCGATGGGCTCGATCTGGCGGTCGAGCCGGGCATCATCGGCCTGGTCGGCGCCAACGGCGCGGGCAAGAGCACGCTGCTCAAGATCCTGCTGGGGCTGCTGACCCCGACGAGCGGAACGGCCACGGTCCTGGGCATGGACACCGTCCGCGAGACTCGGGCCATCCGCCACGTCGTCGGCTACATGCCCGAGCACGACTGCCTGCCGCCGGACGTGGGTGCCACGGACTTCGTCACGCATATGGCCCGCATCTCGGGTCTGCCCCGAACTGCCGCCCGTTCTGCGCCACGTAGGACTGTACGAGGAGCGCTACCGCCAGATCGGCGGCTATTCCACGGGCATGAAGCAGCGCGTCAAGCTGGCCCAGGCCCTCGTCCACGATCCCAAGATCCTGCTGCTCGACGAGCCGACCAACGGCCTGGATCCGGCCGGGCGCGACGAGATGCTCGATCTGATCAAGCGCACCGGAACGGATTTCGGGATCACCCTGATCGTGGCCTCGCACCTGCTGGGCGAGATCGAGCAGGTCTGCACGTACTTGCTCGCGATCGACGCCGGCCATCTCCTCCAGGCCGCTCCGATCTCCAACTTCACTCAGCGCACTCCGGTGCTCGCGGTCGAGGTGGAGGAGGGCGCCGAACAGCTCGCCGCCGCTCTATCCGCGAAGGGAGCCCGAGCCCGGGCCGACGGCAGCCGCGTGCTGGTGGCCATCGAGAGCGACGCCCTGTACGACGTCGTCCGCGACGCCGTCGCCGACCTGGCCGTGCCGCTGGTCCGGATCCAGCAGGAACGCGGCCGGCTCGAGGACCTGTTCCGAGACGCCGTGCCGGCGGGGAGCGTCCAATGACGTCACGAAACACGGGCGCGATGAGCGTCCCCGCAGCCGGGCTCACGGGCGCCCCGGCGGGCAGCATCTACGACCTCGGCTACCGCCACTACGAGGGCAAGCGGAACGGCCGCGCCTACGCCATGTGGTCCCTATTCGTGGAGAGCCTGCGCGGCGTCTGGGGCTTCGGCCGGCCGATGACCGCCAAGGCGGCGCCGTTCATCCTGGCCGGGCTCTATGCGTTGCCGGCGGTGGTTCAGCTGGCATTCTCGTCGGTGATTACCCAGCAGGCGGCTGCAAGCGGCCAGGCGCCGGAGTTGCTGGCGTATCACTCCTACTTCCAGAACTTCTCCTTCCTGGTGTTCTTCTTCTGCGTGGCCCAGGCCCCCGAACTCGTGTGCCGCGATCAGCGTTACCAGGTGCTGCCGCTCTACTTCACCAGAGCGATGGGCCGGATCGAATACGCCACGGCACGGCTCGCGGCGCTCGTGGTCGCGTTGTTCGTGGTTCTGCTGGTACCGGCCATAGCTCTCCTGATCGGCGACGTCCTGATGCAGCCCGACGCCTTCAAGGCCTTCGGCGATGAACTTCCCAAGGCCCTGCCGTCGATCCCTGCCGGCGCTCTGACGGCGCTCGGACTCGGGGCGCTGTCGCTGGCGGTCTCGTCCTTCTCGCCTCGACGGGCCTATTCCGCCATCGGCCTCGTGGCCTATGTTCTGTTGATGGAGGCCATCCCCGCGGCGATCTACTCGATCGGCAACAACGCCGCCTCCAACCCGGCCGACAAGCTGTTCCTGCTCTCGCCCCTGACCTCGCTGATGGGCGCGACCAGCTGGTTCTTCGGCAAGCCGCTCAACACGCAGGACTTCGCGGGCTCGCTTACCCCGGCCGACTATCTGCTCGGCGCCATAGTCACGGCCGCGATAGCCACCGCCGTGCTGATGTACCGATACCGCAGGTTGCCGGCATGACCGACCCGATTACCACACAATCGGCCGCGCAGGTCCCGGCCACGGCCACGGCCCCGAACGGCGCCGTCGTGCCCGCAATCGAGCTTCGGCGCGTCGCCCGCTGGTACGGCAACGTCGTCGCCGTCAACGACGTGAGCTTCGCCCTCGGCGCAGGGGTGACCGGTCTGCTCGGCCCCAACGGCGCCGGCAAGACGACCTTGCTCCACATGCTTGCGGGCTTCCTCGCGCCGTCCGCCGGCGAAGTGCTGATCCTGGGCCGCGGACCGCATCGCGACCCGTCGGTCTACCGCCAGATCGGGCTCGTGCCCGAGCGCGAGGCGGTCTATCC
>Ga0302322_100001469_pt1 | contig 19238 bp, 12 predicted proteins | sample Fen_T0_2_FD_203757 | JGI IMG/M metagenome (GOLD analysis project Ga0302322, IMG submission 203757) | Peat permafrost microbial communities from Stordalen Mire near Abisko, Sweden - Fen_T0_2 | ecosystem: Environmental > Terrestrial > Soil > Wetlands > Permafrost | place: Sweden: Abisko... | reverse complement strand
AGGACGACGTTGCCAGTGAACGTTACCTGGACGCCTCCGGCGCCCCGGCCGACCGTCCTGAACTGGCCAGCAAGGGTGATCGCGCCAGTGGCGTTCTGGAAGGCCGACTCCCAAATCATCGGATCGGTCGTCGCGTCGGGCGACGCCCCGGTGATGCCGCCGATGTTGGCGAACGTGACTCTGGGCGGATGGTTCGAGCTGTCATCGCAGACCAGGGCGTTGGCGCCACCGACGAGGATGAGCTTGTTCTGGTTCATGTCAATCGCCGTGGTGGTCGTCGGGTCACCCGCGGTGAACACGACGTTCTCGACAGTCAGGTCGGACAGCGCTTTCAGCGTTCCGCCCGACTTGGCGTTGGCGAGGGTGATGGTACCGGCGATCTTTTTGCCCGCGCCCATCGAGATCGTCTCGACACCGGTGCCGCTGAAAGTAGTCTCGGTGGCGGTGTAAGCGCCGTTCTGCGTGAAGTTCTTATTGATTTCGAAACCGTAGCCGCCGGTGCGGCCGTTGACCGTGCCATTGTTGACCAGAGATCCGGTCACGACCACGCCGCTGCGCCAGCCCTCTTCGTTCTGCATGGTCGCGGCGGCATTGATGGTCAGATCACCCTCGAATGTCACTTGCGTTCCGCCGGCACCGCGACCGACCGTCGTGAGCACGCCGTCGATGGCGATGGGGGCAGTCGAATTGGCGAAGGCAGACTCGTAGACCATCGCGCCGGCGGCACAGTTGATGCCCGCCACGTTGGTGTACTTGACTCGTGGGACGTGGTTGGAGATGTCGTCGGTGGTCAGGGCCGGGGCACCGCCGCTCACGAACAGCTTGAAGCCGTTCATGTCGAACATCCCGGGCGCGGTCGCATCGGACATCGCCACGGTCACGTTCTCGAGGTACAGGTCCGAGGTCGCCTTTATCGACTTCGAAGCGTTCGCCACGGTGACAGCGCCGACGATCTTCTTGCCCAGACCGGAGGAGATCGTCTGGTCCGAGCCGCCGGCAAACGCGATGCTGGGCCCCTCATAGGTGCCGTTCTGTGTGAAGCTCTTCTTAACCTCCAGCAGCACGCCCCCGTCGCTGTTCTTGATCGTGCCGCCGTTCACGCAACTGCCCGTGACGACGATGCGACTGCGCCAACCAGACTCGTTCGTCAGCGTGCCCCCGGCTTCGATCGTGAGGTTGCCGTTGACTGTGGTCGGCGTTGGGCCGTAGGGGTCGCCCCTGCCGACGTTCTGCAGCGAGCCGCTGGACTTGATCGTGAGGTTGCTGGCGGGCGTTTCGGCGGTGACAACGACCGGTCCGTTGATCTCGACGTCGGTCGTGGCCGTTGGAACGATCTTCTCGACCCACGTGGTCGTGTCCGACCAGATTCCGCCGCTGGTAGTGGAGTGAATGACGGTGGGGCAAGGTATGGCGCCTCCACAGGCGGCAGGCGGGCCGTCATCGGTGCCGTCTCGGGCCGCGTCCGCGGTGCCCCCCATGCCACCTGTATCGCCGAGCCTGCCCGAATCGAGCCCAGGAGTGCCTCCGAAGCCCGGAGCACCGCCGAGGCCAGCGGCGCCATCAGGATTGCCGACCAGCACGTCCACCCACGTGGTCCCGAGGGTATCGCGGCGCACGTCGCCTGCGGCCGCATCGAGGCCGGCCGCCGCGGCGTCGTGAACGACGGTGCTGGCGTCGGGCCGCGAGCTGTTGCCGTACTTCTTGTAGTAGATGCGGCCGGTGGCTCGAATCGCGCTTGCCCCAGAATCGACCTTGGCCGAGACGTGGTACGCGATTCCGTTCGAGGTCTCGTTCTTGGCGGCCTGGTTGACGAACGCGTAGAGGTAGTTGAATCCCTGCCCGTTCTCTTCGGGATGGAATGCGCTGACTTGTGTCTTCACGGGGGTGTCGAGGAACATGCCCCAGACGGTGCCGAACTCGATGTGTAGCATGGGACCGAGCGTGTCCGGGGCGCCGACCTTGGCCTTGGCGTCGTCGGCCCAGCGCAGCTCGAGCAACATCTGCGAGTGCTCGTCCTTGTCCGCGTCGAATGCCTGGTTGCAATCACCGTAGGTGTCGACGCTGAACGGATGTGCCGAATCGAGCGTGGCGGTCTTGCGGACGATGACGTGTCCCGAAGAATCGGGATCGCTGCAGTCGACGGCGTCGGAGATCTCCATGCCGAGACCGAACAAGGGAGCCTGGAACGCCACCACGCCGTAGCTCGGGTGATACCAGACGTCGCCCTGGGTACTCACGCCCGCCAGCGCGGCTGGCAACAGATCGCTGGTCGCGGAGGCCGAGCCCGAGAAGTGCTTGCAGCCGTAGATCGTGCCCATGCTGGTCTCGATGGCGGCGTTGTCCTCCACCAGCGTGTAGTTGAAGGTCGCCTGGCCCTGGTGGACGGTGGGGTCGCCCGGCACCTGAATCGTGGCCGCGCTGGTCGCGGTCTGCGGGACGTTGAGAGCCGGACTGAGAGACACAGTCAACGGGTGATCGAGCGTCACGGTGCCGGGCGGAACGATTCCGTTGGCCAATTGGGTATGCCCGTCCCAGCCGGCGATGGTTACGCTCTCGCCCGGCTTCTCGTTGATCCACCATTCCACACCCGACGATGGGTCAGCCGTATTGGTGGCTGTGACCCTGCTGTACGTGGTGCCGCCAATCGTCTTCTCGCCCACGGTCTGCGTGACCGAATTCGAGCTGGTTCCATTCTTCTGAATGACCGAGTGGGAAACCGTGGAGGGGCTGCGATTCCCGTACGGGGCGTTCTCGCCGTCGAACGAGCTGCCGCCGCCGCTCTTGCTCCCACAGCCGGCCAACACGATCACGCCACCCGCAATCAAAGTAGGCCAATGAGGAAAGGCAATCTGAATCATAAGGGACCTCCGTCGCCGATTGTCGCACGACGCCACGTACCCCGCAACACCCCAAGCCCGACTGACACTAAAACACCCGTGCAACCATCAATCCGCAACCCACGGCACGACGAGCGCAGGCAACGGTTCTCTGACGTCCGCCCTCGCGGGCGGCAGCTCCGCCACCACAACCACCAGCACCGGCGCGCCCGCAATGGCAACCCATTCGGCAGTGCCAAGGTCGACCTTCGGCCCGCCGTTCAGCCGTCGACACCGGTCAGGTGCGTGGGGTGTACCAACTTTCGGGTAGCGGCACGTCCTTGCTTCTCTTCTCGCCCGGAACGGCAGAGGCCTCGGAGGAAAGCGCACGAGCTGTGGGGCCACCGCCTCGCTCTGCCGAGGCCGACCCGAGAAGCTCGCGAGGTGGCGCGATACCCGATGCCAGTTCGGCAATCGTCCGTCGGAATGTCCTCGAGGCCGACCTGATCGCGACGTTCTTCCGTGGCCGGGACCATCTCGCTTCGCCGCTGGCATACCAGGGCCTTCTGTGGGGCAGCCGGCTGCGACGATTTCGACCCGTCCCGGTTCCGCACGCAGGTACAATGAGCGCATTCTGCGAATGCAGCGGTTGACCATGAAGATCTTCGTTTGGCTGTCGAGGCTCGGCCTGTCTGCGCTCGTGGCTATATCCTTCAGCTGCAGCGACGGAGGTCAACCGCGTGACGCCGCGGCTGGCCGCGACGGCGTTCAACCGACGCCGCAGCCGGATGCGGCGGATGCGCCAGCGGATCGCTCTCCCAACATGGCCGATGCGCAAGCAGATCTCGCGCCCGTGATACCTGATGCACCAGCGGATCGCGCGCCGGACGTGCTCGATGCGCCAGCAGATGGCGGCGGAGCCGACATAAGCGCGAGCGACGGCGCCAGCGTCGACGGCTCGGTCGACGTCAAGGATGGAGGCGAGCAGGTGTGTTGGTACGACAAGGCGCGAACAGGCGTGGCCTTGCCGAGCTTCGGCTTCTCGTTCGTGGCTCCCGACCAGGTGACCTATACCTGCACGTCCGATCCGAGAATAGATGCCGGCCCTCCCTGGCCTCGAGATCTGAGAGGCGTCGTCACCCGTGTGAGCGCTACCGAGTTCACCCTCGACACGTGCCTTGCCCGGGATGCCTGCGATCCGGGTACCTACACGTTCATAGTGAACGCGCCGGGGCTCGAGCTGACCATGCCGGTTGGCCGCCGCGTGCGGGTCCAGTGGCAAATCACGGTGTCCTGGAGCTGCACGTCGTGGCTGCAGGTATCCGACGACACGTCGGGCGCCGGAGGCACGGTTTGGTTGGTGGGCAACCGCGGGTTCCAGACGCCCCCCGTGGACCTTCCGTTCGACGTGAACCTGGACCAGCTCGACTGTCGTCTCCCGGCGGATGCCTTTCAGACCTCGTGCTCGGGCAGTCGAACCGGGGACTTTGCGTTCCGATTTTCGTCCAGGTCTGGACCAACCTCGTCCCTGTCACTGGGCACCATGGAGAGTGGCAGGTTCGCATACCAAGACGCCGCGGGCGTGGCCCAGACCCTGGATGTCCATTGTCTCCAGGCATTCCAGACGGTGATGTGCGACGACTATTGGCGCTGGAGTTACTGGGCCGTCAACACAACGACCGCAAGCGCGCCGCTCGATGCGGCTGTCGACCGCTAGGGCGGGCTGGCGACCCTAGCCTGGTCAGCGGCGACCCGTCGAAGGACGGGGACTTGAATCCTACCGGCTGGCGCGTATCCGGTCTCGGTGGTCGACCGGCAAGGATCCGAGGCACGAACCTTATCGGACGAGTGTGTCCCCGGGGCCGCCTTTACGCCGGTGGCGACTTTGCCGCCTGGGAGGATCCGCGGGAGCGCGGGTCTCGCTGAGATCTAAAGATCTAGCGAAGCGACAGCAGAGCCGCGATCTCCTGTGCCGCGAGCGCGCGCTTGTAGACCCGGAAATCGTCCATCGATCCATTGAAGTAGGGATCGGCTGCGAACTCCGAGCGGCCGAGCCAGTTGTTGACGGTGGCGCCGATGTCCGAAAGGTGCAAGGTCATGGCTTTGTTGGTGGCGACGACCGCGCCGTCGATGTACATGAGGCCCGTGTAGGTCTCTCCGGCTGGAAGCACGATGGCGACATGGTGCCAGACGTTGGCGGTGAGGACCGACGAGCTCGCCAGAAGCTGCTGGTCGGCGGTCTTGCGCCCGACATTGGCCATGGCGAAGAGAGGTCCATACGGGCTGGAACCAGTTCGTGCAGTCAGGTTGAACCAGTTGGGGTTGGTGGTCGAGTCGGCGTAGTCGAAGACGCGCTCCCAGTTCTGGTTCGAGGTCGCTGCCCCCAGGTTGAGCCACAGGGCAATCGTGATGGCGTCGGGCGCCAGATCGTGCAGCGTGGGCATGACCACGAATCCACCCCCGCCGGATGCATCGCTGGGAGGCGAAAGCGCCACCGCGTGCGTGCCCACCTGTTTCGCAGCCGAGAAGCCCGCGGTGCTGCTCACGCCTACGGTCGCCAAGGTGGCATCGCGGGCCACGCCGGCAAATTTCGCCGAGTCGTAGGCGGTCATGCCGCTGCTCTCGTCGAATCGATACCAGAGAACCAAATCGGGATCCACGCTCGCGACGCCGATTTCTTCGCTGCTGTCGGGGACGGTGTCGCGCGTGTCAGGCGCATCGGTCACGCTGCCGTCGATCTCGCCGCCGTAGCTGCCACCGGTTGTAACGCCGCCGGTTCCGCTCCCACCTGTGCCCCCCATGCCGCCGCCAGTTCCGCCGCCGTCCGCCACACCCGCGTCGGTACAAGGGGCTTCGTCCGCTCCATCCCCAACACCTGATCCCGTTGCCTCGCCCGGCAGGTCGCCGCGAAGCGGGACATCGCCGGGAAGCGGGACATCGCCGGGATCCTGGCCGTCGGCGCGTGCGTCGGGATCGGAGACGGCTGCCTGGCTCTCTGGGCGAACCTCCCTGGCGAGGTCAGGCAGTCCCGCTCTCGTGTCGTCGCCAGCGTTGGCAGCATACGGCGCGTCTGGGTGGTCGGAAGCCGCATCTCGAACCTCGACCTCTGGGGCCCGCAGGCTGCCCGCATCGAAGGAACAGGCCGTGGCAAGCACGGCAGCCATAGTGAGCCCAACGATGTCGATGCTTCGTCGTGGACCGAACGCAGAGGTCGAAGATCTGGTGGATAGTCTTGACATCAGTTGACGCAATGGCGGATCGCGAAAGATCTCGGCAGTCAGGCCCATTACTTGAGCCACGCCACAGGGCGAGGTTCAGGAAATTCGTGGTGGGCAGTCTCCCGTCGGCCTGGCGCGTTTGGTGCCCGGCTAAGGTGTCCCTAAACTACGGACGGAACCCTCCGATATGGTTTGGCAACGGAGCAAGCCCCCCGGCCAGGCCAGGTCAGGTACCACAGCCATGATCGACAAGAACGACGAGGTCTTCATCGCCTTCGTGGAAGAATCGCGTGAGCATCTGCTGACGCTCGAAGAGGACATTCTTGGTCTGGAATCGGATGGGAAGGCGGTTAACGACGACCTGGTGAACAAGGTCTTTCGCGTCGCCCACTCGATCAAGGGCACGGCGGCGTTCCTGGCGCTCGATAAAATCAAGGACGTGGCCCACGCAATGGAGAGTCTGCTCGGGCTGTTCCGCGAGCACGTGCTCACCCCCGACGCGCAACGGACCACGCTGCTATTGCAGGCCGCGGACCACCTCAAGTCCATTATCGGCGACTTCGATTCCATGGACGCGGTGGATACGTCGGCGACGGTCGCGGCCTTGCGCGAGGTGGTCGCGAACGCGGAGGCGGGCGATCTACCCGAAACCTCGGCAACCGCCCCGGTGCCAGCGGTCCCCGTCCCAGCAGATTTGCCCGACAGCATCCTTGCCGAGGAAGCAAGCCTGGAAGGTGCTCAGACGGAGACGCCGGAGACCGAGGTCTCGGCCGGGCAATCGACCAGCGCCTCGACCACCGCCCCGATCGGCGCGGCGACGAAGCTCGCCCCGGCGCACGAGACATCTCCAGGGAAGAACGAAGCCGCCACTGTGAGGGTCAACCTGGTCCTGCTCGACAAGTTGATGACCTTGGCGGGCGAATTGGTGCTTACCCGCAACGCCCTGTTAAAGAAGACCGGCGAGCGCGACATCGACGCGGTCGCAGGAATCACGCAACGGGTGGACGGCGTCACCTCCGAATTGCAGGAAGCCATCATGGCGACGCGCATGCAATCGGTGGGTACCGTCTTCACCAAGTTCAAGCGCGTGGTGCGCGACCTGGCCCAAAAACTGGGCAAGCAGATCGAGCTGGTCATCGAGGGTGACGACGTGGAGCTCGACCGCAGCATCATCGAAGCCATTAGCGATCCGCTGACCCACCTGGTACGCAATGCGGTGGACCACGGCCTCGAGTCACCCGAGCGACGTACCGCCGAGGGCAAGAAACCGATGGGGCGCCTGCTGCTGGCGGCGTCGCACGAGGCCGGCCAGGTGGTCATCGAAATAGCAGACGATGGCGCCGGCATCGATCCGAAGCGAATCGGCGACAAGGCGGTGGAGAAGGGTATCATCACGCGCGTCCAAGCTGACAGCATGAGCGCGAAGGACCTGACCCATCTGATCTTCCGCCCAGGCTTCTCCACCGCCAGCCAGGTCACCGAGGTGTCCGGTCGAGGTGTGGGCATGGACGTGGTGTTGACCAACTTGACCAAGGTCGGCGGGACCGTGGATGTGAGCTCGCGGCCCGGGAAGGAAACCCGCATCATCGTCAAGCTACCGCTGACCCTCGCCATTATTCCCAGCATTCTGGTGGCGGTGAACGACGAGCTGGTTCGAATCGCACCCAAGGATCTGGCACAGCGGGTGGAGCGGCTGGGCTCGGCCGCGGTCCTGCGTCTGCGGGAAGAACTGCTGCCGCTTGTCCGATTGGCCGACGTGCTGGGCGTGGAGCGCCAGTTCGAGGATCCGGCCACCGGCGTGCCAACCCCCGAGCGACGCCAGAACCTGCCTGACCGGCGCAGTCCCGAATTTGACCAGCCTGCGCCCGAGCAAGCGCCGGCCAATCGCCGGCAAGGTTCCGACCGTCGGGTGGCAGCCCAAAGTGCGCTCAACGTCGCGGTGGTCGCGGTGGGACAGCATCGCTACGGCCTGGTGGTGGACCAGTTGCTCGATTCGGAGGAGATCGTGGTCAAGCCAATCGGCGGTCACTTGTCGGACTGCCGGGAATACGCTGGCGCCACGATCCTGGGCGACGGCAGCGTGGCTCTGATTCTCGTCATCGCCGGACTGCGCGAGGTGGCTGGGCTGTCGTCGACACAAGCCGCCATCGAGGACGCCGAACTTCGCCGGCAGGCGCGGGCGCGCAGCTCACGCGATGCCCACACTTATCTGGTCGTTCGCAACCGGGTCGAGGAACAGTTCGTGGTTCCCCTGGGCATGATCTCGCGCATTGAACGCTTTCCACGGCCTGCCATGTCCGAGGTCGGCGGTCGGCTGGCCGTCGCGTACGGCGAAAGCATGCTGGCCCTGCTGCCCATCGACGCCCTGGTTCCTGCCAGTCCCATACCCGTGGACTCCCGGCGCCTCAACGCCGTGGTGTTCAAAGCTTACGGACGGGAAGCCGGCCTTCTGGTGTCGGAAATTCTCGACATCGTCGAGGTCTCGACGGCCATCGATTCAGCCACTCATCTGCGGCCCGGGGTGATGGGCTCGGTCGTGTTGGACGGAAGAATCTCACTCATCCTCGATGTGCACGGCTTCGTCGACCATCTCTTGCCCGAGTACAAGAATGCGAAGCCCCCCGGGCTGACGGCGGCTCGTCGCGTGCTCGTGGTGGAGGACTCACCCTTCTTTCTCAAGCAGATGAAGGCCATTCTTACCGACATCGGTTGCGAGGTCTTCACGGCCGAGGATGGGGAAAAAGGGCTGCGGGCCTTGAGTGACCAGGATGGCGCCATCGACCTGGTCTTTACTGACGTGGAAATGCCAACGATGGACGGACTGGAGATGACCCGTCGGATCCGCTCGGACGGACGGTTTGCGCAACTGCCCATCCTGGCCGTGACCTCGCTCTCCGGCGACCTGGCGGAGAGAAAGGGTCGCGATGCCGGATTGACCGACTATCTGGTCAAGCTCGACCGGGAACAGATCGTGGATCGCTGCAATCAATACCTGGCGCGCCCCTAGCGCCTCGCTTTCACCAAGGACGGAGGATCGGCTAAATGAATTCACTGACGAGTCAGTCCCAACTCAAGCGCAATGGAAAAGCTCGCGCAGGCACGGCGGTCGTGCCGCGGGTCTCGGCCGATGTGAACCAGGCCATTGTTCTGATCCAGGAGATCGGCAAGGGAAACTTGCTGCTCGATTTCGACGCCGACCGGTTGGGCAAGGATCCTCTGCTGGCAGCCCTGCACCAGATGACCGGTCGATTGGTGGCCACCTTCGGCGAGATTCTGACCAGCTCGACCCTGATAGACAGATCGTCCACGTCGACCAACTCCACGGCCAAAGCCCTGCGCGACAACGCGGTGGCGATGCAGAAGACCATTGCCGCCGCCGTGGCTTCGACCGAGGAAATGCGCCATAACATGAGCTCGGTGTCGGCGTCGGCGGAGGAGTTGAATGCGAACATGCAGTCGATCGCCGGCGCCGCCCAGCAGTCAAATTCCAATGTGGACTCGGTTCAAGTCAGCATCAAGGAGCTGACCACCGCTTCGCGGGATATCGCGGAAAACACGGCGCGCGCCACGACCATCAGCAAGAAGGCGATGGCCGACGTGACCAGTGCCCTGTCGCTGGTCAGCGAGCTCAACGAAGCCGCGCAGGCCATCGATGCCGTGACCGCGACGATTTCCGAGATCTCGGATCAGACCAAGTTGTTGGCCCTCAATGCCACCATCGAGGCGGCCCGGGCGGGTGAAATGGGGAAGGGCTTCGCCGTGGTCGCGAAGGAGGTCAAGGATCTCGCGTCGCAGACCAACGCGGCCACCAAGGGAATTCAAAGCAAGATCGGGATCATCCACGAGGTCGCTCGCCGTACCTCGGACGCCATTCGCGCCATCAACGATGTCATGAAGGCGGTCAACGAGGCGGTGACGTCCATCGCGGCCGCCGCCGAGGAACAGTCGGTGACCACGGACAGCATCGGTCAGAACGTGGTTAGCACCACCGAGCGCATCAAGGAGATGAGCAACAACGTCAGCGAGGGTGCGCTTGCGGTTCAGGACGTGAGCAAGAGCATCCTCGACGTGACCAACCTTTCATCTGCGGTGGCCCAATCGATGAACAGCCTAAACCGGAATGCCACGGAAGTGAAGGCCGACGCCGCCGCTTCCTACGCACAGGCGCTGGAGATCGTCACGCAAGGCAGCGACATCAAGCGCACGGTCTCCGCCATCAAGCTGCCGAGCGAAGTGATCAACCGAGGCAAGAACGCCTCATTGCAGTTGTGTCGCTTCACCGATGACTTCGACGTCCTGATTACGCGGATGAACGACGATCACAAGCGCATCTTCGCGTACATCAACAACATTCATCAACGGGTCAAGGAGAAGAGCGACACTGCCGCCTTGCTGCCCATCCTGAAAGAGCTGGGGAGTTTCACGCGCCTGCATTTTCAGCGCGAGGAGGAAGCCATGCAGGCGGCGAGCTACGCTGGATACCCGCAACAGAAGGCGGCCCACGAGAAGCTGCTCGGCAAGGTCGCCGAAATCATCGCGGATTTGGACGGCGGCAAGGACGTGGACCTGCTCGAAGTCATGACCTTCCTTCGGGACTGGTTGGTCACGCACATCCTAGTCATGGATCGCCAGTATGGCCCGGTCCTCAAGGCGCAGGGAATCGAATGACGTCATGAAGGGCGATTCGCTTAGCGCCGCCACCGACATTGTCACGTTTCGCGTGCGCGACATGCTGTGCGGCCTCGACATCGTCGACGTTCAGGAAATCAAGCGCCTCCACCAGATCACGGCTGTGCACCGCGCACCTCCCGAAGTCAGGGGCGTGGTCAACATGCGTGGCCGCATCGTCACCATCATCGATGTCCGGCAGAAGCTCGGATTCGAGCCAGCGGCGGCGAGTCCCGCCTTGGTGATCATCGTTCCCCACGGCGAAGAGCTGCTGGGCCTGCTGGTGGACGACGTGGACGACATCGTTCGTGCCGAGCCGGGCTCGATAGCCCCGGCGCCAGATAACCTTGACGGGGTTGAGCGCGAGCTCTTCTGCGGTGTCCTCAAGCTCGACCAGAACCTGGTTGCCATCCTGGACCGAAGTCGCATCGTCGAGCGCAAACCTCGCCTGTTGCGGTGACTGGAACGATCATGCCCCAACTACGCGTCCTGGTGGCCGACGACTCACTGTCCTTTCGTTCCGTACTCGTCGATTCGCTGCAAAAGCTGCCGGTGGCTCGCATCGTCGCCCTGGCGGGCAATGGACAGGAGGCCATCGAAAAATTCGACCAGTTCAATCCCGACGTCGTCACGCTGGACGTGGAAATGCCGCTGCTCGACGGGTTGCAGGTGCTGGAGAAGCTGCAGTCGCGCCTGGCGACCACCGCGGTCATCATGGTCAGCGCCGTCACCCGCCGCAGCGCCGAGGCGACCATCCGGGCTTTGCAGCTGGGCGCGTTTGGTTTCATCACCAAGCCCGAAGAGGGCACTCCCGACAAGAATCGGGACGTCCTGCGCCAGCAGCTGTCATCCGTGTTTGACGCCATTGCTGCGAAGCGGGCACCGGTCGGCTTCGAAACGGCGGCTCGGGTGTCCGCCACCATCGAACGGAAACCGAGCGCCCGTCCCAAGATCATAGGCATTGGTGCATCGACCGGCGGGCCGCATGCACTGGGCGAAGTTCTGCCTCGCTTGCCGGCCAGCCTGCCCGTGCCCGTGGTGCTGGTTCAGCACATGCCACCGCTCTTCACGGCGTCGCTGGCCGAGGCCATGGCTGGCAAGTGTGCCGTCAAGGTGGTCGAGGCGGACCACGGGATGACCTTGCAGGCGGGCACGGTGTACATCGCGCCCGGGGGTCGGCACATGCGCGTGGTCGACGATCAGCAGTCGGCCAGCAAGCGCATCGAGCTGACGTCCGATGCGCCCGAACACTTCTGCCGTCCGGCGGTCGACTACCTGTTTCGGTCGCTGGCGACCGGCTATGGGGGGAGCGCCGTGGGAGTCATCTTGACGGGCATGGGCCAGGACGGGGCGGCGGGGCTGCTGGCCATGCGCCAGGCGGGGGCTAGCACCATCGGTCAGGACGCCGCCTCCTGCACCGTGTACGGGATGCCTCGCGAAGCGTATCGCCTGGGGGCCGTCGAGCAGCAGCTGCCGCTCGCCTCTATCGCGGAACGCATCGCCAAGCTGGCGGGGTAGGCACGCGCGAAAGCCATCGCCATGCCGCCAGCGATGACAGACCAAGAGCTCACGTCCTTCAAGGACTACGTGTACGGGTTGACCGGCATTCAGCTCGACTCCTCGAAGAAGTACCTGCTGGAAACGCGGCTGCAGGACCTCGAGTCCGAGCTTGGCGGCAAGGGGTTTGGCGAGATCCTGCGCCAGGCCCGTAGCAATCCCGGACTCGAAAGACGCGTCGTGGACGCCGTCAGCACCAACGAGACCTTCTTCTTTCGCGATCGAAAGTACTTCGACCTGGTGAAATTCAAGCTACTCCCGCAGTTGTTCGGCGAAGACACCAAACGGCCCCTGACCATTTGGAGCGCGGCTTCTTCAACCGGTCAAGAGGCATACAGTCTCAGCATGGTGCTCAAGGAGCTGCTGTTCGACCTTTCCCAAGTTCGGGTTCGCATTGTCGGCACGGACATCTCCGAGGCCGCAGTCAACGCTGCCAACCGCGGCGAGTTTACCTCGTTCGATCTGAAGCGTGGTCTCAGCGAGGGCGAGATTCCCAAGTACTTCGTCAAGTCAGGCGAGCGCTTCAAGATCACCGACGAATTGCGCTCTATTTGCCGCTTTCAAGTCGATAACCTCTTGGGCGCGCGCCCGCCTTTTCCGGGTCGCGCGGAGATCGTGCTCCTGCGCAACGTCCTCATCTACTTCTCGGAAGCCGACCGCAAACGTGTCATCGAACGCGCCCTGAAAGTCATGGCGCCGGATGGATTCCTGGTGGTTGGCGCCGCGGAAGCCATCTTGTCGACCAGCGAACGCCTGACGCGCGAAGAATTCCGAGGCGCAGTGTACTATCGGATGCGCGGTTGAAGCGTGCCAGCGGCCTCGGCGCGGTGGCCGTGCGATTTGCCCGTGCGATGGCGTCGCTATCGTGGCTTGGCGGCTTTCCCGTCCGACGCCGTCGCCGCGCTGCCGTAGCCAGTCACACGCAGTCCGCTCGACATGGCCAGCAGCACAGCTGACTCGACGGAGATCTTGGCGTCCTTCACGCGGTTCCTGGCGGGGCTTAGGAACAGTCCCGTGGCGGTGGCGAAGTTGGCCTTGGTGGCGTCATTGTTTTCGAAGTTCGCACCGCTCAGGTCGGCCTCGGCAAAATTCGCTTCCCTGAGGTCGCAACCGATGAAGTTCGATTCGGAAGCCCTGCAACCCCGAAAGTCGACCTTGCGCAGATTGTTGTCTACGAAGGATGCATAGCGAAGGTCGCATTCGACGAACGAGACTTCGGGATTGCGTCCCACGTCGGTGAAGTCGATGCCCATCAGCTTGCAGCCGACGAATCGAGCATCCACGAAGCGCGCGCCTCGCAGTGCCACCCGGGTGAAGTCACAGTCCTCGAAGGTGCAGTTCTCGAAGCGCGACTCACGAAATCCACAGCCCTGCAGCTTCACGTGTACGAAGCGGCAGTCGAGAAATTCCTTTCCGGAAAAAACCACGCCTTGGGCGTCGATGCCATCGAAGGTCACATCGCGAAAGAACTCTTCGGCGGCCAGGCGCCGCAACGGATCGGTCCCGGCTGTCTCGTCCATGTCTGGCGCGAGACCTTAGCAGATTCCGGTGGTCATCCTTCGCTGGTGCGCTCCGAGGAAACGACCAAGCGACAGAGTTCTTCGAGCGTTGCGTCGGGGTCTCGAACGATGGGGTTGTCGCCGCGGCGGACCGAGCCGGCCAGAATGGACGTGATTCTTCGCTTGATGCGCGGAGGTTTGTCCGGCGTGAAGAAGAGCCGTTCCATGCGGCCGTCGTACCAAGCCTTGACGAACGCGCGAAACACGGCAACCGCGCCACGCATGATGGCCTCGTAATCGTGCTCCCAGTCCACCGGCTCGCCTCGCAGGACTCGATGGACGACACCGGCGGCAAGGTTCGCCGACTCGAGCGCGAGGGTCACGCCGGACGAGAACACCGGATCGAGAAAGTCGCCCGCATTGCCGGTCACGGCCCAGCGGTCGCCGTACATGCGCGAGACCACTCGGGCGTACGAGCGCAACTCACGCACCGCCATCACCTGGGCTGACCGCCCGAGGCGCTTCGCAGTGTTGGGCTCCCGGGACAAGAACCGCTGCAGCTTCTGTTGCATGGTGCCCGGCTGGGTATCCCAGTAAGCGGCGGCGCACACGCTGCCGACCGAGGTTCGGCCATCGGAGAACGGGATGATCCAGATCCATCCGTCGTCTGGATGCCGGCATACCCAGATGTCGCCACCTTCCTCGCCGGCGGGACGGTCGTCGTTCTCCACTTGCGTGAAGCAGGCCACCCGGTCGGGCAGTCCGGTGGGCGCCTCCAACTTCAGCAGCGTGGGTAGCACGCGGCCGTAGCCGCTGCAGTCGAGCACGAAGCGCGCCTGCGCTTCGAGGGTTCGACCGAGTTCCAGGTCATCCACGGCGACCAAGGCGCGGTCTGTCCCAAAGCTCACGGCTCGAACTGCATGACCAAAGCGCAGATCAACGCCCTGGCGCCTGATCTCGGTTGCCAGGGTTTGGTCGAAATCGTCGCGCGGAACCTGGAAAGTCCACGGGTCGTCGTCGGTCAGGGCATCCGCAAACGCAAAACGCTCGCGCTTGTCGCCCGAAAGAAAGGTGGCGCCGTGCTTCCGTGTATAGCCGCGGGCCTCCACGGCGGCCAGCAACCCGGCCTCGCGCAGCAGTTGATTGCATCGAGGCAGCAGCGACTCGCCGATGACGTGGCGGGGAAAGAACAGCTTCTCCACGCACAGTACGCGGTGGCCAAGCTGCTTGAGTCGGGCGCTGGCCAGGCATCCCGCGGGCCCAGCGCCCAGGACGACGACGTCTACGTCCGCGGCGGTCTGGGTCGAGGCGGGCGAGGGGGCGATGAGCATGCGAGAATAGAGGATGCAGTAAGTCCGGAATGGATTCGCGCGCGGAAGAAAACCCTGCGGACGAGGGTGCGCATAGCATCTTCGCCAACTATAGTTGCGAGCTCTCCATGCTGACCGACCGTCCTTCGCGCCGGCCACCGGCTGGTCTGCTTGGCCAGATGCTGCGGGTCGGGTTGACCGGTATCGCCTTCGCAGCCTTCTTTTGTGGGGCGGCCTTGCTTGGATGGGTGGTCCTGAGGCTCGTGCACCTCGCACCGGGCTCGCTGACCCAGCGTCAGCGCCGATGTCAGCGCCTGGTGCGTGCGACGTGGATCTGTTTTCACGACTATCTGCGCTGGGTAGGTCTGGTGGACTTCGACCGGGCTCGCCAGGCCATCCCTGTGCGAGCACCGGCCATCGTCATCGCCAATCATCCGACCCTGATCGATATCACGGCCCTGACCGTGGCTGTGGGGCCGGCCTGCATCGTGGCGAAAAAGGCGCTGTTCGCCAACCCGCTGGTCGGCCCACTTCTGCGCGCCTGCGGGCACATCGCGGTTGGCTTGCCGGGCGATGGCACCCAGCTCGCGGTGGACCAGGCCGAAGCTCGCCTGCGCGCCGGACACGTGGTGATCATGTTTCCCGAGGGCACGCGCTCGCCGGTCGGGGGCCTTGGGCGATTTCGTCTGGGCGCCTTCGAGCTGGCCCGGCGGACCGGGGTTCCCATCCTGCCCGTGCGAATCACCGCCGAGCCGCCCGCTCTCTGGAAGGGACTACCGTGGTATTCGATTCCACGTCAGCCCGTCGATTTTCGGCTGCACCGGTTGCCGGCGATCTCCGTGCCTGCGTCGGCGACCATGGCCGAGCTGCACGAGCTCACGGCAAGGACGAAGGTGGCCTTGGCGGCGCAGACGGGGGCGGCGTGAAGAAGTCGAAGAAGTTGAACCAGTTGTCGGGAGCCAATCGACAGTAGTGTTCCAGCCTGGCGGCGTACGTTGCCACAATGTCCGACAAGGCAGCCTCGCGACTGGCGCGTGGAAGGCAGATGGCATCCGCGAAGGGCTCGCAATGAAGCTCGTAGCGGCGTGGCGCATAATACAGACCGAAAGCCAGATACACGGGACATTCAAGTACGGCGGCGACCAGAAACGGCCCCGCCGGGAAATGCGCCTGCCGACCCAAGAAGGGGGCGGCCACGGTGCGCGGACCGGACACGCGATCCGCCAGAATGGCCACCAGTTCGCCCCGTGCCACGGCCGCGCGCACGTCGATCGCAAGCTCAGCCGGCGAGCCCCCTGCGTCGATGAAGCGCAACGTTTCGGGAGGCACGAAGCGTGACAGCGCCTTCTGAAAGCGGGCTGCATTGCGCACGTCCGCCACGATGTGCAGGGGCAGCTCTCGCTTGACACCGAGACAACGCAGGCTTTCGAAGCTGCCCAGGTGTGCACCGAGCAGAATGGCGCCCTGTTTGTTTCGAGCCAGCTCCGCCAGATGCTCGTGGCCATGATGTCGGAGCTCGAGGGCACCGACCTCGCCGCGCAGGAAGAAGAAGCGGTCCAGGCTGCATTCGGCGAAGCGTAGCAGATGCCGGTACACGGCCCGCCAGTCCGAGGCTGCACCCACCGTGCGGAGGAACTCGCGCGAGCGCCGGCAGACGTCTGGGTGAAAGGCGAAGTAGTAGAGCGCCAGCAATCGCAGCAAACCGTGAGCAGGCCGGCGACCGATCCACCTCGCCAGTCGCGCGACGAGCCCCGTGCCCCAGGCAGATCCGACCTCGCGCACCTGGCGCCAGCCAAGGGCAGAGCCTTCGGGGCGAGTTGTCGTGAATCGCATGGGCCGCGAACGTCGGAGGGAAGAGTTAGCACGGCCAAGTCGGACCGGCACGCTCGGATTTTAACGGTTCCGTAACGGAATGTGAACGCAACTGTCACGCGAGGGTCGCGTAAACGACCGGAGGGCTCTGGTAGGTGAAGCGGTGGAGGTAATCCCGTGAGAACAGTGACAAACGATCCTTCGGTCTCGCCTTCGGTCTGGCATTCGGTCTGGGTTCCGGTCGGGCGCTCGCTTACCGCGGCACTGGTGGCAACTGCAATCGCCGCTTGTGGCTCGGATAGCGGTCCGAGCCCCGTCGACAGCGGCGTCGGCGGCGCTGGCGTCGCGCGCGATGGCGGCGGCATGGGAGGAATCCTGGGCAATCCGGACGGAGCGTTGCCCGGCAGCGGCGGCGTGCCCGGCAGCGGTGGAGCAATCGGCAGCGGCGGCGCGCCCGGCAGCGGCGGCTCTGCGCCTGGTACGGGCGGCTTCTTGGCGGGTACGGGCGGCGTGGCTGCAGACGCTGGCATCGACGCCAGCAAGCGAGACGTGCCCCCGCCCACCGTCGATGCCGCGGATGCCCCATCGAACATTGACGGGTCCGTGGACGCTCCCGCCCCGTCACGACGGGTGGTCATCTTCGTGTGGGACGGACTTCGTCCGGATTCGGTCACGGCGCAAAACACGCCCAACCTGGCCAAGCTGCGCGACCAGCAGGGCGTGAACTTCACCGACAACCATGCGGTCTTCCCCACCTTCACGATGATGAATGCCTCGGCCCTCGCCACCGGCGCGTATCCCGCGACGCACGGCTTTTACGGCAACACCGAATACCAGCCCGGCCCGACCGGCAAGACTGCCACGGGAGGCACTGCGGATTTCACGCAGCCCATCTTCACCGAGGATTGGGCAATCTTGAAGGACCTGGACAATTACTACGTTGGTCAGTCGAACAGCGCCTTGTTCCTGGTGGATACGCTGTTCCACGCAGCCCACGCCGCGGGGCTGACGACCGCGGCCGTCGGCAAGTCTGGACCCGCGTTCATGCAGGACTTCCGCGAAGACGGCAGCGGTGGCGTGATTCTCGACGAGAACCTTGCTTTCCCGCGCTCCTTCGCCGAGTCGCTGCTGGCTGCCGGCCTGGCGGTGCCTGCCAACACGGTGTACGCGCCGTACGACGGCGGCGTGATGACCCTCGACGCCAGCAACGGCAACCCGACGGCCACCACGTCGGCTAACGTCATTACGCTGTCCGACGGCGTAACCTCGGATCCCCGCGCCGCCAAGGGCTCGCCTCACAATGCGAAGAACGAGTACATGATGAACGTGTACTTGAGCTACATCCTGCCACAGCTCAGGCCGGACCTTACCTTGATCTGGTTCCGCAATCCGGACAGCACCCAGCACACCTTCGGTCCGGGCTCGCCCAACTACCTCGACTCGCTTGCCAACCAAGACAAGCTGCTTGGCAATCTGCAGGCCAAGCTCGCGCAGCTCGGGCTCGATGCGAGCACTGACCTCGTCGTGGTCTCGGATCACGGCCACAGCTTGGTGGCCGGCGATCCGGCCTTCTTCCCGTTGCGTGCCATCGGCGACGGTCCCGACGGCGGCGCTGGCGTGGTGGGCGGCGTTGATCCGAACGGCTATTCCGTGTCCGGCGACGTGCGCACGGCAGATCTGCTTAAGCGCTCGGGCCTTGCGCACGTTTACGACGGCGTCGGTTGCACGAACGATCCGGTGCTGTCGGGAATCAAGGCGAACGGCGACGGGCTCTACCCGGCGCAGACCGATAGCGACGGGACCGTGTGCGGAAAGGCCGACACGAAGTACAACACTGCATCTTTCAAGGTGCCCGCAACCCTGCCGGCCGATGCGGTTATCATCGCAGCCAACGGTGGTTCGGATTACCTCTACGTCCCAAGCGGACAAGCGACCCTGGTCGGGCAGGTGGTGACAGCCTTGCAGCAGCGCAAGCCGTACGGCGCGATCTTCGTTCGCAGCACCTTCGGCGTGATTCCCGGGACCATGTCGCTGGCCGACATCAAGGTGGAGGGTGCCACCCGCGGCTCTCCGCCCACGCCCGACATCATCGTCAGCTTCGACTGGAATGACACCGCGGTCACCTCCTCGACTGCGGCAGTTCCCGGAACCGAATACGAAAGTGCACAAAACAACCGCGGCATGCATGGTTCGTTCAGCCCCATCGACGTGCACAACACGTTGATTGCGGGCGGCCCCGACTTCAAGACGGCGTTCGCGGACACCTACCCCAGCGGCAACGTGGACGTGGCTCCGACGGTGGCCAGCATCCTCGGCCTCGGCCTGCCACAGGCCAACGGTCGCGTGCTCAAGGAAGCC
>Ga0302322_100001467_pt1 | contig 19252 bp, 16 predicted proteins | sample Fen_T0_2_FD_203757 | JGI IMG/M metagenome (GOLD analysis project Ga0302322, IMG submission 203757) | Peat permafrost microbial communities from Stordalen Mire near Abisko, Sweden - Fen_T0_2 | ecosystem: Environmental > Terrestrial > Soil > Wetlands > Permafrost | place: Sweden: Abisko... | reverse complement strand
GACCTGGCCAAGGACTGTCGATGACCTCTTCGGCTCGTGACTGGCTCATCTCGGTGGACGACCATGTCATTGAGCCACCCGGAGTTTGGCGCGACAGGGTCCCGTCTCGACTCCGTGACGCAGCTCGGACATTTGTGGCGGACGATGACGGAGAGGCGTGGCTCTGGGAAGGACAGCGCTTCCCGACCACCGGGCTCTTCGCGACAGCTGGAAAGCGCGTTGAAGAATTCAGCCCCGCCCCCGTGACGTTCTCCGAGATGCGAGCAGGGTGTTACGACCCCATCGCACGCGCCGAGGACATGGATCGGGACGGCGTGCTCGCTTCGCTCGTCTTCCCCACGTTCCCGCGCTTCGGAGGGCCGCTGTTCTCTGAATGCCGAGATCGCGACCTCGGCCTCGCATGCATCGTTGCGTACAACGACTGGATGATCGACGAGTGGTGTGGCTCCGCCCCCGGCCGCTACATCCCCATGATCATCGTGCCGCTCTGGGATGGCGACCTCGCCGCATCCGAGGTCCTCCGGTGCGCAGCCAAGGGCGCCAAAGCGATCACCTTCCCCGAGAATCCGTCGCCGCTCGGCTTCCCGTCCCTGCACGATGCGACCGGTCACTGGGATCCGCTGTGGTCAGCCGCCTCCGAATGTGGCATGCCGATCTGCGCGCACGTCGGCTCGTCCTCGCAGCAGATTCCCCCCACCGCACCAGATGCACCCCTGCTGATGACGGCGGTGCTCACTGTGATGAACGCCAACCTTTCGCTGTCGGACTGGCTGTACAGCGGGATCTTCGTGAGATTCCCGCAGCTCAAGCTGTGCCTGTCCGAGGGTGGCATCGGCTGGATCCCCTACATGCTCGAACGCCTTGACTACACGGTCGAGCGCCAAGGATCTTGGGCGCTCGGTGCGGGGGACTTCGACGCAGTCGCCAGCAGCGGACCGTCAACGATTGACCAGCGTGACGTTGAACGGTTCTCGGTGCTGCCTTCCGAGCAGTTCCGCAACAACGTCTACGGCTGCTTCATCGACGACGTGTTCGGTTCTCGGCATGCATCCGAGATCGGCATCGAGAACATCATGATCGAGACGGACTATCCGCACAGTGCGTCGAGCTGGCCGCATTCACTCGAGACCGCACATCGCCGGCTGAATCATCTCAGCGAGGGCGAGAAGTACCTCGTCCTTCAGGGAAACGCTCGGCGGGTGTTCCAGCTCGACCCGAAGCTCCCTCGACATCTGTAAACCGTTCGCCGCTGGTGGGAAGGTCCGGCCGGCAGACGATTGGGCCGCCTCACGCTGACGTCTCAGATGGTGAGCTCACCGCAGATGTCGAGCACGTTCTCGGCGAGGTCCGGGCGGCACACGAGAAGGTCAGGCATCCACGGGTTCGCTTGGTTGTAGCGCAGTGGCGATCCGTCGAGACGTGACACGTGAAAGCCGGCTGCGGCGGCGACCGCGACAGGGGCTGCTGAATCCCACTCGTACTGCCCGCCGGAATGGGCATAGACATCCGCCTCACCCAAGACGACGGCCATGGCCTTCGCGCCCGCCGATCCCATGGGCACCAGGGTGCCTCCCATGCGCTGGACGAGACGTTGAGCATGTTCCGTCGGTCTCGTACGGCTGACCGCGATGCGGGGCGATTCGTTACTCGGCTCACCTGGTGCCGGTAAGGGGACGTCGGTCGCGAGGGTCAACCCGCGAGCGGGGAGCGCGACGGCTCCGGCACGGACCTCGTGGTCCACGACGAGGGCAACATGCACCGCCCAATCGACCCGAGGTCGCTCCGCGAACTCTCGCGTCCCATCGAGCGGGTCGACGATCCACGTGCGGGCACGCTCGAGACGCTCCGGATCGTCAGCACCCTCTTCCGACAAGAAGCCGTCTCTGGGGAACCTCTTGCCGATGGACAGGGCGAGGAACTCATGCGCCATCGCATCACCGGAGTTCTTCAGCGCATCCCCCTCGAGCCGACCTGACCGGATGTCCAAGAGGAGGGCGCCAGCGCCATCGGCAAGCTCCCGGGCCTCGCGGTGATCGCGCGCTTCGATCTGCATGCTTCTCTTGGCTCCTGAGGCGTCGGCATTGCCCTGGGGATAGTAAGCAACTACTATCTTAACTGCGGGCTGCCGGTGTCGCCAGCGCCGTCCCCCTCGGCTGTCGGAAGCCCGGCAGCCCGCCACCGGTCTCCCTCGCACCGCAGACCCGTCGAACGACGACAAGGACGGCCCATGATCACGAAAGACCAGTTCTTCATCGGTGGGGCCTGGACCGCACCCGCTACGACGCGCGTCATCGACGTGATCTCGCCGGCGACCGAGGAGGTCGTTGCGCGAGTGCCCGCGGCGTCGCACGAGGATGTCGATCGAGCCGTCGCCGCCGCCCGGCGCGCGTTCGACGAGGGACCTTGGCGATGGCTGCCCGCCTCTGAACGTGCGGCCTACCTCGAAGGCATCGCCGACCATCTCGAATCGCGCTTCGATGAGCTCTCCGAGATCCTGACACTGACCAATGCCACCCCCGTCAAGCACGCGCCGTTCGCTGCCGGCGGTCCCATCGCCGTCCTGCGCTCGATTGCGAAGCTCGCCAGTGAGTTCCCGTTCGTCGAGAAGGTCGAGGGTCTGGTCGGAACCAGCTTCCTGTTCCACGAGCCGGTGGGCGTCACGGCGGCGATCATTCCGTGGAACGGACCGCTCTACCTCGTCGCGGTCAAGATGGGCGAAGCGCTCGCGGCAGGGTGCACCGTCGTCGTGAAGACCGCCCCCGAAACCCCGCTCGACGCGTACGTCCTCGCCGAGGCGATTCAGGCGGTCGGGCTGCCCGAGGGAGTCGTGAACATCGTCGTCGGCGACGGCGAGATCGGTGCCTACCTGGTCGAACACCCCGGCATCGACAAAATCACCTTCACCGGCAGCTCGGCAACCGGCCGTTCGATCATGAAGGCTGCCGCGGACCGAATGAAGCGGGTCACCCTCGAGCTCGGCGGCAAGAGCGCGGCGATTCTCCTCGACGACGTGGATCTCGATGCGGCGCTTCCCTTCCTGGTGGCCGGGACCACATCCTTCAGCGGGCAAGTCTGCGCGCTGCTCTCACGCGTACTCGTTCCGCGCGGTCGATACGACGAGATCGTCTCGGCGTACTGCGATGCCGTCGCAGGTCTGAAGGTCGGGGACCCGGCTGATCCGGAGACCGATCTCGGGCCGCTCATCGCGGAACGTCAGCGCGCACGCGTCGAGGACTACATCTCGATCGGAAGGGATGAGGGCGCCCGGATCGCGCTCGGAGGTGGCAGGCCGCCGGGACTGACACGGGGTTGGTACGTGGAGCCCACGGTGTTCGTCGACGTGACGAACTCCATGCGCATCGCACGCGAGGAGATCTTCGGCCCCGTCGTGACGATGATTCCCTTCGATGGTGATGCCGAAGCGATCGCAATCTCGAACGACAGCGACTACGGACTCCATGGGTCAGTGTTTTCCGCTGACGTCGCGCGCGCGGTCGAAGTAGGCCTACGCGTTCGAACCGGCACGCTCACCGTCAACGGTTGGACCATTGACCCCCGAGTTCCGTTCGGAGGGTTCAAACAGTCCGGAGTGGGGCGTGAGAACGGGGTGGAGGGAATCCGTCAGTTCCTCGAGACGAAGGCGCTCGGAGTACCTGAGGGATCGTCATGGTCGCCGACGTCGTGAGCGAAGGACATCCGAGAGATCTGCCGTGAGCGGCGAAATCAAGACACAAAGGCTCGCAGGTCACATCGGTGCAGAGATCGCGGGCGTCGATCTCAGCGGCGACGTGAGCGACGACGCTGTCGCGACGCTGCGATCAGCAGTGCTCGAGCACCACGTCATCTTCCTACGGGATCAGTTCCTCGGGCCCGAACGACTCAGAGCGATGGGGAAACGCTTCGGTGACCTGTTGGTGAACCCGTTGGCTCCCAGTGTGGCGGGCCTCCCAGAGGTCGTGGAGCTCGTCAACCGCGATGGCGGTGCTCCCGACGTCTGGCATTTCGACTCTTCGTTCCTCGAAGCGCCGCCGGCGCTGTCGCTGCTGAGCATGGTCACCACGCCGTCCGTCGGCGGGGACACTCTTTGGATGAGCGGCTACGCAGCGCTCGAGGCTCTCGCCCCGTCGATGCGCGAGTTCCTCCGCGACCTCACCGTCGTGTACGACTCGGCCGCGACTCCTCAAAGGATCACCGGGTACGTCGCTGAACACCCACTTGTTGCGGCGCATCCCGAGACGGGCCGACCCGCCCTCTTCTTCGATCCGAGCTACTCGACGCAAGTCCTCGAGTTGGAACGCGCGGAGAGCGATGCCCTTCTTGCGTTCCTGCGAGTGCACGTGACGGATCCGACCTTCTCGTGTCGTTTCCGCTGGAGTGCGGGCACGTTGGCCATCTGGGACAACCGGTGCACGCTCCACCGTGTGATCAACGACTTCTCCGGTGAGCGTGCGATCCTCCGTGTGACCGTGAACGGTGACCCGCCGGTCCGCTGGATCGGCTGACCGCTCAGACGATCTTCACCGGAAGCTTCGACCAGCCGCGAACGGTACTGGTGTGCGCCTGCTCGGCGCGCTCCCAGTCCACCTCCCAGTCGGGGAACCGGTTGAGGACTTCGTCCAGCGCGACACGAGCTTCGAGCCGGGCCAACGCGGCGCCCAGGCAGTAGTGCAGGCCATAGCCGAACGACAGGTGATGGTCGATCTTGCGCGTGATGTCGAAGCGGTCGGGATCCTCGAAGTGTCGTTCGTCGCGGTTGCCCGCACCGTTCAACAGCAGCAGCGCGCTGCCGGCGGGGACCGTCTCCCCGTGAAGCTCCATCGGCTTGTCCACGACTCGGCCGTTGACCGGCGACGGCGCCTCGTACCGCAGCAGTTCCTCGATGGCGTTCGGAATGAGGCTCCGGTCGTTTGCGATCATCCGTCGCTGCTCGGGGTGCTCGGAGAGGAGCTTGCCCGTCCAGCCGATGAGACGGGTCGTCGTCTCGTTCCCTGCGATCGCGAGGAGATTGACGTAGGTGACGATCTCGTCGATCGTCAACCGCCGGGTGACACCGGTGTGGTCTTCGAACTCTACGGTGAGCAGTTCCGACATGATGTCGTCAGTTGGGTTGTCAGCCTTCCAACGCAGGTAGTCGACGAAGCCACTGCCGTCGTTGAGATCCTGCATCACGCCGCTTTTGGGCTCGGGATCCGAGAGCTGCAGCGCCGCGTCGATCTGATCGCGCAGTGCCTGCTGGTCCTTCTCCGGGATCCCGAGCAGCATTCCGATCATTCGCATCGGCATGTGCGCTCCGATGTCGCCGATGAAGTCGAAGCCGTCACCGCCCACGAGCGGGTCGAGCGTCTCCGCGCAGAACTCCCTCGCCTTGGGCTCGACCTCGGCGATACGCCGAGGCGTGAAGACGCGCGCGAGTAGACCCCGGTGCACGTCGTGCGAGGGCGGATCCTCGAACACGATCTGCCCGGGCGGGATCTCCATGCCGCTCTTGATCACCTCGAGGACGGTGCCTCGGCCCGAGACGTAGCTCCGCCAGTCGATCGACACCCGCTCGACATCGTCGAAGCGACTCAACGCGAAGAAGTCGTACTTCTCGTTGTAGTAGAGCGGAGCCTCGTCGCGAAGCCGCTTCCATGTGGGATAGGGGTCCGTGTCGATGTCGAAGTCGTACGGGTCGTAGTAGACGGTGTCACTCATCGATTCACCTTTCGGCCGCAGCGCGGCTCAGAACAGGTCGCCGAAGCGGGTGATGTACTCGGCAAACTCTCGGTCGACGTTGTCCGCGGTGAGCCCGTAGTCCTGGAGGGCGTAGTTGTGGGCCCCCTTCTTGTGCTGCGGGTTCTCGGACTCCCATCGCTGCACCGCGTCGATCGTCTCCTGCGAGACTTCGGCACCGGCGTGCTGATAGATCCGCTCGACGCTCTTGAGGGAGTCGTTGCGCACCTCGCTGTAGGGCACGTCGACCCACTTGCCGTCGCCGTGCGCATCCCGGAACTCGAGGAATCGCTGCAGGTTGAGCGAGAGGATCCGGAGCCAGGCGTCGCGAATGCGTCCACGATCCACGGACCTCGCGGTGTTCCCCTGCGCCAGCTCGACGAGCTTGAACATCGACGCCACGCTCGCCACCGGGTGTCGATGTGTCATGACGAGCGTCGCATCGGGATACTGCTGAGACAGCGCTTCGAGGCTCAACAGGTGCGGGGGCGACTTCAGGATCCAACGCCTGGCAGGCACGTTGTTCTGCCACTGGACGAACTGCAGCATGCTGTTGAGCCACCGGTACACCGGCGTGTGGTCCGCAGTCTCGCAGTAGCGCTGGTGCGTCGGGACGAGACGGCGAGGGCTGTTGGTCATGAACGCGAAGTTCATGATGTGCGCCTCCATCTCCGGCGCACGTGGGTCCACTTCGTGTGCCGCCTGCAGCCACTCGAACTGCTTGCACGCCTCCTCGGCGACTGCGATCCGAGGATCCGGGCTGGCCGTGGGCCGCCCATCGCCGAGCGGCACGGGGAACATCGCCTGCCAGGTGTAGAGCTTCGTCCACTGCGGGTCTGCCGCGACCACCCGGTACAGCTTCGACGTGCCGGAGCGCTGGGGACCGACGATCACGATCGGTGCGGTCATCGGCTCCTGGAGGATCTCCGGGTATTCGGCGAAGAACTTGTGAGCTTGGAGGCGCAGCTCGAGGGCATGGACGAGGTCGGAGCGCTCCCACTCGATGCCGGAGTCCTTGAGGTTCGCCTCCGTGTTCACCGAATCGATGAGAACCCCGAGCGGAGCGAGGAACGCTTCGTCGCCGAAGTCGTCGAGACCAGTGTTGCGACGCGCCGTCTCCACGACCTCGTCGAGCTCGATTGTGATCACCGTCTTCTCCTTGCCAAATGAGTTCGTCGAATCCGCTGGGATTCCTGTCGCTGCGCGGCGGTCGCCGCCGGCGTGTCCACGGGAAGGTGGGCCATGACGTCGCTCGTGCGCTGCACCGAAGTGGTGAGTTCGATCGGTTCACCGTCACCCCAGACGAACCGGGCCACGAGCACTCCCTCGTCGAACCCATTCGTGTCCAACCAGTTCGGCGCGCCGCTGTCACTCGCGCCGACCACCAGCCGCACGCGGCCGTCGTCATTCACGAAGGCGTCGTGGCTGTTGACGCTGGTCGAGCGGTTCACCATGTCGGGGTTCTCGTACCAGGGGAGCGTCAACCAGTGCACGCCCCACAGGCGAGCGTGAGGAGCCTCGAACTCGAGGATCATGGATTGATCCTCTGCGAGCTCGAAGCGACCGAACCCGTACGCGATGTTGCGATTCCCACCGCCTTGGCCTCCTGGCGGCATAACGGTGTTCGCCGGAAGTGCGCGTAGGTTTGCGATGAGCGAGGTCATGTGAGCCGGCGTGTATTCCGCTGCCCACTGCGCACCGGCGGCGAGCCGCATTGCGAGCGCGTCGGACGTCATCCGCGGTGGCGCCTGTCCTTCGCTTCCCAGTCGAGTGATCTCGAATACGCCTGGAGAGTGCAGTGACCAGTCTTCGTAGTACTCCCGAATCTGGAGCACGCGCGCCTCGGCAGGCAGTGGCAGCCAGTTGCCGGGTTGTTCGTCCGGGCTCAGCACGACAGTGAGGTCGCCATTCTCGGAGACCTCGAGATCGGAGAGCCCGATGTCGCCCCACACCTGTCGTTGTCCCAGCCACGGCCACCCGTCGTGCAGCGACAGGTTGATGTCGAACAGTGTCGAGACGTTGGCGGTCAGTGTGTAGCTCGCGTCCCCGCGCACGGCCGCGAATCGGTTGTCGGCGAGTTCGAAGGTGTCATTGAGCGTCACGAGCCGGGGGAAGTCGGGATCGGCCCCATCGAGCTGCCAGGCAAGCGACATCTCGAAGAGCTTCGCCAGGTGGAGGAAGCCTTCGGCGCGATCGCGCGAGTCGCTCGGGTAGTCGGGGCCGAGCAATTGGCGTCCTGCAGCCTTCATCGCGTCGCAGAAAACATCCCAGGCCTTGGCATCGTTGAACGGGTCTGACATCGGCGTCCCTCGCTACAGCAGGATCGGGTAGCCGCCAGCGACCTTCAGCGTCTCGCCGGTCACGAACGACGCATCGTCGGAACACAGGTAGAGCATCGCCTTGGTGATGTCCTCCATCTCACCGAGACGGTGGATCAGCTGATGACCGTTGACGTACTCGTCGACGAGCTCCTCAGGCAGGTCCGAGATGGCGTTCTCGGTGCGCATGAGCCCAGGCGCGATGGCGTTCACCCTGATGTTGTGCGGCGCGTACTCGGTCGCGAAAGCGATCGTGAGACCACGGACGGCGAGCTTCGAGATGCCGTACACCGTGTAGTTCATGTACCCGGCGATCGACGAGATGTTCGCAATCGCGCCACCCCCGCGCTGCTTCATGGTCTCGAGCACTGCGACGGAGCAGTTGATCACTCCGACCACGTTGACATCGAGGCACTCGCGCACGTCGGCGCGGTCCATCGTGGCGAACGGGTAGTTGTAGCGGGTGAGGTGCTTGCCGGCGTTGTTGATCAGGATGTCGACTCCGCCCAGCTGGGCAACCGACTCGTCGACGGCCTTCTGGACGGCTCCCTCGTCGGCGACGTCGCAGGTAACTGCGATGGCGCCGGTTCCCTGTGACGTCAGTTCGCTCACGAGCGTGTCCGCCGCCGGTCGGTCGATGTCGGCGATCACGATCGAGGCGCCCTCGGCGGCGAAGGCTCGGGCGAAGTCCCGCCCGAAACCGATGGCACCACCGGTGATGAAGACGACCTTGTCCTGAAAACGCATTGCTCCCCCCATGGTTCGGTTGGCGTGCGACCCTGACGGCGCTGACGCTTCGGCGATCAAGCGATTCCGGCGTTGGCGACTGCCGTCGCCGAAGTGCCGGGACGCCCGAGCTGCTTGCCGGTCGCGCGAAGCGAAGTGTCGTGGCCCTCAGCGCGAGCGCGGAGCGCCTCGACGGTGCACTTGTCGCGACCGCCCATCGCCTCGAACGGGTCGTAGCGGAACAGCCGCATCGCGTTCAGATGCGTGATCCGATCGACCTCGTCCTGCGGCACACCCGCGAGCTGTGGTTCGAGAGACTCGGGCGATCGCGGCCACTCGGCGTCGCCGTGCGGGTAGTCGCACTCCCAACAGAGATTGTCGATGTTGAGGTGCGACCGTGCCTCCATCCCGGCGACGTCGTTGATGAAGCAGGTGATGACCTGATCGTTGAAGATGTCGCTGGGCTTCCGGTTCCCGAAGTCCGCACCGGTCCACGCGTGGTGCCGCCCGAAGACGTAGTCGACACGCTCGAGGAAGTAGGGGATCCAGCCGATGCCACCCTCGGACAACGCAACCTTGAGATCGGGGAACTTCCGCAATGCCGGCGACCACACGAGATCAGCAGCTGCTTGCACGATGTTCATCGGGGTCAGCGTGATCAACGTGTCGACCGGCGCGTCGGGAGCCGTGATGATGAGTTCCGACGAGGACCCGATGTGCATGCAGACGATGACGTCCTCGTCGCTGCACGCCTTCCACAGCGGGTCCCAGTAGTCGGAGTAGATGCTGGGCCAGCCGAGCTTCGATGCGTTCTCGGAGAACGAGATCGCGCGTGCACCCTTCGCGGCCGTCCGTCGCACCTCTGCGGCCATCGCGTCCGCGTCCCACATCGGACCGACCGCCATCGGGATGAACCGCTCCGGATACGCCCCGCACCAGTCGTCGATGTGCCAGTCGTTGTAGGCCTGCACCACGGCGAGCGCGAGCTCCTTGTCTGCGGCGCGTGCGAACAACTGCGCGCAGAACTGCGGGAACGTCGGGAAGCAGAGCGAACCGAGGATGCCGTTCACGTCCATGTCCTTGATGCGCTCGTGGATGTCCCACGTGCCTGGACGAATGTCGGTGAGCGACGTGGGCTCGAGCCCGAGCTCCTCCGAGGGTCTTCCCGCGACCGCGTTGAGCGCGATGTTGACAATCTCCTCGCCCTGGAAGATCCAACGATCCGAGCCGTCTTCCAACGTCACGAACTTGGGGGCCTGGTCGGCGAACTTCTTGGGGAGCCGGCCTTCGAACATCGTCGGCGGCTCGATCACGTGGTCGTCGACGCTGACGAGGATGAGTTCGTTGGTGTTCACGGCGTCCCCTTTGGTGAGCGAGCGGGTGGTCGACGTGTCGGCAGCCTGAGTCGGCGCAAACGAGATCGACTGGCCATCCATGAAACCACAGATTCGTGGTGAGTGCTAACTGACTTAAGTTGCGTCTCGCATCGCTCGCTACGGGTGCGGCGGATAGCCCATGAGCGTTAGGCTCCCGTTCGCCACGGTCACGAGCATCCCGGTGCCGAGGCCTCGTTCGGCGGCGACTTCGCTGACGATGTCCACGTCCTTCCGCGTCAGGGCGGCGCCCAACTCGGCGATGCGGTCGAGCCCGAACTCGGCGACGACACCGAGCGCGTAGCTGTTTCCGCTGCCGCTCCCAAGGACCCGTGCCATCGTGGCCTCATCGATACCGAATCCGAGACCGAGCTGGAGCGCATCGTTCGCGAGCGTCATGTTCGCCTGAAGCAGGGCGTTGTTCACGAGCTTGGCGAGCTGGCCTGATCCCAGCGGTCCCAAGTGGATGACCGGGTCGGCGTATGTATCGAAGACGGGTTTGACGCGAGCGAAGGCTTCGGGATCTCCACCGACCATCACGAGGAGCTCACCCGCCGCTGCGGCGCGGCCTCCACCACTGACCGGTGCGTCGATCACGACAGCGCCGCACGACGCGGCCCGTTCGGCAAGGGTCGCACAGGTATTCGGGTGGATAGTGCTTTGCACGGCGATGATGGTCCCGGGCACGAGGCTCGGATACATCGCGTCGAACACTTGCGTCACGTCGGCATCGCCCGTGACGCACACGCAGATCGCATCTGAGTGTGACGCCAACTCCGCGGGGGATGCCGCGAACGTTGCACCCGAATCGCGGTACGGCTCGAGGCTTGCTGCCCGTCGCGCCCACAGCGTCGTTGCGTACCCGGAGTCGATGATCCGTTGCGCCATCGGCCCGCCTTGGGCCCCGAGGCCGATGAACCCGACGCGCACGTGTACCCCCAACTCGAGACTGATGCAGAGACGCAGTACGCGACCAACGCTATCCATCCGCAGGTGACCACACAAGGCAAGCACTCACTTGCTAATCTTCCGCCCCGTCGTGCGTTTGCGTAGTGTCCACTTGCTTGCCTACCATCACTGCTGTTGCCGATGAAATCAGGGGGAATTTCGATGCCCGGTACGTCCGACCTGTTCGCTCCGGATCCCGACGCTCGATCCGACGTCGTGTTCCTGTCTTCGGACGAGAATGATCCGGAAGACCTGAGCTTCGGGCGTGGGCAGCCGATCCGCATCGGGTGGTTGCGCGACCTCGGGCCGGATCACATGCGAGTCGGTCCGATCATCGAGTGGGTCATCGACGAGTTCAACCAGCGAGGTGCAATCGACCGCGCAGTCGAGTTGGTGCCGATCGAAGTCGAGGGTGCGCCTCGTGGCCGGATCCTCGATGTCGCAGCGGCATGGCAGGAACTCAAGGATCTCGGCTGTCTCGCGATCCTCGGGCCGCACATCAGTGACAACTGCATCGTTCTCCGGCCGATCGTCGATGCCGGCGGTGTTCCCACCATCGCGACAGGCGGCACATCCGAGTTCGCCGGCGAATGGGCCTTTGGCATCCAGTGGGCCGACCTGCCGGTCGAAGGACACCTGATCGCGAACTACTGCGCCCAGCGCGGATACAAGCGGGTGGCCGTCAGCTACGACAACGCGCACCATGCTGGCGAGTACCTGCGGCACTTTCGTGCCGGGCTGCGCCGTTACGGAATCCGTGAGTGCGCCGAGGAGAAAATCTCGCAGCTCACGACGCGACAGGCGACGCTCCAGGCGGCTGACGCCGTCGCTGCGATGCGGATGGCGCAACCGGACGCCATCGTCCATCTCGGAACCGGGCCGAGCGGGGAGACCATCGCCCGGGCGATCCGCGATGCCGACTGGGACATCCCCAGCATCATGAGTGATGCGTTCTTCATCGCGGAGTTCCCGCACGTCGTCGACTTGTTCGAGGGGTGGGTCGGCACCGCTGGCTACGACGAGACGAACGAATGGTTCTCCTCGAACCTCGAGCGCTACCACAAGATCGCCGACCAACCCGTCGTGCACGGTGAAGCGTTCGCCGTCTTCTACACGCTGACCAGCGCGCTGCTCGAAGGGTTGCGCATGACGCAGGTGTGGTCGCGCGAGGGGGTGAGGCGAGGGCTCGAGAGCGTGGCGCTGTTCCCCTCCGCCATCGGCGGGCCACGAACGAGTGTCGGTTGGGGTCCGTACAAGCGTCGAGGTGTCGGCGGTGCCGACGAGTACATCCTCCGCCGCATCCAGGGTGGCAAGAGCGTGTTCGAAGCGCGCTTCGATCCCATGCTCGGCTGAACCGCCGCCTCGTCCGCCAGTCAGTCCATGGATAGAACAAACACGGGAGCAAGCGCAATGGGAACAACCTTCTTGATCTGCGGCGCCGGGTCGGCCGGAGCGGCGCTCGCCGGGCGGCTCTCCGAAGACGAGAACGCTTCGGTGATCCTGCTCGAGGGCGGGCTGAACTTCCGCTCGGCAGAGACGCCGGAGAACTTCACGACGCCCGTCATGGGACCGAGCATGGACACGCAGGCGCTGCCTGAATACTTCTGGCTCGACTACATGGCGCAGCGCAGTCCGGCGCAGAAGGAAGACGACCTCTACTGGCGCGGGAAGGGTCTCGGTGGAAGCTCGTTGATCAACGGCGCCGTAGCCTTCCGGCCGCCGCACGACGACTTCGACGACTGGACGCGAGACGGCATCAAAGGCTGGTCGTGGAACGACGTGCTGCCGTACTTCATCCGCCTCGAGGACGACGACATGTACGGCGACGCGCCGTATCACGGGCGCGGTGGCCCGATTCCCATCTACCGGTACACCGAAGACGAGTGGAGCAGCCTCGACGAGGCCTCGGTCGTCGCGGGCGCCGCGGCAGGCCTTGGATTCGACAACCGTGACCTCAACGCTCCCGAGGGTGACGGATTCGCGTACTATCCGTCGAACAGCCGGAACGGTCGCCGGGTCAATACGAACGACGGCTATCTGGAACCGGCACGCGGACGCGCGAACCTCACGATCCGCGGCAACGTGATGGTCGACCGCGTCCTCTGGTCCGGCACTCGAGCGATCGGCGTCCGGGTCTTGACCGATCAGGGTCCCGAGGACATCTTCGCCGATGAGGTCGTCCTCTGCGGCGGCACTGCTGGATCGGCGGCGATCGCACTGCGATCGGGGATCGGCCCGGCAGCTGACCTCGCGTCGCTCGGCATCGAGGTCGTGGCGGATCTCCCGGTCGGCCTGAACATCCAGGACCACGTGTCCCTCGGCTTCATCTTCCCGATGGGCAGCGAGGGCAAGCAGGGCGTCCTGCGTCCCACGGTCGCCGCGCGCTACTCGTCAGGTGATGCGGATGCCGGCCGCTACGACATGCTCTGGAACGTCTCGGGGCCGTGGTCGCACCCCGACATCGGCGACCACATCGGCACGCTGCTCCCGGAGATCTACCGTCCCTTCTCCCGGGGCCGACTCGGGCTCACGTCGGCCGATCCCGCGGTGGAACCCTGGACGCGCATCAACCTGCTTGCGGACCGCCGAGACCTCGTGCGCGCTCGAGATGCCGTCAAGCTCACAGCCGAACTCGCTGAGCACAAGGCGATAGCGGCGTGCATGGCGGATACGCCGAAGAACCTCGGCTCGCGTACGGATCTCGCGGAAGCCGCGAGGATGAGCCAAGGCGAGTTCGACCAGTGGGTGCTCGGCGCCGCGCGCGACGTCGCGCACCTCGCATGCTCGTGCCCCATGGGCCCCGAAGGTGGAGACGCAACGGTCGTCGATTCCGACTGCCGGCCGATCGGAACCGAAGGTCTCCGCATTGTCGACGCGTCGGTGCTACCCGCAGTGACTCGCGCGAACACGAACCTCGCCGTGATCATGATGGCGGAGAAGACGGCCGACGCGCTGCTGGGGCGGCCGCTGCTCGGCGATCAGAGCTGAAGCCCCCACACCCGTCCGGCAAGGAGCCATTCCATGGAAGTGCAGAGTCTGCAGGGCAAGGTCGCGTTCATCACGGGGGGTGGTACCGGCATCGGCTCCGGCATCGCACTTTCCTTCGCTGAGGCGGGCGCGACCGTCGCAGTCTTCGGAAGGAGAGTCGAGCCTCTCGAGCGCGTGGTCAAGGCGATCGAGGCTGTGGGAGGGCGCGCGGTCGCCATTTCCGGTGACGTGACGTCACTGGAAGACCTCGAAGGTGCGGTCTCTCGGATCTCCAGCGAGTTTGGACGGCTCGACATCGCCGTCGCCAACGCCGGTGGTCCGCCCATGCAGGGACCGGTTCTCGAAACCAGTCCAGAGGAGTGGCGCCGGGTCATCGACCTGAATCTCACCGGTTCGTGGAACACCGCTCGCGCCACAGTGCCGATCATCCTCGCCAGCGGTGGTGGCCACCTTCTCTTCATCGTGTCCTCCGCCGGTCGAGAGCGTTCTGGCGAGCTCGTCGGCGCGTATGGCGCGTCGAAGGCTGGGGTTTCGCAACTTGCTCGAGTTCTCGCGATAGAGCTCGACCGGCAGATTGCCGTCAACACGCTGTCTCCGGGTCTCGTCGAGAGCGAGATCCTCGGAGTGTTCGACGGCCAAGTTCCCGAAATGCTGGTCGACGCCGCGCAGGAGATGGGCGAGTGGCTCAAGGCGCCCGACGAGATCGGGCGGCTCGCGACGTACATCGTCGGGCTTCCACCTGCGGGTACGACCGGACAGCTCTTCGCGCTCGACCGGAACCGGTGAGGTGCGCCGTAGTGCGGTCGCCCCTGATCCCGCGGCAGAACTTCTGACTTATCGCATCCTTCGACGGACCAGGAGAGCCGGAGTGTCCATGGACGCGGCTTCTCTTGGCCAAGTGTGAGTCCGCCGTCACGTACGGAGCATCCATCTGTATAGTAGTCACTAACTTCATATAACGTCGACGAGCGAGTCTGATCCAGACAAGGGGGATCCGTGAAGAAGTCCTGCAGGCGATCGCGTCTCGCGATCGGAGTGGCACTCGTGGCCGCAACGGCGGCGAGCGCGTTGGGTATCGGGTCGATTGACAGCGCGGGCGCGGCGCGATCGGTTCGCGGCTTTGATGGCACCACCGTGAAGGTTGCCAGCATCGGCATCGCGTCCCAGTTCGCGAACATTCCCGTGGGAGCACAAGCGCGCATCAAGAAGTTCAACGACAACAAGGAGATCAAGGGCGTCAAGCTCGAGTACGCCGGTTTCGCCGACGACAAGGGCGACCCTGCGACGTCAGTGAGCGAAGCACGCCGGCTCGTCACACAGGAGGGTGTGTTCGCGATCGTCGGGGATACGTCGCGGAGCAATCCTGGCGACTACCTCAAGCAGCAGCATGTGCCGTACTTCGGGTGGGCGTTCGACAGCACGTACTGTTCGCCCAAGCCCGACGCCTCGATCTACGGGTTTGGGTACAACGGCTGCCTCGTGCCGAGCGCCCCGTCGTGGATGCCCGACACCGGCCGTCCCGCATATGCCTACGTCAGCCAGAAGATGGGGAAGAAGCACCCCACCGTGGTGGTGTTCTCCGCTGACAACGAATCCGGGAAGAACTCGGTGAAGTTCCAGTCGCCGGCATACGCGGGTGCGGGCTTCGACGTCGTCGCGCAGAACAACTCGATTCCTTCCGACCCGTCATCGATCGGCGACTACTCGCCCTACGTGCAGCAGTTGCTGACGAGCGACAATGGCAAGGCGCCTGACGCGATGGTCTGCCTGATGTCGACCCAGTGCATCAATGTGTACACCTTGCTCCAGGCCGCCAACTACCAGGGAACCTTTGTGAGCTCGCTGTACTCGAACGTCCTCACCAAAGCGATGAGCGGCAGCGCAGCGAACATCACCTACGTGAACTTCAACGAGGACACGCCCGGCGTGAAGCAGATCAAAACCGACGTCGACGCCTTCCAAGCGGGGGCGAGCGCGAAGCTCGACTCGGCGATGTTCGTCGGCTACGCGAGTACCGACATGTTCATCCAGGCGCTGAAGACCGCGGCCAAGCAGGGCAAGAGTGGGATCACGCCCGAGAAGGTGCAGAAGGCGGCGATGAACCAGACGTGGCAGATCAAGACTCTCGCCGGTCCGACGATCTACCCCGACTCCACGGTCGGGCAATTCCCGGCATGCAACTCCGAGGTGCTGAGTGACGGCACCACCTGGAAGACCGTCACGCCGTACGCGTGTTCCAAGAAGCAGTTCAAGGTCAAGTGACTGGGCACACGAGCGTGGTGTTATCGTCGTAGGACTGATCCACCGGGGCGGCCCTTCGGGGCCGCCCCGTCGTCGGGTTCCTCGCCGAACCTACCGATCGGGCATATGTATGCGTGAGGCTCAGTGACAGCCCGGAGTAGATGCAGCCCGGCTCCGGGGCCAGAAGTTCAATCACGAAGGCCTCGAACGGATCGGAGAGCGTGTCGTGGCGACCAGTAAGTCAGCCAAGGTTGCATCGCTCGTGAACGACGGCGAAGCCAAGGCAACGAGGCGCCCGCGCGGTGAGCCGCGTCGACTGCTGCTGGAGGCGGCACGGGAGCTCTTCTCGACACAGGGATTCCGCGGTACCAGCACTCGGGAGATCGCGGAACGAGCGGATGTCTCGGAGACACTGATGTTCCGATACTTCGGTTCGAAGGTCGGACTCCTACGCGAGGCACTGGTGTTGCCGTTCGTCGAATTCGTCGAGGACTTCAACAAGAAGTGGCAAGAAGGTGTCGGCACCGACCTCGGCGATGAAGAGATGACACGCCGCTTCGTCGGTGACCTCTACGACCTCTTCCGGGACAACCAGGGCCTTGTCGTTCTGCTCTGGGCGGCTGACGCCCAGACCGGCAACGAGCTCGCGGAACTCGGTGTCTTCGACGAGATCAACCAGGAGCTGCAGGTCCTCGTCGAGATCGGGTCGACGGAGGCCGTGCGTCGCCAGGGCAAGGCACTCCGGCGTCAGGACCTCGCGACTCGTTCGACGCTTGCGATGGTCGCCGGTATGGCGGTGTTCGGCGAATCGTTCTACGGGAAACGCCGGCCCTCTCGCAGAGACATCGTCGAGGAGCTCACGCAGGCAGTGCTGCACGGCCACCTCCACCGCTAGGCCCACTCGAGTCGCTCAGAAGTGAGCACTCACTAGCGCGAGGCCCTCGTGTTTGTGTAGCGTTCGCTGCACAAGTGGACGATGGGGGTTGAGCCCAATGACGGATGCGAATGCGGCGCAGCAGAAGCTGGACTCGGCGGTGGCTCGCTGGGGGAGGATGCCCGAGCAGTTCGCACGGTGTTCCAGCTTCTCGAGCGTGACGCCGGTCCCCGTCGAGAAGCCGAACCCGTGGCACAGCACGGGAACCCGCACGAACGAGCAAGAGCCGGCGCAGTCGATCGTCGTGCAACCACCGCAGATCACGAAGATCGGTCATCGGATCCAGCAGTACACGCCCGTCAAGGTCGGCTATCTCATCGACATCGACGCCGGCATGCTCCTCGGCGACTGCCTCGATGCGGTAATCCTGGCCTGCGAGGATGCGCTCGACGATGGCGAGCTCAAACGCCCCATTGAGATCCTGCCGCTCGTCGCGCGAGGACTCCCCCGCGAGGACGCTGCGACCGCTGTGGCCGGCTACGAGGCACTCTGCGATGCGGGCTGCCTCATCGTCATGGGGCCCTACATCACGGACAACGCAATGGCGCTCCTGCCGGCGATGGAACGGCGGCAGGTCCCCGTCGTGTCGACCAACGGTGCGAAGCCGTTCCACAGCTACTACGGCTTCACGCTCGGCAACGGAGGAGTGTCCGAAGAGGGCGCGATCTGTGCGGGCTGGCTCCAGCAGCGGGGATTCCAACGCGTTGCTGCGGTGACCGAAACCTCTCCCGGCGGTGACGAGTATGCGAAGGCATTCCGAGCTGCCGCGCGCCGGAACCGTGTGAACCTGGTCGCCGACATCTTCGTCGACCAGACCGGACACGATCTCGCCGAGGCACTGCAGAAGCTCCACGACGAGGTCAAGCCCGACGCCATCGCCTACCTCGGCTACGGATACCCGGTGGCCATGTTCAACCCGATCCTGCGCGAGATGAACTGGGATCCGCCTCGCGTCATGAGCACAGCCTTCATGTGGTACATCAACGAACCCGGCATGCTCACCGACATGGAGGGCTGGTATGGCGTCGACCAGGTCGGCGACGACGTCGGCTCGCCGAACCCGAACTACTGGCCCTTCGTCGAGCGGTTCGAGAGGCGCTTTGGTCGGCGCGTGCAGCACGCCATGCTCGGGTGCTCCTACGACCAGGCGCGCACGACGATTGCCGGAATCGCGAATGCCCCGTTGCTCGACCCCCACGGCGTCGTGAAGGGACTCGAGACCCTGACGATGATGCCGACGGTGAGCGGAGGACCGCGCAGCTACATCAGTTTCGGGCCGTACGACCGCAAGGGGTTCAAAGGCGATTGGCTCACGATCCGCCACATCGTCAATGGAATCCCCGAGTTCGAGGGCTACCTGTCAACTCACTACTCCGCCACGCTTGATCAGCGGCGCGGAGAGGGTTGAGCGCGCTGCGAACGACGGCCGACTCGCAGGTTCGATTCCAATTCGCGTGACCCAGAGCCAAGGTCGTTCGACGCTGGCTCGTGCCCATGTCAGGCGGTCACGAGCGCGTCGGCATGTAGAGCTCCTGCTGTGACGAGACGGAGTCGCCCATTGTCTGCGGTCGGGTGCGCATGCTGCGCAGTGCGGTGTCGACCCCGTCGGCCCGGGCACGGGCGCGCAGCGCCCCCACCGTCGCCTGCTCCTTGGGGATGTGCACGAACGGGTCGTGGTTGAAGATCCGCAGCGCATTCTCGTGCGTGAGCACGTTGATCGTGGTGTCGTCGAGTCCTTCGAGGCCGGCGAGCGCAACCTCGGGCGACTCGGGCCAGTCGGAGTCGGAGTGGGGGTAGTCACACTCCCAGGTCATCAGGCCGGTTCCGGCACGCTCGGCGACCTCGGGCGTGACGCGGTCGTCGAGGAAACAGGTGACGATGCGCTCCTTGAACACGTCGCTCGGGAGGGCGTCGCCGTAGTCCTGGCCGGTCCAGCCGGACTGCTTGCGGTAGACGAGGTCGAGCTTGTCGAGGAAGTAGGGGAGCCAACCGACGCCACCCTCCGAGAGCGC
>Ga0302322_100001466_pt1 | contig 19261 bp, 16 predicted proteins | sample Fen_T0_2_FD_203757 | JGI IMG/M metagenome (GOLD analysis project Ga0302322, IMG submission 203757) | Peat permafrost microbial communities from Stordalen Mire near Abisko, Sweden - Fen_T0_2 | ecosystem: Environmental > Terrestrial > Soil > Wetlands > Permafrost | place: Sweden: Abisko... | reverse complement strand
CGTCGTCCGGCAGCAGCCCGTCGCCGAGAACGGCGACATCGTCGCCGCCATGCTCGAAGGCGAGGCCACGGTCAAGACCTTCAAGCGCCGCGACGGGCACGTGTGGCTGCTGCCGCACAACCCCGCCTACGCCCCCATCCCGGGTGATGACGCCACGGTGCTCGGGCGGGTCGTCGCCGTCCTGCGCCGCGTGTGATCACCCAGTGCCATCCTCGACCGCGTTAGGGTGAGCACCGGCGCAGCCACCGGGTGCGTCGCAACTGTGCTGTCGACCTGCCGTGACGGGCACCGCACCGGGTGGGGCACCACCCTGCGGCCGGCCCGCGCCGTGAGGAGCCACCGTGTCCGCACCTGACCTCGACGACTCCTTGCGAACGGCCGTCGCCCTGCAGTTGCGGGTCCAGCCCGGCGACCTCACCGTCGACCGTGATCTGCTCTCGCTCGGCCTCGACGACGACGACACCGCCGTCAACGTCCTCGAGGCCGTCGAGGACCTTCTCGACGTCCGCTTCCCCGACGACTTCCTCGACGGGGTGGAGACGTACGGCCAGCTGACCTCGGCCGTGCGCGTCGCGATCGGCGGTTGAGGGTGGCGCTGGGCCCGCGGCGCGTCGTCGTCACCGGGCTCGGCACGGTGAGTCCGGCCGGGGTGGGCACGGCCGCCACCTGGGGCGCCCTGCTCGCCGAACCGGCCGACGAGCGCCTGCGCCGGGTCGACGACGCCGCCCTGGACGCCGTCCTCGACCGGCTCGTCGAGGTCAGGGACCGCCGCCGCACCGATCGGTTCGCGCACCTCGCCCTGGTCGCCGCGCACGAGGCGCTCACCGACGCCGGCCTGCTCGGCCCCGGGGAACGCCTCGAGGAGACCGTCGGACGGCGCGCCGCGGTGGTGATCGGCACCGGGCTCGCCGGGCTGCCGTCGTTCGCGGCGGCGGCGGTCGCCCGGCACGAGCGGGGCGAGCGGCGGGTCAGCCCGTTCACCGTGCCGATGGTCATGCCGAACGCCGCCGCGGCGGCCGTGTCCCTGCGCTTCGGGTCGGGCGGCCCGTGCGAGGCGGTCACCACCGCCTGCGCCGCCGGCGCGCACTCGATCGCCCACGCCGCGCGGCTCGTGTCGTGGGGCCTGGCCGACGTCGCCGTCGCCGGCGCTGCCGAGTCCTGCCTGGACCCCACCACGATCGCCGGTTTCGCCAACATGACCGCACTGTCGGCGTCCGGCCGGTCCCGCCCGTTCGACGTCGGGCGGGACGGCTTCTGCGCCGCCGAGGGCGCGGGCGTGCTCGTGCTCGAACCGTGGGAGGCGGCCGTCGCGCGCGGTGCGCGTCCGGTCATGGAACTGCTCGGGGCGGGCAGCAGCGCCGACCACCACCACCTCACCGCTCCCCGGCCGGACGGCGCGGGCGCCGTCCGCTGCCTGGAGGCGGCGCTCGCCGAGGCGGGGCTGGCGCCGTCCGACGTCCGGCACGTCAACGCGCACGGCACGTCCACCCCGCTCAACGACGCCGCCGAGGCCGCAGCCCTGCGCCATGTCCTGGGCCCGGCGGGCCCACCCGGCTCGGCCCGCGTCCCGGCCCCCGTGACGTCGATCAAGGGAGTCACGGGGCACGCCCTCGGCGCGGCCGGTGCGCTGGAGGCGGTCGCGGTGGCGCTGAGCATCCGGCACGCCGTCCTGCCGCCCACCGCGGGCACCGAGACCGTCGATCCCGAACTCGGCCTGGACATCGTGCTGACGCCCCGGCCGTGGCAGCCCGGGCCGGTCCTGTCCAACAGCTTCGGGTTCGGCGGCCACAACGCGACGCTGCTCCTCGCCCCCGTCGGCTGACGAGGTCGAGGAGCAGCGCCGGACGTGCTCGGGTGTGGCGGACCGGATCAGTCCCGCGGGACCATCCGCTGCGGGTGCCGGGCACAGGGTTCGTCGTCGTGCGCATGCCAGTCGCCGGAGGCACGGCAGGCGATCGACGGGTCACCGGCGCAGTCTCGGTAGCACGTGCATTCCTCGACGGCGGTGTCGGCGCGGCGTGTGCTTCTCATGAGTTGACCCATGCGTCGATGTTACGAGACGGTCACGGCCGGCTGAAGCCCCCGGACGACGGAGACCGTTGTCACCCGACGCTGCTGGCGAGCCCCAGATCGAGCAGCCGCTGGGCCACCTGTTCGGCGGTGCAGTCGTAACGCTCCGCGAGAACGGCCAGGTCACGCCCTGCGTCGACGGCCGCGCGCAACCCGGCGTCCTCCTCGGGCGTCCATCCCCGCCCGCCGCGGACCGCCGAGCGCGACGATGCGGGCGACGGCGCCTTGGGGCCGCCGGGTCGCGCGCCGCCGGGCGTGTCGCGGTCGCCCGGCTCCCGCACCGGGCGGACCGGGGGCGCGCCCGCGTCGATGCGCCGCAGTGCCTCCAGGACGACGTCCCGGTCATGGGTCGCCCAGAACGGCGGCAGCGACGCGCGCAGGAACGAGCCGTACCGCGCCGTCGCGAGGCGCGAGTCCAGGACAGCCACCACCCCGCGATCGTCGCCGGCCCGGATCAGTCGCCCCGCACCCTGCGCCAGGCGCAGCGCCGCGTGCGTCGCCGAGACAGCCATGAAGCCGTTGCCGCCCCGGCGGGCGACAGCCTGGGAGCGGGCGGTGGCCAGCGGATCGTCCGGCCGCGGGAAGGGGATCCGGTCGATCACGACGAGCTGGCACGCCGACCCGGGGACGTCGACGCCCTGCCAGAGCGAGAGCGTCCCGAAGAGGCAGGTCCGTGCGTCGCGGGCGAACTCACGGACCAAGGTCGGCATGGCGTCGTCGCCCTGGCAGAGGATCGGCAGGTCGAGCCGGTCGCGCAGCAGGTCGGCGGCCTGCTCGGCGGCCCGGCGGGAGGAGAACAGCCCGAGCGTGCGGCCCCCGGCGGCCTCCATCAGCGCGGCCAGCTCGTCGATGCCGGCCTCGCCGACGCCGTCGCGGCCCGGCGGCGGCAGGGCGCGGGCGAGGTAGAGGATCGCCTGGCGCGGGTAGTCGAACGGGCTGCCGACGTCCAGGGTGCGGCACCGGGGTGCCGGCCGGCGGCGCTCGCCGTCCTCGCCGGGATCGCCGGACGTCTCGCCGCCGTCGGCCTTGCGCAGCTGGTCGGCCTTGCCCGGCTGGTCGGGCTTGTCGGCCTTGCCCGTCGGGACGTCGTCGAGGTCGTCGTCGGGCGGCATCCCGGCGTCCGAGTCGCCGGCGCTGCGCCGCGCCGTCGCCAGGCCCACGCCGTCCGGCTGGGCGCCCCCGCTCAGCAGCCCGACCGAGGCGGCGGCCGCGTCGAAGCTGCCCCCGAGCGTCAGGGTCGCCGAGGTCAGGACGACGGTCCGCTCGGCGTAGAGGCGGTCCCGCAGGACGCCCGCGACGGACAGCGGCGCCACGTTGAGCGACGTCCGGACCTGGCCGTCGCTGCGCTGGTGACGGGACAGCCAGACGACGTCGGGACCCTCCGGCCCGCCGCTGCCGGAGGCCAGCCGCTCGGCGATGTCGAAGATCTCGCTCACGGCGGCCCGGGCGAGCTGCCTGGCGCCGTCGGGTGCCGCGCCGGGCTCCGGCTTGAGCTGCGAGACCAGCTCGCGGGACGCGTCCCGGCACGCGCTGACGGCGACGCCGAGGAACTCGGGCAGCTCGCCCACGAGCCGGCCCGGCTCCAGCTCGTCGAAGGCGGCGGACAGCATCGCGGCGGCGTCGTCGAGGCGCCCGGTCTCCTTCAGGCCGGTCTTGCGGGCCTGCCGGGCCGCCTGCTCCACGGCACCCACGGTGAGCTCGTCGGAGATGACAGACGTGACCCGGTCGGCCAGCTCGTGCCCCTCGTCGACGACGAGAAGGTCGTGCTCGGGCAGCATGTGCCGGTTCTCGAAGGAGTCGATCGCGACGAACGCGTGGTTGCTGACGACGACGTCGACGTCGTGCGCGCGCTCGCGGGCCAGCTCGCTGTGGCACTCGCCGGCCACCGGGCACCGCTGCGACCCGAGGCACTCGTGGGCGCTGACCGACACCTGCCGCCAGGCCCGGTCGCTCACACCTGGCACGAGCTCGTCGCGGTCGCCGCTGCGCGTGGTCTCACCCCACTCGCGCAGCCGGACGATCTCGCGGCCGAGCCGGGACGTCGGGGCGGGCGCCACCGGCGCTGGCCTCGACCGGCCGCCGCCGTCGGCCGCTCCGGGGGCCTCGAACAGCGGCAGGTCGTCGTCGGCGGGGAAGCCGCCCATCAGCTTGTGCCGGCACAGGTAGTTGGCGCGGCCCTTGACCAGCTGCCACGTCGGCATCCGGCCGAGCGCCGGGGCGAGCGCCGCGGCGACGCGCGGCAGGTCCCGGTCGACGATCTGGGCCTGCAGCGCGAGCGTGGCGGTGGTGATGACCACCGGGCGGCCGCCGGTGACCCCGTGGACGACGGCGGGCACCAGGTATGCGAGCGACTTGCCGGTGCCCGTCCCCGCCTGGACCAGCAGGTGCTCGCCGGTGGTGGCGGCCCGATGGACGGCCTCGGCCATGACCGTCTGGCCGGGGCGCGCGCTGCCGCCGACGGCCTCGACGGCGGCGGCCAGCATCGCGGCGAGGTCCGGGGGCATCGCTCGAGCCTAGTTGCTGACCCCGCGGAGGGCTGCGCTCGTCCACAGGGACGCGTCGGCGGGCCGTCGTCCACAGGCGATCGAGCGGCGCCCGCCGGACCGTCGCCGGCTGGGCACACTGGGCCCCATGACCTCGCCCGCCGCAGCCCAGCCCGCTGCAGCCCAGCCCGCCGCAGCCCAGCCCGCCGCAGCCCAGCCCGCCGCAGCCCAGCCCGCCGCAGCCCAGCCCGCCACTGCTGCGTCCGCCACCACCCTGCCGGCCCCCGCCCCCGCCCGCGTCGTCGTCGTGGGGTCGGCCAACGCCGACCTCGTCGTCGCCCTCGAGCGCCGCCCGGCCGCTGGGGAGACGGTGCTGGGTGGTGACCTGCGCACGCTCCCGGGCGGCAAGGGTGCCAACCAGGCGGTGGCGGCGGCCCGCCTCGGGGCGGTCACCGCGTTCGTCGGGCGGCTGGGCGACGACGCGAACGGGGCGCTGCTGCGGTCGTCGCTGCTGGCGGCCGGGGTGGACGTCGCCGGGGTGCGCACCGACGCCGCGCCGACCGGCGTGGCCGTCGTCCTCGTGACCCCGGACGGCGACAACAGCATCGTGGTGGCACCGGGCGCCAACGGCCGGGTGACGGCCGCCGACGCGCGCCAGGACGTCGTCGCGGGAGCCGCCGTCCTGCTGCTGCAGCGCGAGATCGACCCGACGGCCAGCCTGGCGGCCGCCCTGCACTGCCGCGGGCGGGTCGTGCTCAACCTGGCGCCCTCGGGGCCAGTGCCGGCCGAGCTGCTGGCCCGCGCGGACGTCCTCGTCGTCAACGAGCACGAGGCAGCCGATCTGCTCGACGGCGAGCACCTGCCGCCGGCGCGGGCCGCCGAGCGGCTGCGCGCCCTGGGCCCGGCCACGGTGGTCGTCACGCTGGGCAGCGCGGGGGCGATCGCAGTCGACGGCGACGGGGCCGTCCACCAGGTGGCGGCGCGGGCCGTCACCGCCGTCGACACCACGGGTGCCGGCGACGCGTTCACCGGTGCCCTCGCCTGGCGGCTGGCGGCCGGTGACGACCTGGGCGCGGCGCTGGCCACCGCCGTCCGGGTGGGCACCCTCGCCGTGACGCTCCCGGGCGCGCAACCGTCGTTCCCGACCGCCGCCGACCTGACGGCGGAGCCGGGCCCGTGATCCCGGGTCAGGCGCCCTGGGCGAACCCGGTGAGCTCGGCGGCCAGTGGGGCGCGGACGCGGGCCCGGATCCGGGTGCCGTCCTCGCGGTGCTCCTCGGCGAGCACCTCGCCGTCCGTGTGGAGCCGGTGGACGACGTCCCCGCGGCTGTACGGGACGACCAGGTCCACCTCGACGTCCGGGCGGGGCAGCCGCTCGGCGAGGGTGTCGATGAGCTGCTCGAGGCCCGCACCGCTCCAGGCCGACACCGGGATCGCCGTCCGCTCGCGGCGCAGCAGCCGCGTGACGACCTCCGGGTCGGCGGCGTCCACCTTGTTGACGACCACCAGCTCCGGGACGTCGTGTGCGCCGATGTCGGCGAGCACCTCGCGCACGGTGCGCAACTGGCCCTCGGGGTCGGGGTGGCTGCCGTCGACGACGTGCACGAGCAGGTCGGCGTCCCCCACCTCCTCCAGCGTGGACCGGAACGCCTCGACGAGCTGGTGCGGCAGCGCCCGCACGAACCCCACGGTGTCGGTGAGGGTGAACTCCCGGCCGTCCGGCGTCCGGGCCCGGCGCACGGTGGGGTCGAGGGTGGCGAAGAGCGCGTCCTCGACGAGCACGCCGGCACCGGTGAGGCGATTGAGCAGCGAGGACTTGCCGGCGTTGGTGTACCCGACGATCGCCACCGCGGGGACGGCGTTGCGCCGCCGGCTGTCGCGCTGGGTGACGCGGGCGCTCTTCATCCCGGCGATCTCGCGGCGCAGCTTGGCCATCCGGGTGCGGATGCGTCGGCGGTCCAGCTCGATCTTCGTCTCGCCGGGGCCACGCGAACCGATCCCGGCGCCCCCCGCGACCCGGCCACCGGCCTGCCGCGACATCGACTCGCCCCAGCCGCGCAGGCGCGGCAGCAGGTACTCGTACTGGGCGAACTCGACCTGCGCCTTGCCCTCTCGGCTGCGGGCGTGCTGGGCGAAGATGTCGAGGATCAGCGCGGTCCGGTCGATCACCTTGACCTTGACGACGTCCTCCAGCCCGCGCCGCTGGGACGGCATGAGCTCGCCGTCGCAGATCACCGTGTCGGCGCCGGACGCGGCGACGATCGCGCGCAGCTCCTCGGCCTTGCCCTTCCCGAGGAAGGTCGCCGGGTCCGGGTGCTCGCGCCGCTGAAGGACGCCGTCGACGACGACGGATCCGGCCGTCTCGGCCAGCGCTGCCAGCTCGCGCAGCGACACCTCGGCCGTCTCCACGTCGGAGTCGGAGACGCCGGCCAGCACGACGCGCTCCAGGCGCAGTTGCCGGTACTCGACCTCGGTGACGTCCTCGAGCTCGGTCGACAGCCCGCCGACGCGGCGCAGGGCCTGGCGGTCGGCCAGGTCGCGCTGGTCGCCGTCGGCGTCCCGACCGGCACCCCGGCGGGCACGGACGCCCGGGCCACCCGGCGCCTGCGAGCCGTCCGGCGCCTCGGGGTCGGCCGGTGGATCGGCGAGGGCGGTCCCTGCGCGGGACAGGATCCGGCGGATGACGCGGGATCCTTCGTCGTCCGCGACAGGTCGCGCGTCGCCCGGTTCGCGCGGGATGACGGGCTCGCCCGGTTCGCGGGCCTCATGGGCGGCGCGCACCTCACGGGGCTCGCGGGAGGCCGGCGAGGAGGGCTGGGGAGCGGCTGGTGTGTTCATACGGTTCCCACCTTCCCACCCCGCGGGCGGCGGGGCGAGCGAGATAGGGCCGCGCGCAGCGCCTCTAGGCTGTTGCGGTGCCCGACGCGACCCAACCGCACTACTTCGCGACGCCCGCCGGCCCCGAGCAGCGCCGCCGACTGGCGGTCCACCTCGCCGGTCAGGCTCTGGACGTGGAGACGGCCGACGGCGTCTTCAGCCGGGATCGGGTCGACGCCGGCACCGCGGTCCTGCTGCGCGAGGTGCCGGCCCCGCCCGACGGCCCGGTGCACCTGCTCGACCTCGGCTGCGGCTGGGGGGCGCTCGCACTGACGATGGCGCTGCTCTCGCCCGCCGCGACGGTGTGGGCGGTCGACGTCAACGAGCGTGCCGTCGCACTCACCAGGGACAACGCGCGCCGGCTCGGCCTGGGCGGGGTGCGGGCGGTCGCGCCGGACGACGTCCCGGACGACGTCGCGTTCGCCGCGATCTGGTCGAACCCGCCGATCCGGGTCGGCAAGCCGGCGCTCCACGAGATGCTGCTGCGCTGGCTCCCCCGGCTCGCGCCCGACGGCGCCGCGCACCTCGTCGTCCAGAAGAACCTGGGCGCGGACTCGCTCGCGACCTGGCTGGCGGCCCAGGTACCGGCACCGGGGGCGCCGCCGCTGCGCGTCGAGCGGGCGGCGAACGCCAGGGGTTACCGGGTGTTGCGCGTCGAGCGCTGAGCCGCCGCGGCGGACGTCGCCGTGCGGCGCAGCCGCTCCAGCTCCAGCCGCAGCACGAGCAGATCACGCCGGCCGAGCCGATCGCCGTCCCCACTCCTGCCGGGACGCGGCACCCCTGCCGCCGACGACGAGGCGGTCGCCATGATCGCTCCTCTCGGACACCGCAAGCGGGAGCCGTTCGATGGGCACCGGGCCCAGGGGACGCCACCGGAGTCGGCGACGCTCCTGTCTCGGCAGCTGCCCGGCCGAACTTGAGGGGTCCGAGGTGCTGAATCAGGGAATCCTCCGAACACCCGATCCGCCGACCGGCCACCGAGAGGCAGCGATCAGCGGGCCGCTGCTCCGGCGAGGTCCATGATCACGGCGAGGAGGGCGGCGCCCTCGGCGACGATGACGGCCGGGCCGGCCAGTTCGACGGTGCCGCCCGCGAGCAGCTCCCCCGCCGGCGCGGTGACGCGCAGCGTGCCGCCGGGGACGTCGACGCGCCAGACGTCGGGGGCGCCCGCACCGGCCCAGGCCCGGGCGGCGAGGACGGCGGCGACCGCGCCGGTGCCGCACGAGCGGGTCTCGCCGACCCCGCGCTCGTGCACCCGCATCGCGAGGTGCCCGCCGGCCGCGCCCACGTCCGAGTCGGCCAGCGGCACGACGAGCTCGACGTTGGTCCCGCCGGATGGCACGGGCTGCACGAGCGGTGCGCGCAGCAGGTCGGCACTGGCCAGCCGCTCGCGCGACGGGAGCGCGACGACGACGTGCGGGTTGCCGACGTCCACACTGAGCCCGGGCAGGTCCGGCGGCTCGCCGTGGACCGACACCCGGACGTCGAACCCGGCGGCCGCCGCCTCGGCCCCGCCGACGATGCGCCACGGGCCGAGGTCGGCGGCGAGCAGGTCACCGTCCCGGCGCACGACCTTGACGCCGGCCCGGGTACCGACGGCGAGCTCGTCGCCGTCCCCGAGCCGCGCCAGGCCCAGGTGCTCGAGGTAGGCGACGAACACGCGCAGCCCGTTGCCGCACATCTCCGCCGACGACCCGTCGCCGTTGCGGTAGTCCATGAACCACTCCACCGGCCGCCCGCCCGCGTCCCGCAGGGCCACGCCCTCGGGCAGAGCCTGCGCCCGGACGGCGCGGATCAGGCCGTCGCCGCCGATCCCGGCCCGCCGGTCGCACAGGAGCGCCACCTGGGCGGGCGTCAGCGTCAGCTCGCCGTCGGGGTCCGGCAGGAGGACGAAGTCGTTCTGCGTCCCGTGGCCCTTGGCGAACCGGACGCCGGGCAGGCCGGAGGGCAGGTTGCCGGCCGGGTCGAGGACCGGATCGGAGGTCACGACCCCACTGTAGAGGCGCCCCCCACGCCGAGCAGGCCGCGCCGGTGGGCGAGGGACACCGCCTCGGCCCGGCTCGACGCCCCCAGCTTGGCCAGCACTCGGGACACGTGCACGCTCGCCGTCTTCTCGCTGATGAACAGGCGCGCCCCGATCTCCCGGTTGGTCAGCCCGTCGGCGACGAGCGCCAGTACCTCGCCCTCGCGCGGGGTCAGGACTGTCGGCGCGGCCCGGCCCTCGCCGACGTCGAGGCGGTGGCGCAGCGCGAGCGCGTCGAGCGCCTCCCGCAGCGGGCGGGCGCCGAGCCGGACGGCGACCTCGCGCGCGCCCCGGACCAGCTCGGACGCCTCCTCCCGGTCGCCCGGGCCGCCTCGGGCCAGCAGCGCCTCGCCCAGCCGACACGCCGTCCGGGCGGACTCGTACACGTGCCCGTAGCCGAACCCCTCGTGCGCGGCGCGCCAGGCCTCGACGTCGCCGGCTCCCCCGCCGTCGCCCGCACCGGCCAGCCGTGTCGCCTCGGCCTCGGCGCGCAGCAGCCACGCCCGGCCCTCGGGACCGAGCGAGCGCAGCCGGCTCGGCCCCCGCTCGGCGACCGTGCGGGCATGGGCCAGCAACAGCGCGCCCTCGGCGCGGGCCTTCTCGATGACGGCGGCCCGGTCGGGGCCGGCGGCGGTGGCCGCCACGTCGACGAGAGCCGCGAGGCCGATCGCTGCGGTGATCAGCCCACCCATGATCAACGGGAGACCGAGCCGCCGGAACGACTCCAGGGCCGCGTCGACCGCGTCAACGGCCTCGCGCGGGCGGCCCAGCCAGAGCAGCGCCTCGGCCAGCGGCACGAGCACCATGTGCCAGTAGATCGGGTAGTCCGGGTCGCAGTCGAGGAGCTCCTGCGCCTGCGCCGGGAGGCCCTCCGGGGTGCGGGCGGCGTGCACGGGCAGCAGCGGGACGACGAGGAACAGCGTCTCCCGGGCCGGCAACCGCGGCCGCTCGTCGACGACGACCCGGAGGGCGTCGTCCCACCGGCCGCCCACCACCAGGAGCTGCCCGAGCAGCGTGCGCGCCTCGACGCCGTACATGCTGCTCGACAGACCGGCGCGGTCGGCGTCGGCGAGGGCGCCTCGCACCACCTCCTCGGAGGCCGCCAGGTCGCCGACGTCCAGGTGGTTGAGGGCGAGCACGTACGCAGCCCGCAGGACGGCGCTCGGTTCCCCGCCGGCGCGCGCCACCTGCAGCGCCTCAGCCAGGCGCCTGGCCGAGGCCTCGGCGCCGACCGTCAGCCCCTCGGTCGCGGCGAGGGTGATGAGCAGGTCGGCCTCGGCCCCCGCCAGGCCGAGGGCGCGGGCGTCGGCGAGGGCCTCCTCGACGAGGGCCGCGCCGCGTTCCAGCGGCTCGCGCCGGGCCTCCCAGACGTCGCCCCAGCCGACCATGATCCGGGCCTCGACGGTGGCGGCCCAGACCCGGTCGGGAGACGGCCCCTGGCCGGCGAGGAGCCGGTGGACCGTACGGATCTCGGCCTGAGCCTCGTCGATGCGGTCGGCGTAGTAGAGCAGCGCGGCGAGCCGGTGCCGGGCGCGGGCGCGCGGGATGACGTCCCCCTCGGCGTCCGCGGCGACGACCGCCTCCTGCGAAAGGGCGAGCGCGCGCCGCTGGTCACCGCTGCCGTCCGCGGCGCGGGCGGCGCTCAACCACACGTCGACGACGTCGACCCCGGACGGACGGCGCTCCGCCGGCACCACCGGCCAGGCCGCCAGCGCCTGCTCGTAGTGGGCCAGGGCCTCGGCGGGCGCGAGCCGGCGTTCGGCCTCGCGCGCGGCCAGGAGCCAGGCGGCGAGCGCGCCGGCGCTGTCGTGCGCCTCCTCGCTGTGCCACGCCAGGTCCGCCGCGGTCGTCGCGGACGCCCCGGCGGCCAGCGCCGCCGCGTACCCGGCGTGCAGCCGGGCCCGCTCCCCCGGCAGCAGGTCGGCGTAGACGGCCTCCTGCAGCAGCGCGTGCCGGAAGGCGTACCGGTCCGCGCCGTCGCTGACCAGCACGTGCCGGGTGACGGCCTCCCGCAGGGCCTCCTCGAGCCCGTCGTCCTCGGCCAGCCTCGACATCACGTCGCGCAGCAAGACGTCGGGCACACGCCGCCCCGCGACCGACGCCACCCGCGCCAGCCGCTGCACTGCCTCCGGCAGCTGCTCGACCCGGGCGAGCAGCACGTCGCCCAGCCCTTCCGGCAGGCGCCCGGCGCCGGTGCGACCTCCGACGTCCGCGCCGCCGCCGCGGGCAGCGGCGTCGGCGAGGGCCACCAGCAGCTCACCGGCGTAGAAGGCGTTGCCCTCGGACCGCCGGCCGATGTCCCGCAGGACGCCCTCGGCGACCCGGCCGCCGTGCAGCGCGGTGAGGTAGTCGCGCAGCTCGGCGGCGTCGAAGGGGGCCAGCTCGAGGCGCTCGACGGCGGGCAGCCGGACGAGCTCGGCGAGGACCGCGCGCAGCGGGTGCCGCCGGTGCAGGTCGTCGGCACGATAGGTGCCCAGGACGAGCAGGCGCTCGTCGGACAGCCGGGCGAGCAGGAAGCGCAGCAGGTCGCGGGTGGAGGCGTCGGCCCAGTGCAGGTCCTCCAGGACGAGCAGCAGGGGCCCGGGCGTGGCGGCGGCCACCGCGCGCAGGCCGGCGGCCACGGACTCGAACAGCGCCAGGCGCTGCTGCCCGTCGTCCGGACCGGGCGGCGGGTCGCCCCGGCCGGCCAGGCGCCCCAGCGTGGGCCGGTCGGCGGCGGTCGCCCGGACCACCTCGGCCGTCGCCGGGTCGGCGGCGAGCGCGGCGAAGGCCTCGGTGAAGGGCAGGTAGGGCAGGCCACCGGCGCCGAGGTCGACGCAGCGGCCCACCGCGGCGACCGCGCCGGCGTCCACCGCACGCGCCACGACCTCCGCCGTGAGCCGGGTCTTGCCGACCCCGGCGTCACCGGCGACGAGGGCCGCGCGGGCCGCCCCCTCCGCGGCCAGCGCAACCAGCTCGTCGAGGCGGCCCAGCTCCGCCTGCCGCCCCACGAACGCCGTACCGCCCCGGATGAGTGCCACGTCGTCCATGCTGGCACCCCGCACCGACAAGGACGGGCCCGAGGCGTTCACCCGAGCTGCTCAGCGGACCGCGACGGGGGTACGCCGGGTCGGCACCTGCGGACCGGCCGTGCCGGGCGGGCCGGGCGTGCCGGCCGGGCCGGGCGTGCCGTGGTGGCCGGTCCGCGGCGCGGCGGCGGACACCGACGGCACGGCCTTGCGGCGGGCGGGCCGGCCCCAGAGCCGGGCGAGCCGCTTGCGGTGGTCGTCGTTGAGGAGTCGGACATCGGTCGGGTCGAGCATCAGGTTCGTGAACATGTCCCGACACTCGTCCTGAGGTGGGGGGCGCGGCATCGGGCGACCGCGCACGTTCGCGCCGCGCCGGACGGCCCGAACACCTAAGACGTCCCGTAAGACGCCCCTGGCACGTCCCGGCCGTGCCTAAGAAGGCGAATTCGGTGCCGGGACGGCGGTCAGGACGGCGGTGTCGAGGGCGCGCAGGGCGCGGTCGAGGAGGTCGGGCGCCCCCGAGGGCAGCCAGACGATGCGCGGGTCCCGGCGGAACCAGGACTCCTGCCGCCGCGCCAGCCGCCGGGTGCCGCGCGCGGTGTCGGCGCGGGCGTCGGCGTCGGTGCGGCGACCGTCGAGCAGGTCCAGCACCTGGGAGTAGCCGAGCGCGCGCGAGGCGGTGCGGCCCTCGCGCAGCCCCTGCGCCACCAGGGCCTCGACCTCCGCGACGAGGCCGGCGGCCCACATCCGCTCGACCCGCTCGTCGATGCGCCGATCCAGCAGCTCGCGGTCGGCGGTCAGGCCGAGCTGCACCGCCGGGACCGCGTACCGGCCGTCCGGGAGGGTCGCGCTGAAGGGCCGCCCGGTCAGCTCGATCACCTCCAGCGCGCGCACCACCCGCCGGGCGTTGCCGGGCAGGATCGCCGCCGCCGCGGCCGGGTCGACCTCGGCGAGCCGGGCGTGCAGGGCCGCGGTCCCGACGTCCGCCAGCCGCGCCTCCCAGGCGGCGCGCACCCCGGGGTCGGTCGGCGGGATCTCGAGCCGGTCGAGGGCGGCCCGCACGTACAGTCCGGACCCGCCCACCAGCACCGGCCGGGCACTGCGGCCCGCGATCGCCGCCAGGTCGGCGCGGGCCTCGCGCTGGTAGGCGGCGACGCTGGCCTCCTGCCGGACGTCGAGGACGTCGAGCTGGTGGTGCGGCACCCCGCGACGTTCGGCGGGCGCCAGCTTCGCCGTCCCGACGTCCATGCCGCGGTAGAGCTGTGAGGCGTCGGCGTTGACGATCTCCCCGCCGAGGGCGAGGGCGAGATCGACCGCAAGGTCCGACTTGCCCGTCGCGGTGGGGCCCACGACGGCTACCACGACACCGGGGCCGCTGCGTTCCTGCACGTCAGGGAGTATCCCGCGGCGCGGCGACCGGCACTGCACGGGAGCGCCGCGATCCGGCCCCAGGGGTGCGCGCAGGGCTCCCCGCACGCGATGATGATGGGCGGCGGGGGGCCTGCGGGCACCATTCACTGGACGAAACGGGGCACACATGAGCATGTTCGACAACCTCAAGGACCAGGCGCTCGGCCTGGCCAAGGACCACAAGGACACCGTCGAGAACGTGGCGGAGCAGGCCGTGGAGAAGGTCGGCGACCTCGTCGACAACGTGACGGGCCACAAGTTCTCCAGCCAGATCGACGCCGTCCAGGAGCAGGCGCCGGAGCAGCTCGGCAAGCTCCTCGGCGACTGACACCACCGTCTGACGCCACCGCCGCCACGGCGGACGCGCCCCCGGCCGGCCGGTGACCTCCGGTCACCCGTCGCCCGGGGGCGCCGTCGTCAGTGCGGGTCGAGCGCGTACAGGGTGGCCAGGACCGCGCGCACCTGCGGCACCTCGTGGGTGCGGAACACCCCGGTCCCCCCGAGGTGCGCCAGGACGGCGAACAGGCCCTCCGCCGTCCGGAACTGGTCCTCGAAGAGGTCGAACGCGTGCGGCAGGGCCTGGCACACGGGCAGCCCGAGCCGCCGCAGCCGGAAGCTGTTGAGCAGCACCCGCCCCTGGTGGCGCACCCGGGCGGCCGGGTCGGTGAGGTTGCCGTAGAAGAAGCCCATCCCGGGGTCGACGACGATCCGGTCCACGCCCCGCTCCCGGGCGCGCGCCACGCGCGCGGAGAAGTGGTCGAGCAGGCCCGGCACCGGGTCGCCGTCCCGCTGGACGTCGGTGATCTCGCGCACGTCGGTCCCCCGCACGTGGCACAGCACCACGGTGGCCGTGTACTTGGCCGCCAGGTCGAAGACGGCGTCCTCGTGCTCGGCGCCGGTGAAGTTGAGCACTTTCGCGCCCGCCTCGAGGCAGGCGCGCGCCACGACCGGTTCGTAGGTCTCGGCCGAGACCAGGATCCCGTCGGACGCAAGCTGCTCGACGACCGGCACCATCGCCGCGATCTGCGCCTGCGCCGTCACCCGCTGTGCGCGGGCGGTGCTCGACTCGGCGCCGATGTCGACGAGGTCAGCGCCCTGGGCCGCCAGCACGCGCCCCCGGCGGACGGCGGACGCCGTAGAGGTCGCCACGCTCTCGCGGTAGGTGGAGTCGCGGGAGAGGTTGATGCAGCCCATGATCACGGGCTGCATGTCGACGTCGAAGGTGCGGTCGCCGACCGCGAGCGGAGCGACCGGCAGGTCCAGGTCGTCGCGAAAGGCCCCGGCGAGCGCGGACAGGTTCGAGAGCGAGATCACCGCCGGAGTCTAGGCCGCCACCCCTCCCCCGCCGTGATCATGGACTTCCGCCGGAGGCACTCTCCGGCGGAAGTCCATGATCACGGGGAGGGCTGGGGGCGCAGGGTGGGCAGGCCCAGGGACACCCTCGTCGGGACCGGGACCGGGACCGGGACCGGGACCAGCGCCGGCTCGGCGGCGGCCGCGGCCGGGGCAGAGGCGGCCGACGAGCGGGCCTCGGCGCGGCGCTGCCAGGCATCGCCGGCGCGGGTGCGGCGGACGGCGTAGTGCCCGCCGGTCAGCGCGGCGTCCGCGACCAGGTGGTGGGGGGCGCCGTAGCTGACCTCGACCTCCGCGACGTCACCGGGCCGGGGCTGCTCGCCGCCGTCCGGGACGGCGAAGTGCACGAGCCGGTTGTCCGGCGCGCGGCCGGTCAGGCGCCGGGTCGCGCCGTCCTTGCGGCCCTCCCCCTCGGCCACCAGGACGGGCAGGACGCGGCCCTCCTGGCGGCGGTTCTCCGCCCAGGAGATCTCCTCCTGGAGCGCGACCAGCCGCTCGTACCGCGCCTGGACCACGGCCTTCGGGACCTGGTCGGGCAGCGTCGCGGCCGGCGTCCCGGGGCGCGGGGAGTACTGGAAGGTGAAGGCCTGAGCGAACCGCGCGGCCCGGACGACGTCCAGCGTCGCCTCGAAGTCGGCCTCGGTCTCCCCGGGGAAGCCCACGATGATGTCCGTGCTCAGCGCGGCCTCGGGGATCGAGGCGCGCACCCGGTCGATGATCTCCAGGAAGCGCTTGGCCCGGTACGAGCGCCGCATCGCCTTCAGCACGGCGTCCGAGCCGGACTGCAGCGGCATGTGCAGCTGCGGCATCACGTTCGGCGTCTGCGCCATCGCGTCGACGACGTCGTCCGTGAACGCCGCCGGGTGCGGGCTCGTGAACCGCACCCGCTCCAGGCCCTCGATGGTGCCGCACGCGCGCAGGAGCTGGGCGAAGGCGCCGCGGTCACCGAACTCGACGCCGTAGGTGTTGACGTTCTGGCCCAGCAGCGTCACCTCGACGACGCCCTCGGCGACGAGCGCCTCCACCTCGGCGAGGACGTCGCCGGGGCGCCGGTCCTTCTCGGTGCCGCGCAGGCTGGGGACGATGCAGAACGTGCACGTGTTGTTGCAGCCCACGCTGATCGAGACCCAGGCCGCGTACGCCGACTCCCGCCGCGCCGGCAGCGTGGAGGGGAAGACCTCGAGCGACTCCAGGATCTCCACCTGGGCCTCGGCGTTGTGCCGGGCGCGTTCCAGCAGCGCGGGCAGCGACCCGAGGTTGTGGGTGCCGAAGACGACGTCCACCCACGGCGCCTTCCGCACGATGACGTCGCGGTCCTTCTGGGCCAGGCACCCGCCGACGGCGATCTGCATGCCCGGGTGGCCCGCCTTGACCGGCGCCAGGTGCCCGAGGTTGCCGTACAGCTTGTTGTCGGCGTTCTCGCGCACCGCGCACGTGTTGAGGACGACGACGTCCGGCTCGGCCCCCTCGGCCGCGCGCACGTAGCCCGCGCGCTCGAGCGTGCCGGCGAGGCGCTCGGAGTCGTGCACGTTCATCTGGCAGCCGAAGGTGCGCACCTGGTACGTCCGCCGGCTCGTCGGCCCGGCTTCGCGGGAGGCTTCGCGGGAGGCTTCGCGGGGTTCGGTCGTCATGGCCCGTCCAGGGTACGGCGTCCGGGGCGGGCGGGGTTCGCCGCGCCCGTACGGCAAGTACCCGCACGGCCCGGCCCGCGATGCTTGAATGATCGAACGGCGGCGGCTGGCGCCGCCTCGAGGGGGGACGATGTTCGGTCGGCCGGCAGTCAGGGACCAGATCATCAGCTGGGTGGACACCGCGATCGGGGTCCAGGACGGCGCGGTGCGCGCCCACGTGGAGGGCGTGCGCGCCTGCAACCCGGCCGCCACGGGCGACGTCGTCCAGGCGCTGGAGGGCCAGTACCTGGCCACGACCTCGGGCGCCGGTGCCGCGGTCGGCGGGGCCGCCTCGATCCCCGGCATCGGGACGACGTTCGCCGTCGGGCTGAGCGTCGCCGAGACGGTGGCCTTCCTCGACGCCACCGCGCTGTTCGCGTTCGCCACCGCGCACGCCCACGGTCACGACGTCGGCGACATGCCGCGACGGCGGGCGATGTTCCTCGGCGCGCTGCTCGGGGACGACGCGCTGGCGCTGGTCCCGGGCGGCGAGGGCGGCCGTGACGGCTGGGGTGCGCGCCTGGTCGCCCTGGACGACGTCGCCGTCGCCGACCTCAACCGCACCCTCGAGAAGTGGCTGCTCACCCGGTTCGGTCCGCGCCAGGGGATGCTCGTGCTCGGCCGGCTCGCGCCCTTCGGCATCGGCGCCGCGGTGGGGGCCGCCGGCAACGCGCTCACGGCCAAGGGCGTCATCGCCCGGGTGCGCTCGGCGTTCGCCGGCGTCGTGCCGACCGGTCCGGCCGCGGTCGCCCTGGGCGAGCCCGCCCCGGCGGCCACCGACACGGCCACCGACACGGCCACCGAGGCCGACGCCGAGGATGCCGACGCCACGGCACCGGCCACGCCGGCCGAGGCCACCGGCCCGCTCCCCACGCCGCCCGTGGGCAAGTACCTGCCGCTCCACGAGTTCCTGGCGGCCCGTGCCGGCGGCACCGTCGAGCTCACCTTCGACGAGGTCGGCGCCGCGCTGGTCGGCGGCCTCCCGGCGGCCGCGCGCCGCAACGCGTCCTGGTGGGGCAACGACCCGTCGCCCCGGGCCCCGCAGGCGCGGGCCTGGCTCGCAGCCGGCCTGCACGTGGCCGACGTCGACCTGGCCGCCGCCACCGTGCGCCTCGTCCCGGCCCCCGCGGTGGTCCTGCACGGCTGAACGGCTCAGGTGGCTGAACGGCTCAGGTGGCGGTGGCGTCCTGGAGGACGGCGGGCTCGCCCGCCGTCGTCCGGGGGGCCCTGCCGCCGCGGCGCGCCACGCGCCGTTCCACCAGGCCGGCCACCCTGGTCAGCGCGTAGTTCACGGTGATGAACAGCACCGCCGCCACCAGGTACGCCGGGATCGTGTTCGTGTACGCCGAGCCGAGGATCTTGGACCAGCTGAGCAGTTCGGTGTAGGTGATCTGGTACCCGAGCGCGGAGTCCTTGAGGACGACGACGAGCTGCCCGACGAGGGCCGGCAGCATCGCCGTCAGGGCCTGCGGCAGCTGGACGGACCGCAGTGTCTGGGCGGGGGTCAGCCCGATCGAGAGCCCGGCCTCGGTCTGACCGCGCGGCAGGCCGTGCACCCCGGAGCGCACCAGCTCGGCCAGCACCGACCCGTTGTAGAGCGTCAGCCCGGTGACCACGGCCGCCAGCGGGTTCAGGGAGCTGTCGAACACCTGGTTGTGCGCGTACAGCGCGAACGCGAAGATCATCATGATGAGCACGGGGACGGCGCGGAAGAACTCCACCACGACGCCGCTCACCCAGCGCACCGTGCGATGCGCGGAGAGCCGGCCGATCCCGAACACGAGCCCGAAGACCCCCGCGAGCAGCACGGACAGCACGGCCGCCCGGAACGTGCCCCACAGCCCCGGTAGCAGGTACTCGCGCCAGACCGTGCCGGTGAGGAAGGGCGACCACAGCGAGGCCTGCAGTTGCTGGGCGTCCGCCATCCTCCGCAGGACCAGCACCAGCAGCCCGAGCGCCACGACGCCACCGACGGCGGTGAGGACGGCGTGCCGCCGCCGGGCCCGGGGCCCGGGCGCGTCGAAGAGCGCCGTCTGCGCGGTCACCGGCGCACCGCCAGCCGCCGGGACAAGGACGTGAAGAGGATGCCCAGCGGCAACGTGAGGACGACGAAGCCCAGTGCGAACACGAGGAACACGCTCACCGTCCCGGTCTCGTTCTCCACGACCTCGGACATCAGGCCGGCCGCGTCGCTCACCCCGATGACCGCCGCCACGGTGGTGTTCTTGATCAGCGCGATGAGCACCGAACCGAGGGGTGCGACCGCGCCCCGGAACGCTTGGGGAAGGATCACCTCGCGCAGGCTCTGCCCGAACGTCAGCCCGATCGATCGGGCCGCCTCCGCCTGCCCGATCGGCACCGTGTTGAC
>Ga0302322_100001463_pt1 | contig 19286 bp, 16 predicted proteins | sample Fen_T0_2_FD_203757 | JGI IMG/M metagenome (GOLD analysis project Ga0302322, IMG submission 203757) | Peat permafrost microbial communities from Stordalen Mire near Abisko, Sweden - Fen_T0_2 | ecosystem: Environmental > Terrestrial > Soil > Wetlands > Permafrost | place: Sweden: Abisko... | reverse complement strand
TACCACGGCACGCTCGCCGCCTATTTCGAGGCCAAGGCGAGCCTGTTCGTCCCCGACCGCTGCGGGGTGGCCGTCACCAACCTCGACGACGATCACGGTCGTCAGATCGCGCGTCGCGCGCGCTCGGTGGGCCTCGACGTGGTGACGTACGCGCGCCACGAGCCGACCGCCGACGTGGGCGTGGAAGACGTGCGCTACGGCGCGCACGGCACCGGGTTCGTGCTCGTCGACCGGCGCGCGGGGGAGCGACACGATGCCGAGCTCGCGCTGCTCGGCCCGGTGAACGTCTGGAACGCACTCGCCGCCGCGGCCACGGCACGCGCGCTCGGCGAGCCCCTCCGCGTCGTCGCTCGGGGGCTGGGCGATGTGCCGACCGTGCCGGGCCGGCTCGAGCGGATCGACGCCGGCCAGCCGTTCACGGTGCTGGTCGACTACGCGCACACGCCCGACGCGCTCGTGCACGCGATGGCCGCGGCCCGGTCGCTCGCGGGCGACCGGCGCGTCGCCGTGGTGTTCGGCTGTGGTGGCGACCGTGACTCCGACAAGCGTCCGGCCATGGGTGCGGCCGCCGCGGCCGCCGACCTCGTGGTGGTCACGTCCGACAACCCCCGCTCCGTGGACCCGGCCGCGATCGCGGCCGCGGCCGCCGCGGGGGTCCGCTCCGCCGGGGCCGAGCCCGTGGTGGAGCTCGACCGTCGGGCCGCGATCGACGCCGCATTGGCGTGGGCGGCGGGCGGTGACGTCGTGCTCGTGGCCGGCAAGGGCCACGAGTCCGGCCAGACCGCCGCGGGCGTCACGGTCCCGTTCGACGACCGGGTCGTGGCCCGCGAGCTGCTGGAGGCACGGTCGTGAACGCGTCCGAGCTCGCGGCCCTCGTCGACGGCGTCATCGTGGGGAACCCCGACGCCGTCATCACGTCGTTCGCGATCGACAGCCGCGTGCTCGAGCCCGGTGCCTGCTTCGTCGCGCTGCGCGACGTGCGTGACGGCCACGACTTCACCGGAGACGCGTTCGCCCGGGGCGCGCGGGTCGCGCTCGTCGCCCGCGCCGTCGATCATCCGGACGACGCCGCGCTCGTCGTCGTCGACGACCCGCTCGACGCGCTCGCGCGCCTGGCCGGGCAGGTCCGACGAGCGTGGGCCGACGTGACGGTGGTGGGGATCACCGGCAGCGCCGGCAAGACCTCGACGAAGGACCTCACCGCGGCCGCGCTCGCGGGGGGCCGGCAGGTCCACGCGAGCTTCGGCTCCTTCAACAACGAGGCCGGCCTGCCCCTCACGCTGCTGGGCGCGCCCGCGGGCACCGAGGTGGTCGTGGCCGAGATGGGGGCGCGGTTCCCCGGCAACATCGCCGACCTGTGCGCGATCGCCGCGCCCGCGATCGGCGTGATCACCCACATCGGCCTCGCCCACGCCGAGCACCTCGGCGGCCGCGACGGCATCACGAAGACGAAGGGCGAGCTGGTGGAGGCGCTTCCGGTGGGCGGGACCGCGGTCCTCAACGCGGACGACCCGGCCACGCCCGCGCTCGCGGCGCGCACGGCCGCCCGCGTCCTGACCATCGGGGCGGCTCCCGACGCCGACGTTCGGATCGTCGGGCTCGCGGTCGACGCCGACCTCCGGCCGCGCTTCACGCTCGAGTCGCCCTGGGGGACCGTCGACATCGCGCTCGCCGTGCGGGGCGCGCACCAGGCCCAGAACGCCGCGATGGGCGCGGCGGTCGCCCTGGTGGTGGGGGTGGATCCGGCCACCGTCGCCGCAGGCCTCGCTGCGGCGACCACGGCGGCCTGGCGCATGCAGCTCACCACCTCGCCCGGCGGGATCGTGGTGCTCAACGACGCCTACAACGCGAGCCCGTCGTCGATGCAGGCCGCGCTCCACGCGCTCGGCGACCTGCCTGCGACCGGGCGGCGGGTGGCCGTGCTCGGCGACATGCTCGAGCTCGGCGCGCACGCCGAGGAGGAGCACGCCGCGATCGGGGCGCTCGCGGCCACGGTCGGGGTCGACCTCCTCGTCGCCGTCGGGCCGCACAGCGCGGTCACGGCGGCGCACGCCGAGCGCGCCGGGATCGTGGTCCTGACCGCGTCCGACCGCGATCAGGCGCACGCCCTCGTGGCCGCGAACGTCCAGCCGGGCGATGCCGTGCTGGTGAAGGCGAGCCGGGCCGTCGGCCTGGAGTCGGTCGCCGAGGCCCTCGCGCGCGGGGAGCACGACCGGTGATCGCGCTGCTCATCGCCGCATCCACGGCGTTCGCGTTCAACATCCTCGTCACGCCGATCCTCATCCGCGCGCTGCGGGCGCGTGGGATCGGCCAGCTCATCCGCGACGACGGGCCGTTCGCACACCCGCACGCGGCGAAGGCGGGGACGCCCACCATGGGCGGCATCGCGATCGTGGGCGCCGTCGTGCTGGGGTACGCGGTCGCGCACGTGCGCAGCGACGAGCTGAAGTTCGCGCGCACCGGGCTGCTCATGATGGCGCTGATCGTCGGCATGGCCGCAGTGGGCTTCATCGACGACTACCTCGGCGTCCGCAAGGGCCGGAACCTCGGCCTGCGCAAGCGGGGCAAGTCGATCGGTCAGCTGATCGTGGCCGCCACGTTCGCCTACATCGCGCTCGAGTGGGTGGGCGTGTCCACCAACCTCTCGTTCACCCGGCCCACGCTCACCGACCTCACCACGGTCGGCTGGTTCGTGATCGCGGTGCTCATCGTCGTCGGGTCGAGCAACGCGGTGAACCTCACCGACGGCATGGACGGCCTCGCCGCAGGCTCGGCGACGCTCGTCTTCATGGCGTTCACGATCATCGCGTTCTGGCAGTTCCGTCACCCCGACGTGTACTACATCGACTCGGCGTCCGCGATCGACCTCGCGGTGGTGTCGGCCGCGCTCGCGGGCGCGTGTGGCGGCTTCCTCTGGTGGAACGCCGCGCCGGCCCAGATCTTCATGGGGGACACGGGGTCGCTCGCGCTCGGGAGCGCGATGGCGGGCCTCGCGCTGCTCGGGGGCACGGTCCTGCTGCTGCCGATCCTCGGCGGGCTCTACGTGGTCGAGACCCTGAGCGTGATCGCGCAGGTCATCTCGTTTCGCGGGTTCGGCCGCCGCGTCCTGCGCATGGCCCCGATCCACCACCACTTCGAGGTGGGGGGCTGGCCCGAGTTCACGGTGATCGTGCGGCTGTGGCTGTTCGCGGGCGCGTGCGTCGCGCTCGGCCTCGGCTTGTTCTACGCGCACTTCATCAACATCCCCGGGGTGATCGAGTGAGCGAGCGCAGCGAGCGAACCATGGAGGTGAGCGAGCGCAGCGAGCGAACCATGGAGGTGAGCGAGCGCAGCGAGGTGAGCGGGCTTCGGGTGGTGGCCGTGGGACTGGGGGTGACCGGCGACGCCGTGCTGCGCTGGGCACACCGCGAGGGGCACTCCGTCGTGGTCGTCGACGACCGGCTCGACGCCGTGGCGCCGGCCCGACTCGAGGTCGCCCGGGCGCTCTCCGTTCCCGTGCAGGTCACGCCCACCGGAGCCGACGCCGACGCGCTCCTCGCCGCGGCCGACCTCGTGGTGCCGAGCCCGGGCGTACCCGAGGGTCATCCCTTCCTCCAGGCCGCGGTGCGGGCCGGGGTGCCGCGGCGCTCGGAGGTCGACCTGGCGGCGGAGCGACTCGCGGCGCGGGGCCGCACCCTGGTGGCGATCACCGGGACGAACGGCAAGACCACCGTCACCGAGCTCACCACCGCCATGTGCACGGCGTCGGGGGTGGACGCCGTCGCGGCGGGGAACATCGGCGCGCCGCTGCTCGACGAATCCGCCCGTGACGCGGACGCCGTCGTGGTCGCCGAGGTGTCGTCGTTCCAGCTCGCGTTCACGACCGCCGCGTTCCGACCCCGGGCCGCGGCGCTCCTCAACGTCGCCGACGACCACCTCGACTGGCACCGCACCTTCGCGGCATACGCCCAGGCCAAGGCCCGGATCTTCCGGTCCCAGGGTCCCGCCGACCTCCTCGTGTACAACGCCGACGATCCCGTGGTCGCCGCCCTCGCGGGTGAGGCACCCGGGCGCACCATCGCGTTCTCCGTGGTCCCCGACGCCGCGGCCGGCTACCGCGTCGTCACCGGTGCCACCGGGCGCACGCTGGTGACGGCCGACGGGCGCACGCTCGTCCCCGTCGACGCGTTGGCCGCCACCGCGCCCCACGACCTCGCCAACGTGCTCGCCGCGGCCGCGCTCGCGGTCGAGGTCGGTGCCACCTCCGAGGGGATCGCGGACGCGCTGCGCACCTTCACTCGGGGCGCGCACCGCGTGCAGCTGGTCGGCGAGGTCGACGGAGTGCGCTTCGTCGACGACTCGAAGGCCACCAATGTGCACGCGGCTCTCGCCGCGATCCGCGGGTTCGAACGGGCCGTCCTCATCGCCGGGGGCCGCAACAAGGGACTCGACCTGGCGCCGTTGCGCACCGGGGCCGATCACCTCGTGGCGGTCGTCGCGATCGGCGACAGCGCGGCCGACGTCGTCGCCGCGTTCACCGGTGTGCGCCCGGTGGTCACCGCGGTGAGCATGGCCGATGCGGTGCAGGCCGCCCGTGAGCTCGCCGGCCCGGGTGACGTGGTGCTGCTCTCACCCGCCTGCGCGTCGTTCGACTGGTACGGCTCGTACGCCGAGCGAGGCGACGACTTCGCCCGCGAGGTGGCGCGGCTCTCGGAGGTGTCCCGGTGAGCCGGCCCGACGCCCCCCGCACCCGCACGGTGCCGCGCCCGCACAACCGGGCGTCCGGCCGCGCCCGCCCCGCGGCTCCGTCGGCGCCGGGCCCGGTGCTGCTGCTGATCGGCGTGGTCGTCGCGCTCAACGTGATCGGCGCGGTGATGGTGCTGTCCGCGTCCTCGGTGGTGTCGCTCTCGAGCTACGGCTCCGCGTGGCGCGTGTTCGAGCGCCAGCTGCTGTGGACCGCGATCGGCGCGGTCGCCTTCGTCGTCACCTTCAAGGTCGACTACCGCCGCTGGCAGCGGTGGGCCGTCCCGTTGGTGGCGGTCGCGGCCGTCCTCTGCGCGGTGGTGCTCGTGCCGAACGTCGGCATCATGGTCGGCGGCTCGCGCCGCTGGCTCGGCATGGGGTGGCTCCGGTTCCAGCCCTCGGAGCTGGCGAAGATCGCGGTGCTGCTGTTCTCCGCCGACCTGCTCGCGCGTCGCCACGACGACGTGGGGGATTGGCGGGCGGTGCTGCGCCCGGTGCTCATGGTGTTCGCCACGCTCGCCGCGCTCGTGTACATCGAGCCCGACCTCGACTCCACCGTCGTCCTCGGGTTCATCACGGCGTCGGTGCTGATCGCGGGCGGGATCCGCCTCCGCCACCTCGGCGCGATCGCGGGCGCCGGGATCGGGCTCGCGGCGATCATGGCGATCGCGGAGCCGTACCGCCGCGCCCGGGTGTTCACGTTCCTGCACCCCACGGCCGACGCGTCGAACGCGGGCTACCAGATCGTCCAGTCGCTCATCGCGCTCGGCTCGGGCGGCGTCACCGGGGTGGGCCTCGGCGCCGGGAGCGCGAAGTGGCACTTCCTGCCGAACGCGCACACCGACTTCGTCTTCGCCATCATCGGCGAGGAGCTCGGTCTCGTCGGCTGCGTGCTGGTGCTCGCGCTCTTCGTGGGCTTCGCGGTCTTCGGCATCGCGATCGCGCTCCGGGCGCCCGACCGGTTCGGCATGCTCCTCGCCGCCGGCATCACGGTGTGGGTCACCTCGCAGGCCGCGGTCAACATCGGCGGCGTCACCGGCCTCCTGCCGGTGTCGGGGATCCCGCTGCCGTTCGTGTCCTTCGGCGGGTCGTCCCTCGTGATGACGATGCTCGCCGCCGGCGTGCTGGCGAACATCGGCCGCAACGTCCCTGGCCGATGACGGCCCCGACACCCGGCTCCACCTTCGTGGTCGTCACGGGGGGCGGCACCGGCGGGCACGTGTACCCGGCGCTCGCGGTTGCCGACGAGCTCGTGGCCCGCGGTCACGCTCGGTCGACCGTCCGCTTCCTCGGTTCGGCCCGCGGGCTCGAGGCGACCACGGTGCCCGCGGCGGGCTACGCGATCGACCTGCTGCCGGGGCGGGGCTTCCGGCGCAGCCTCCATCCCGACGCGGTCGTCCAGAACCTGCGGACCGCGTGGGACACCGTCGTCGCGCTCACCCGGGCCGTCACGATCCTGCGCCGGCTCCGCCCGGCGGTGGTGTTCGGGGTGGGCGGCTACGCCGCCGCGCCCGGTGTGCTCGCGGCCCGGTTGCTGCGGATCCCGGTGGTCGTCCACGAGCAGAACGCCGCCCCCGGTGTGGTCAACCGGGTCGCCGTCGCCCTCGGGGCCCGCGCCGCGATCTCGCTGCCCGCCACCGCCCTGGGGCGGGCCACCTTGACCGGCAACCCGGTCCGGGCCGCGATCGTGGCCGGGAGCGGGAGCGGGAGCGGGAGCGGGCGGGTGTCCGGGGCCGACGACGTGCGCACCGTCGGGGTCTTCGGCGGGAGCCTCGGCGCCCGGCGGGTCAACGACGCCACCCTCGACCTCGCCCGGCGCTGGCGTGACCGCACCGACGTGGTGATCCGCCACGTGACGGGTTCGCGCGACTACCAACGGTGTGTGGACGAGTGGTCGAAGCGGCCGTCGGGCGACGATGCCCTGCGGTACGAGCTGGTCGAGTACGAAGACGACATGCCCGGGCTCTACGCGAATGCCGACGTCGTCGTCACCCGCGCCGGCGCGGTGACCGTGGCCGAGCTCGCGGTGTCGGGCACGCCCGCGGTGGTCGTGCCGCTGCCGGGCGCGCCGAGCGACCACCAGACCGCCAACGGCCGGGCCTTGGTCGAGGCCGGCGCCGCGGTCCTCGTCCCTGACGCCGAGTTAGACGGCCCCCGGCTCACCCGCGAGCTCGACGCGCTGCTCGGCGACCCGGCCCGGCTCGCGGCCATGCGCGCGGGCGCGGCCACCCTCGCCCGGCCCGACGCCGCGGCCCGGGTGGCCGACCTGGTGGAGGAGGCGGCCGGTGTCCGCTGATCCCGCGGTCCTCGACCTCTCGGTCCTCGACCTCTCGGTGCCCCATCACATCCACGTCGTCGGCATCGGCGGCGCGGGCATGAGCGCGATCGCCGTGGTGCTGGCCCGGATGGGGCACACGGTCACGGGCTCCGACCTGAAGGACTCCCGCGCGCTCGAGCGGCTGCGCGCCGCGGGCATCGACGCACGCGTCGGGCACGCCGCGGCGAACATCGGGCCCGCGGTCGAAGCGGTGGTGATGTCCACCGCGATCCCGGCCACCAACCCCGAGATCGTCGAGGCGAACCGGCGCGGCATCCCGGTCCACCGGCGGGCCGAGGCGCTGCGTGCGCTCGTGGCCACGCGTCGGGGGATCGCCGTCGCGGGCAGCCACGGCAAGACGACCACGTCGTCGATGCTCGCGCTGGTGCTGCGCGGCGCAGGGTGGCGGCCCACCTTCCTCATCGGCGGCGACGTCAACGAGGTGGGGACCAACGCCGCGTACGACGACGGCGAGTGGCTGGTGGTCGAGGCCGACGAGAGCGACGGCACGTTCCTGGAGCTCCCGGCCGAGGCGGCGATCGTCACCAACGTCGAGGCCGACCACCTCGACCACTACGGCTCGTTCCCCGCGCTCGTGGACGCGTTCGTGCACTTCCTCGAGGGAGTGCCGGGGCCGCGGGTCGTGTGCGCCGACGAGCCCCATGCGGCCGCGATCGCGGCGCGGGTGGGCGCCCGCACCTACGGGTTCGCACCGGACGCCGACTACCACATCGTGTCCTGCACCGGCGGCCGCCACGGCAGCGAGGTCGTGCTCGCGCGCGACGGCGTGCCGCTCGGGTCGTTCTCCCTTCCGGTGCCGGGCGAGCACAACGCGACGAACGCCGTCGCCGCGGCCGCGCTCGCGACCGAGCTCGGGGTGCCGTGGGTCGACATCGCGCGGGCGCTGGCCGGGTTCGGCGGCGTGGCCCGGCGGTTCGAGTTCCGCGGCGAGCTCGACGGCGTCACCCTCATCGACGACTATGCCCACCTCCCCTCGGAGGTCCGGGCGGCGCTGCGCACCGCGCGCGCCGGCGGCTGGGGCCGCGTCGTCGCGGTGTTCCAGCCCCACCGCTACTCGCGCACGGCGAGCCTCTGGCGCGACTTCGCCGACGCGTTCACCGACGCCGACCTCCTCGTGCTCACCGACGTCTACTCGGCGGGGGAGTCGCCCCGGCCCGGGGTGTCGGGCCGGCTGCTCGTGCGCGCCGTGCTCGACGCGCACCCGGCGGCCTCGGTCGTGTACCTGCCCCACCGCTCCGACGTGGTCGACGTCGTGCCCCGGCTCACCCGCCCGGGCGACGTCGTCCTGACCCTCGGCGCGGGCGACCTCACCACCGTGCCCGACGCGTGGCTCGGCGCGGACGTCGGAGCCGGCGCCGGGTGAGCGCCAACCGCGCCCGCACCCACGGCGCGCTCGACGCCGTGGCCGCGGCACTCACCGACGCGCTCGGGCGCGGCGTCGCCCGGGAGGTCCCCGCGGCCGACCTCGGCACCTACCGGCTCGGTGGCCCGATCGCGGTGCTCGTCCGCGTCCCCAACGACGCCGCGCTCGCCGCGGTCTCGGCCGTGCTGGCCGAGCACCGGCCACCGGTGCTCGTCGTGGGCCGGGGCTCCAACCTGCTCGTGGCCGACCGCGGGTTCGCGGGTGTGGGCTTGGTGCTCGAGGGCGACTTCGAAGCCGTCACCGTGCTTCCCGGCGCGACCCGTGCGGTGGCGGGCGGCGCCGTGGCGCTCCCTGTGCTGGCCCGCCGGACCGCCGCGGCCGGGGCCTCCGGCCTCGAGTTCTACGTCGGGATCCCCGGTTCGGTCGGCGGCGCCGTGCGCATGAACGCGGGCGGCCACGGCCGCGAGACGCGTGAGGTGCTCGTGCACGCGCGGTTGCGCGACGTGCTCGACCCGGCGCGAGGCGTCACCACCGTCGCGACCACCGACCTCGCGTTCGGCTACCGCACCTCGGCGGTCGGCCCCACCGACGTGGTGGTCGACGCCGAGTTCGCCGTCGTCCCCGACGACCCCCGCGCGTGTGCCGACCGGATCGACGAGGTCGTCCGCTGGCGGCGCGAGCACCAGCCCGGCGGGGCGAACGGCGGGTCGGTGTTCCGCAACCCGCCCGGCGACGCCGCGGGGCGGCTGATCGACGTCAGCGGCTGCAAGGGCCTGCGGGTCGGCGGCGCGGTGGTGTCGGAGAAGCACGCCAACTTCATCCAGGCCGAGTCGGGCGCGAGCGCCGACGACGTGCACCGGCTGGTGGGGCTCGTGCGCGAGCGCGTGGCCGCGGCCACCGGCGTGACGCTGCGCCCCGAGCTCGTGATGGTCGGCTTCGAGGACGTGTCGTGAGCGCGAGCACCCGGGCCCCGGCCCCGCCCAGGCGTCGTCCGTCCGGATCGTCCGGCGCGGGGAGCGAGGCGCGCGGCCGCACGAAGGCCCGCGACGACCAGGGCGGCAAGGGCGGCAAGGGCGGGAAGGGCCGGAAGGGCGGGAGGGACGACATCACGGTCGACCCCGCGCACCGCCGCCGGGTCGTCCTGTGGGCCCTCGGCATCCTCACGGTGCTCGCCGCCCTCGCGGTCGGGGCCGCCGTCTCGCCCCTCCTCGCGGTGGATGCCGTGCAGGTCACCGGGGTCACCCCCGAGCGGGTGGCCGAGGTCCGCCGGGCCTCGGGGATCGCGGTCGGCGACTCGATCGTGACCTTCCTCCCCGGGCGGGTGGCCGGACGGGTGCGCGCGCTGCCCTGGGTCGGCGACGTGACGGTGGTCCGCTCGCTGCCCCACACCGTCCGCATCGAGGTGGTGGCGCGGATCCCGGTCGGCTGGACGAAGGCCGGGTCCGGGGTCCTCGTGGTCGACGCGACGAGCCGGGTGCTGTGGACGGCCGATGCACCGCCGCCCGGCGTGCCCGAGCTGGGAGGCGTGGCCGACGTCGCGCGGCCGGGGGGCGTGATCACACCGGCCTCGCTGGCCGCCGCGGCCGGCGCGCTCGGGACCGAGCTGCGGTCGCGTACCGCCGCGCTCGACCTGGAGGACGGCGCGCTGACCGCCCAGATCATCGGCGGCCCCCAGATCCGGTACGGATCGCCGTCCTCGGTGGGGGCCAAGGCTCGGGTCGCCGCGGCCGTGATGGGGTCGCTGCGGGGCGCCCCGGTGACCTACATCGACGTGAGCGTCCCCGCGGCGCCGGTCAGCGGATGACGGGGGCAGGACCGGGTGGAGACGGGTTGGGGCCGCGACCGGCGCGAAATCGGCGAAGGATCCCCCCGCGGGCGGGGATTGCGGTGAACAATGGGTATCAGGGACACGGGTCCGCACGGGCCCCGATGGATGCGTTCGCGACGGGAGCGTTCGTGATGGATGGGTTCGTGGTGGATGGGTTCGTGGTGGTCGCGTCCGCGAGGGATGAAGGGAACGGGTGATGCTGGCTGAGCCGCAGAACTACCTCGCCGTCATCAAGGTGGTCGGCGTCGGCGGCGGCGGTGGCAATGCCATCAACCGCATGATCGAATCCGGCCTCAAGGGCTGTGAGTTCGTGTCGGTCAACACCGACGCGCAGGCCCTCTTGATGAGCGACGCCGACGTCAAGCTCGACATCGGCCGCCAGCTCACGCGGGGCCTCGGCGCGGGGTCCGACCCCGAGGTCGGGCGCCAGGCCGCGGAGGATCACCGCGACGAGATCGAAGAGGTGCTGCGCGGCGCCGACATGGTGTTCATCACCGCGGGCGAGGGCGGTGGCACGGGCACCGGCGGCGCGCCGATCGTGGCCGAGATCGCCCGGGGCCTCGGAGCCCTGACCATCGCGATCGTCACCCGGCCGTTCGGGTTCGAGGGCCGCCGCCGCTCGGTGCAGGGCGACGCCGGCATCCAGACGCTGCGCGAGAAGGTCGACACGCTCATCGTCATCCCCAACGACCGCCTGCTCGACGTCGCCGACGACCGCACGTCGATGCTGTCGGCGTTCCGGATGGCCGACGACGTGCTCTTCCACGGCGTCCAGGGCATCACCGACCTGATCACCACGCCCGGCCTCATCAACACCGACTTCGCCGACGTCCGCATGATCATGCAGAACGCCGGCTCGGCCCTGATGGGCATCGGCCACGCCGCGGGCGACAGTCGCGCGGTCAACGCGGCCCGGGCCGCGATCTCGAGCCCGCTGCTCGAGGCCAGCCTCGAAGGGGCCCGCGGCCTGCTCCTCAACGTGTCCGGCCCGTCCGACCTCGGCCTGTTCGAGGTCAACGAGGCGGCCGAGATCGTGCGGGAGACCGCCCACCCCGACGCCAACATCATCTTCGGCGCGGTGATCGACGACGCCATGGGCGACGAGGTCCGCATCACGGTGATCGCGGCCGGGTTCGACCGCTTCGAGGGCGAGCGCGGCGCCGCCGCCACCACCCTCACCCCCGACAAGCGCGAGCCGGCCACCTTCCTGCGGGACGCCCCGCGGGTCGGCCGGCGAGCCGAGGGGCGCCCGTCCGCCGGACTCGGCCTCGACGTCGACGACGATCGGGCCGACGACTTCGACGGTGGGGACGACGGCGGCGACGACGAGTTCGACGTCCCCGAGTTCCTGCGCTGACCGACCCGTCGGCGTCGCTCGAGCGCGTCCTCGGCGCGGCCCGGGTCCGCTGGACGGATCGCCGCGGCGGGGTGTCCGCGCCGCCGTACGCGTCGGCCAACCTCGGGACGCACGTGGGTGACGATCCCGCCGCGGTGGCGGAGAACCGGGCGCGCCTCGCCGCGGCGGAGGGTCTGCCCGACCCCGCCACGTGGTGGTTCCTTCACCAGGTCCACGGCCCCGTCGTCGTCACGGTCGCCGCGCCGTTCCCCACCGGCGCACCCGTGCCCGCGGCCGACGCCGCGGTCACCGCGGTCCGCGCCGTCGCGCTGGTGGTGCTCACGGCCGACTGCGCGCCCGTCGCCATCGCCGACGACGAGGCGGTCGGCGTGGTCCACGTGGGCTGGCGGGGGCTCGAGGCCGGGGTGGTGGCCGCGGCGGTCGACGCCCTGCGGGCGATCGGGCGCGGGCCGGTGCGGGCCGCGATCGGCCCCTGCATCCGCCCCGCTCACTACGAGTTCGGCCGGGCCGACCTCGCCCGGCTCGCGGCCCGGTTCGGGCCCGCGGTCGAGGGGCGCACGAGCGCGGGCACGCCTGCGCTCGACGTCGCCGCCGGGGTGCGGGCCGCGTTCGCCGAGTGTGGGGTCACCGACGTCGACGACACCGGCGGGTGCACCGCCGCCGAGCCCGACCGGTTCTTCTCGTTCCGGCGCGACGGCGTGACCGGCCGCCAGGGCGTGGTGGTGGTGAAGCCGTGACCACGCCCACACCCCGCGATGACGCCACGGTGATCGCGGCGACCTGGGCCGACGCCACCGCGCGGGTCGCGGCCGCGGCCCGACGGGCCGGACGGGACCCCGCGTCGGTGCGGATCGTCGCGGCCACGAAGACCGTCCCGGTCGAGCGGATCCGGGCGCTGCTGGCCGCGGGCTGCGGCGACCTCGGCGAGAACCGGGCCCAGGAGCTGGTGGCCAAGGCCCCCGAGCTCGCCCACGCGGTCGCGGGCGGCCCGCCCACGTGGCACTTCATCGGTCCGCTGCAGCGCAACAAGATCAAGGCCCTCGCGCCGCTGGTGTCGTGCTGGCACACGATCGACCGGGCCGCGCTCGTCCCCGGGATCGCGACCCACGCGCCCGGCGCGACGGTGCTCGTCGAGGTGAACCTGGCCCGGGAGCCCCAGAAGGCCGGTTGCGACCCCGACGACGTCGCCGCGCTGGTGGCCCAGGCCGACCGGGCCGGGCTCCGGGTGGTCGGGCTCATGACCGTGCCGCCGCGCGGCGGCGACCCGCGGCCGTGGTTCGCCGACCTCGCGGCCCGGGCCGCGGACCTCGGCCTGCCCGAGTGCTCGATGGGCATGAGCGAGGACTTCGAGGCCGCGGTGGAGGAGGGGGCCACGATGGTCCGCCTCGGCCGTGTGCTCCTCGGCGTGCGCCCGCCGACCGGGCCGGGCGGGTCGGCGGGGAACGGGGCCGATGTGCACGGTTTCGGCGGCTCCCCAGGGTAGCCTGACCCTCGTGGCATCGTTCATGAAGCGGGCGATGGTGTACCTGGGGCTCCAAGACGACGACGAGCACCAGTACGACCAGTACGGGTACTCCGAGTACCCCGCCGACGAGCACGACGACACCGCGGAGCAGCCGGGGTACGGACGCGAGCCGTACCGGACTCCCTACGACCGGGGCCCCGCGCCCGAGGTCCACGACCGCTCCGGCGACATCCGTGAGCTGCGGCCGGCCCCGGAGCCCTACGGCAAGGAGCCGACCGTGCGCACGATCCCGCGCGACGAGCCGCCGTCGGCGGTCACGGTGTCGCCCGGGGTGATGCGCAGCGCGGCCGGGTCGGCACGCGTGCACATCGTCGAGCCCCACGGGTTCAACGACGCCCAGGAGATCGGCGACCGCCTCAAGGTCGGTCAGCCGGTCATCCTCAACCTCCAGAACGTTCCGCGCGACCTCCAGCGCCGGCTGATCGACTTCTCGAGCGGACTCGCCTACGCCGTGGGCGGATCGATGTCCCGGGTGGCAGACCAGGTGTTCCTGCTGACGCCCACCAACGTCGAGGTCTCCCAGGAGGAGAAGGAACGGCTCCAGGCGCGCGGGCTGTACCACGGCTGACCCTGGGCTGAATCGTGAACGAGATCCTCTGCGCGCTCATCACCGTCTTCATCGTCGTCGTCTTCGCCCGGGTGATCCTCTCGTGGTTCCCGGTGCGACCGGGCACGGGCCTCGCCCAGCTCAACGGCCTGCTGATCGACCTGACCGAGTGGGTCCTGGCCCCCATGCGCCGGGTGATCCCGCCGGTGGGGATGATCGACGTCTCGTTCCTGGTCCTCACCTTCGGGCTGTTCATCCTCCGGGGCGTCATCTGCTGATTCCGGGCAATCGGACGGGAAGGTGCCGGGAGCGCGGGTCCCTCGGTAGCATGGCCCGCCATGGACGTGACTCCGCAGGAACTTCGCGACATCGAGATCAGGGAATCGTTCCGGGGCTACCACCGGGACGACGTGGACGAGCTCCTCGAGCGCGCCGCCGCGACGATCGAGCATCTCGAGCACCAGATCCGCATCCTCCAGGAGCGGCTCTCCGCCGGGTCGGCCTCCGCGCCGGCGCCGCGTCGCGAGCCCGAGCGTGCTCCGGTGCCCGCGCCGGCTCCCACGCCGGTCGCCGCGCCCGCCCCGGTCCCCGCGCCGGTGCCCGTGCCCGACACCGACGTGATCCAGCGCACGCTGATCCTCGCCCAGCGCGCGGCCGACGAAGCCGTCGCCGAGGCCCAGGCGCGGGCCCAGCAGCTCACCGGGGAGGCCGAGGCCAAGGCCCAGGCGATGGTGAGCGAGGCGGAGTCCACCGCCCGGCGGATCGCCGAGACCGAGCGCCGCCGCATCGAGACCGAGATCGCCCAGCTCGGCGCGAGCCGCGACGCCCTCACCTCCGACGTCGACGCGCTCGAGCGCTTCGCGGACGAGTACCGCGACCGCATCCGGCGCGCGATCGAGGCCGAGCTGCTCCACCTCACCGCGGCGAGCGCGAGCTCGGAGTCGTTCCCGCCCCGGCCCCTCCTCCAGACCGAGGGCATGATCCTCCCGGCGGCGGTCCCGCCGGTCGCGGAGCTGCCCGTCGCGGCCCCGGTCGTTCCGGCTGCCCCGGTCGCCCCGGTCGCCCCGGCTGCCCCGGTCGCCCCGGCCCCGGTCGCCCCGCCGCGCCCGGTCGAGCCCGAGGCCACCGCCGCCGTCGCGGTCGTCGCGTACGCGCCGGAGCCGGAGCCCGCGTGGAGCCCCGAGCCCGCCGGCGGCTGGAGCGGCGACGCCGCGCCGGCCGACGACACCTGGGGCGGCGCCCCGGCCACGGCCGACGACTGGGCCGCGTCCGAGTCGCTCGACGACGACGCGTTCTTCGCCTCGCTGCGGGAGGCCGTCCGCGACGACGAGCCCCTCGGGCCCCGCGACGAGTACGAGGACGAGCTCGAGGACGACGACGCCAGCCGCAAGCTCTTCCGCCGCCGCCGGTAGGGCCTAGCGCACCACCTCGAGCACGACCCCGACCGCCGTCCCCTCGACGGCGAGCTCGGCGTCGCCCGGCGCGGGCGCGCCGTCCTGCACCGTCCACGCGACCGCGAGCACCTCGCCCGCGATCCAGTCGCCGTGGCGGACCGCGGCGTCGTGCACCAGCCCGGCTCCGCGCAGCGTGACCCGGATCCGGTCGACGAGCTCGAGGCCCTGCTCCTTGCGGAGGTCGTTGATCGCGCGCACGAGCTCGCGGGCGAGGCCCTCGAGCCGCAGGTCGCCGTCGACGGTGGTGTCGAGCGCGACCGCGACCGGACCGTCCTGCACCACGGCGAGCTCCTCGTGGGCCGCGGCGCGGATCTCGACGTCGTCGGGGCCGATCACCACGGCCTCGCCCTCGATCTCGACCCGGTACTCGCCGTCGCGCTCGAAGGCCCGGCGGATCGCCGCGCCGTCGCCCGCCGCGAGCACCTCGCGCAGCTTGGGCACGAGCGGCCCGAGGCGGGGACCGAGGGCCCGGAAGTTGGGGACGACCGTGTAGTCGAGCAGCCCCTCGAGGTCCTGCACCGGCTCGATGCGCTTCACGTTCAGCTCGTCGGCGATCTCCTGCACCACCTCGGCCGACCAGTCGACCCCGGGGAAGAGCACCAGGGCGCGGGGGAGCGGCTGGCGCACCTTCACCTTGGCCTCGGTGCGGGCGGAGCGCCCGAGCGTGACGACCTGGCGGGCCGCGGCCATCTCGGCCTCGAGCGCGGGATCGACGGCGCCGATGTCGGCGGTGGGCCAGTCGGCGAGGTGCACCGACCCGGCGCCGGGCACGAGGTTGCGCCACACCTCGTCGGCCACGAACGGGCAGTAGGGAGCGAGGAGCAGCACCGCAGTGGTGAGTGCCTCGTGGAGCGTGGCGTGCGCGGCCGGGTCGGACGCCTTCCAGAACCGGGACCGCGACCGGCGCACGTACCAGTTGGAGCAGTCGTCGATCAGGGAGTCGAGTGCTTGCGCGCCGCGCAGCGCGTCGAACTGCTCGAGCGCGTCGGTGACCTCGGCCACCGTGGAGTGCACCCGGGAGCGGATCCACCGGTCGAGCACGTGGGCGGAGGGCGCCGTGGGAGCCGAGCCCGGCTCCCAACCGTCGAGGTTCGCGTAGGTGACGAAGAAGGAGTAGGTGTTCCAGAGGGTGATGAGGAACCGGCGGGTCGACTCGTCGATGCCCTCCACGAAGACCCGGCGCGGGGTCCAGGGCGATCCGGCCGAGAAGAAGTACCAGCGGAGCGCGTCGGCGCCGCGGGAGTCGAGCACGGTCCAGGGGTCGATGACGTTGCCCTTGGACTTCGACATCTTCTGGCCGTCCTGGTCGACCACGTGGGCCAGGCACACGACGTTGCGGTAGGGCGAGCGGCCGAACACCAGCGTGTTCACCGCGAGCAGCGAGTAGAACCAGCCCCGGGTCTGGTCGATCGCCTCGCAGATGAAGTCGGCCGGGAAGCGCGTGGCGAACGGGTCGTCGGCGCTGAACGGGTGGTGGAACTGGGCCGCGGGCATCGACCCGGAGTCGAACCACGCGTCGAGCACCGGCTCGACACGGTGGGCGTTGCCGCCGCACCCGGGGCAGCGCACGACGATGTCGTCGACGTAGGGGCGGTGGAGGTCGAGGTCGTCGAGGGGGCGGCCCGCGAGCTCGGCCAGCTCCGACACCGAGCCGACGCACTCGTCGCGCCCGCAGTCGTCGCAGCGCCACACCGGAATGGGGGTGCCCCAGAACCGGTCGCGCGACAGCGCCCAGTCGACGTTGTGCTCGAGCCAGTCGCCGAAGCGCCCGTGCTTGATGTGCTCGGGGTGCCAGCCGATCTGCTCGTTCTCGCGGATCATGTCGTCGCGGTGGCGCGCGGTGCGGGCGAACCAGGTGGGCTTGGCCCAGTAGATGAGCGCGGTGCCGCAACGCCAGCAGTGCGGGTACGAGTGGGTGTAGGGCTCGATCTCCTCGAGCCGCCCCGACGCCCGGAGGGCCGTGATGAGGTCGTGGTCGGCATCCTTGACGAACTGCCCCGCGTAGGGCGCGGGCATCGACGCGTCGAACGCGCCGTCGGGGCCGACCGGGTTGAGCACGCCGATGCCCTCACGGGCGGCGACCTCGCGGTCGACCTCACCGAACGCGGGCGCGAGGTGCACGATCCCGGAGCCGTCGGCGTCGGTGACGAACTCGTCGGCCACCACCCGGAAGTAGTCGCCCGTCGTGGGGTCGGGTGAGGGGGCGGGCCAGGGATCAGGAGGCGCGAGGAGGTCGAAGGGGCGCTCGTAGCGCCGCCCGACGAGGCTCGCGGCGTCGACCGGGCCCACCACCTCGGCGTCGGGCCCGAGCACAGCCTCGACCCGGCTCGCGGCCATCACCACGTCGCGGGTGGCTCGCCGCACGCGCACGTAGTCCATCCCGGGGCCGACCGCGACTGCGGTGTTGGACGGCAGGGTCCACGGGGTGGTCGTCCATACGAGGAGGTCGAACTCGGCGTCCACCACCGGGAACCGCACGTAGACCGACTCCTCGGTGACGTCACGGTAGGCGCCGGGCTGGCCGAGCTCGTGGCTCGAGAGGGCGGTGCCGCAACGGGCGCAGTAGGGGACGACCTTGAAGCCCTCCTCGATGTCGCCGTTGCCCCACATCTGGGCGAACAGCCACCAGACGCTCTCCACGAACTCGTTCGACATCGTCCAGTAGGCGTCGTCGATGTCGAGCCACATGCCGATGCGCTTGGTGAGGTCCTCGAAGTCCCCCACGTAGCGCTGGACCGATTCCCGGCACTTCCGGTTGAACGCCTCGATGCCGTAGGCCTCGATCTGCTGCTTGCCCGAGAAGCCCAGCTCCTTCTCGACCTCCACCTCCACCGGCAGGCCGTGGCAGTCCCAGCCGGCCTTGCGGGCGACGTACTTGCCCCGCATGGTGTGGAAGCGGGGGTAGAGGTCCTTGAACAGGCGGGCCCACACGTGGTGGATGCCGGGGCGGCCGTTGGCCGTGGGCGGACCCTCGTAGAAGACCCAGGCGGGGGCTCCCTCGCGGCGGCGCATGCTCTCGGCGAAGGTGTCGTCGGCGGCCCACCGCGCGAGCACGGTCGTCTCGAGTGCGGGCAGGTCGAGCGAGCGGTCGACGGGGGAGAAGGGCATCGGGCGTACAGTACCGGCGGCCTTTTCCCGACCCGGAGCCAGAATCGCGTGGCGGATCCCGATCGGAGCCCGTACCGAACGACCGACGACGGTCTGCTCGTCGATGTCCACGTGCAGCCCCGGGCCGGACGTCGCGGCGTGACCGGCCGCCATGGCGATGCGGTGAAGGTGCGGGTCACCGCGCCACCGGCCGACGGGCGCGCCAACGAGGAGACCGCGGTGGTGCTGGCCGCCGCGTTGGGGGTCGCGCCGGGTGCGGTCACCCTCGTGCAGGGCGGCAGGTCCCGCTGGAAGCGCTTCGCGGTGCGGGGCGACGGCGCCGTCCTGGCCGCCCGGCTGGAGGTGCTGCTGGCCGAGGGTCCGCCGCCGCGGTAGGCGAACAACGGGGGCTGGGGAGGGGAATCACCGTGGCCGTGGCCGGGGACCGGTACGATCTGCACCTTTCCGGGACCGGGGGACCGTCCTGGAGTCCAATCGCGGGGGCGCGTTCGGCGCCGCCCGGCAGAGGAAGGCAGGCGCATGGCCCCGGCGGCGACGAAGAAGGCCTCGGGAACGAAGGCCGTCCCGGCGAAGGCCGCGGTGGCCAAGAAGGCCGCGCCCGCGAAGGCGACGGCGAAGCAGGCCGCGCCCGCGAAGGCGGCGGCGAAGAAGGCCACGCCCGCGAAGACGCCAGCCCCGGCCAAGAAGGCCGCGCCCGCGAAGACGGCTGCTCCGGCCAAGAAGGCTGCAGCTCCGGCCAAGGCCGCGGCTCCCACGAAGAAGGCCACGCCGGCCAAGGCGCCGGCCCCGGCCAAGAAGGCCGCGCCCGCGAAGGCGGCTGCTCCGGCCAAGAAGGCTGCTGCTCCGGCCAAGGCCGCGGCTCCGGCGAAGGTGGCGGCTCCGGCGAAGGTGGCGGCTCCGGCGAAGGTGGCGGCTCCGGCGAAGGTGGCGGCGCCCGCGAAGGCGCCCCGCAAGAAGACGGTGATCTGCTCGCTGTCGGGCTTCGAGGTGATGCCCGGGTCGGCCGGCCTCACGCCCAAGACCAAGGACCGCCTCAAGGAGAAG
>Ga0302322_100001462_pt1 | contig 19293 bp, 17 predicted proteins | sample Fen_T0_2_FD_203757 | JGI IMG/M metagenome (GOLD analysis project Ga0302322, IMG submission 203757) | Peat permafrost microbial communities from Stordalen Mire near Abisko, Sweden - Fen_T0_2 | ecosystem: Environmental > Terrestrial > Soil > Wetlands > Permafrost | place: Sweden: Abisko... | reverse complement strand
TCAAGCTCATCGCCTGGTACGACAACGAGTGGGGCTACAGCAACCGCACCGTCGAGCTCGCCTCGATGATCGCCGCCAAACTGTAGGCATCTCGTTTCGAAAACGAAACAGGGCTCTGGAGAAATCCAGGGCCCTTTTTCATGGACCTCTAATTCCGGGGGTGCGTTGCGTCTATCATGGGCTGCTTTGCACCTCGGCCTTGATCCTCGACGGGGCTTAGCGCAATCTCATCCATCATGATGCGATTACTGAGGGTTGTTTCGAGTCTACTTCTGGGGGTGACCGGTTTCGCGGTTCTGGCGGCGCAGCCGGCATCGGCGCAAGAGCCGGCTGGCGCGCCCGATCCCGCACTGCAAGCGGCCAAGGCCGCCTTCGAGGAAGCCCAGACCCTCTACACCAAGGACCAGTTCGAGGAGGCCGCCGCCAAATTCATGGTGGCCTTCGACAGGAAGCCCTTCGGCCCGTTTCTTTTCAACGCCGCTGTCGCCTACGAGAAGGCCCTGCAGTACCAGAAGGCCGTCGATGCCTTCCTGAAGTACCTCGAAGTCGAGCCCCAGGCGCGGGACGCCGCCGAGGTCAAAGGGCGTATCGAGAGCCTGAAGGGGGTCTTGGCAACCCACGCGACGAGCGGCAACCCGACGCAGGAAAAGGCTCCGGAACACGTTCTGCCGACCATTGCGACCAAGGGGTTGGTCATTATCGAGTCCAAACCACAGGGGGCAAGCGTCTACCTGGACGACAAGTCCAAGGGGGTCTTTGCCATCACCCCTTGGCAGGGCTCGCTAGAGCCCAAGCAGACCAAGCTGCTGTTTGAAGCCAAGGGGTTCAAACCCGAGGAGCGCGTGATCAATCCGCGCACGGACAAGATCCTTGAGATCTACATCTCCCTGTCCGAACAGCACTTCCTGGGCTGGATCGAGGTCGTTTCCAACGTTCCCGGCGCGGAGGTGTACATCGACAAGCTGGAAATCGGCGCCATCGGCCGAACGCCTTACACCGGGCACCTCAAGCCGGGCAAACACACCCTGTGGGTGCAGAAGGCCGGCTACGAGGCCTCACGCAAAGATATCGATGTCGAACCTGGCACCGCGACGACCCACACCGTGAATCTCGAGCTCATCGGCTACGGCACCCTGAAAGCCGGCAGCAAGGCCAGCGAAGGCGGCAAGCTCGTTGTCGATGGTACGCCGGCCTGCACCCTGCCGTGCGAGCAGCAGCTCAAGCCAGGCGATCACGTTCTTCAGGTTCAGAAAGAGGGTATGGAGAACTACGACGGGAAACTGGCCGTCAACCGTGCCGATACGACCTTCATGGACCTCAATTACTCGCCCAAGCCGTCGCGCGTGAAGGCCTGGACCGAGGCGGTCTTTTCCGCGGCCCTGTTCGGGGGCGGGATCTTCCTGGGTGTGAAGGGCAATCAGGTCAAGGACGACATCAACAAAGACATCAAGGACACCACCAAGCTCATCAACACCAGCGACACGCGCAAGAACAATGGAAAGTACTACTACATTGGGGCGGACGTCTGCTTGGGACTTGGCCTGGTGACGGCGGCGCTGGCCACCTGGAACTTCTTGGAATCCGGGCCGCCAAGTACTGCAACCTTCAAAACTACCAACACCACCGCCAACCCAAACAGTGGCAAGTTCAGCTTCGCACCCATGGGCGTCCCAAGTGGTGCAGGCCTGGCCGCGACGGGGAGTTTCTGACATGCGCTTCACGACGATTCTTTTGCTCGCGGGTCTTGGGGTGATGGGCTGCAATCCCAGCGACTTCAACACCATCCTCGACAAGGCGCCTGTGCAAGAGCTGGGCACACCAGGTGCCAGCACCGGCTCGCTGTTCGTCCTGCCTTTGCCCGCACCGGATCCGGCCAGCAAGGTCGCGGCTCGCCTGTTGGTGTCGCGCAAGGACAGCAACTACCTGGCTACGGCTGACTATGACATGAATGGCAAGGCAACCTTGCACGAGGCCAGCGATGTCGAAACCGCGCTCGGTAGCCCGGTCTACAGTTCTGCCAGGCGACTGGACGGGGCGATCATCTTCGGTACGCCCAGCTTTGGTGGCGGCAAGAACCCCGGAGGGAAAGTCACCACGTTTGCCGTTGGTAGCAAGGCAGACGGGAGCGCGTCCTTCACCCCCCTGAGCAACATCCAAGGGGGCGGGCACATGGGGATTTCCGTCGCTGCGGGATTCATCACCGGTGCGCCCACGGGGGACTTCGTCGCTGTGGGTGACAATTCCGTTCAGTTGGTGGGCACGGATCCAGTGGTGCCTCAACTCGCAAGTTCCGCCGACACCTGCCAAGCTCTTCAACTGGGCAGCACCACCGGCGACTTCTACGCGTTCCGTCCCGTGGTGGTGGCGGATGTCCTCGCGGGCGCCTATGACGAGATCGTCCTGGGCGGGCAGGTTGCCGGTCAGGGACAGGTTCTGGTCGTCCAGTACGACGGCACCGCCGTACTTTCTTGCCCGACCAAGATTCTCTCCGTCGGCGCGTCGACTGGCTTTGGCGCATCCCTGGCAGCCGGTGATTTCGACGGTGATGGGCACATGGATCTTGCGGTGGGAAATCCCCCGGATCGGGTCTACGTCTACTTCGGCCCGCTCGATGCGAAGATTGCTCCGGACGTGACCATCCTCGGCGCAACCCCGACCCAATTCGGCAAGCAGATCGCCGCCTACACCATGCCGGGGCAGGCGACCGCGCAGCTGATGGTGGCGGATCCCGCCGCGACCTCGCCCGGGGGCGTGGGCAAGGTCATGATCTTCAATGTCTCGCGCAGCACGCCCACCATCCAGAGCAGCGAGGCGGTCGCGACCCTGTTCGACTCCAACAAGGATTCGGATCCGGGCCTGTTCGGCCTCAACCTGGGTGGCGTGCAATTCAACACCGGGCTATGCAACCCGGTCGGCGGGGTGCAACTCGTCCCCTGGGCCGCGCTGGGGCCCAACCTCTTCACCTTCTTTGCCTACAGCGGCCCCGGCGCTCCCGCGGATCCGCGCTGCTCTAAGTAGGCTAGTCGCCGCGGACGGCTCTCACCAAGGCCTCGACGCTGGCGATTGGGGTCTCGGGATAGATCCCGTGGCCCAGGTTGAAGATGTGGCCCTTGCCACCGCCTTCGGCCATGACCTTGGCGACCTGGCGGCGCAGGCGATCCTCGGGAGCGAGCAGCAACGCGGGGTCTAGGTTTCCCTGGATGGCGAAGGGCTCAGACGTTCCGGCTTGCAGCCGCGCCCGTGCCTCGCCAAGTGGTAGCCGCCAGTCGATGCTGTAGACGTCTGCCCCGACCTTGGCGATGCGTTCGAGAAGCGTGGTGGCGCCATTGGGGAAATAGATGACTGGAACACCGGTGGCCTTGATAGCCGCGACGAGCGCCTGGGTGGGGCCGCACACGAACTCGTCCCATTCCTCGGGCGAAACCACGCCGACCCAGGAATCGAAGATTTGGATGGCCTGTGCGCCCGCCGCGACCTGGGCGAGCAGATAGGAACGCGTTGCCGATTCGATAAGCGCGAGCAGGCGATGGGCGGTTTCAGGATCGCGGCCAAAGAGCTTCTTGGTTTCGATGAAATGCTTGCCGGTCTTGCCTTCGATGGCGTACGTCGCGGTGGTGAAAGGCGCCCCGGCGAAACCGATGAGCGGCGTTTCCCCGAGCTTGTCCTTGAGAAGTCGGATGGTTTCGTACACGAAGGGCGTGGTCCCCCAGGGGTCGAAGACCCGCATGCGAGCCAAATCTTCCGCGCCACGAACCGGGGCGGGCAGGGTGGGGCCAAGTTCGGTGAAGACGACCTCCAGCCCCATGGCTTCGAGGGGAATGAGCAGATCCGAGAATAGAATCGCAGCATCGAAGCCGAAGCGGCGGATGGGCTGCAAGGTGACTTCCATGGCAAGCGCGGGCGTCTTGCACAACTCCAGGAAGGTGACGTTCTTGCGGATCTCCCGGTACTCGGGCAGGTAGCGCCCGGCCTGGCGCATGAGCCAAAGCGGTGGGCGGGGCGTGGCTTGTCCGCGGCAGGCAGCGAGGAAGAGCGATTCCATGGCTACTTTCTACCTCAGCCCGGGGGCCTGTCGACTTCCTTCCTGGGTGACCTGGAAGAATGTTGAAGTGATACTTGAGGTAACGCTTTTGCCAGCCGAGTTCTAGGCTACGGCGGGCTTGCCGCACAACCGGCAACGATTGTCCTGGCCAATCACGCCAACGCAGGCGTCGTCGCCGCACAAGCGCCGGTTGGGGTCGAAATCGGAAGACAGGTCTTCGCTGCCAGGCTCGCCGGGGGCGGCGTCTCGTGCAGCAGAATCCTCACCGGTACCAGAGTCGGGCGCAGGGGAATCGGCTTCGCCTGTGTCGCTGGCGCCGCACTCCGTGCACTTGCCATCGTCACCGATGATGCCAACGCAACTTCCATCGGGACAAAGCCTGCGCTGCGGGTTGAAGTTCGAATCGTTTTCGCTTTCCGATGCCATGCTAGGGGCCTCTTGGGGCAATGGTTGGTTTGCTGTTCATGTTGTTGTCGTCGCCGAAGCACTTCATGATCGCATCGCAGGCCGGGTTAGCCAAGAGGTCCGACACGGGTCCGGATTTCGGTGACCATCCCCGGAGGTAGCAGGGGCGCCATGCGTTGCAGGATTTCGCCGCGCAGGAGGGTGAGGTGATGGGCGATGGCCGAGCTCGAAACGCGCACATACAGGGTGCCGTCGCGCAGGGAATCCGGACGCGTATGCTTGCGCAGGAAGTCCCCGCCGATATCGGCATAAATCAAGAAAACGCGCTGCTCTCGCCCGCGCCAGTCGCCCCCGATCTTGCCCACAACGGTGGAAACCAGGGCCGAGGCGAGTTCGGGCTCACTCTTGCGACGGCGGGGACGCGACTGGAATGCCACGGCGGCAAGGTATACACCTCGCTCTCCGGTTGGCAAGCGCGGCAGTTGGGCGGTATCGTCGGGCCATGCCGCTTGAAATCGTTGCCACGGATGCCGCGCCCAAGGCCATTGGTCCCTATTCCCAGGCCGTGATTGCACCGGCCGGCAGGCTGGTCTTCTGTTCTGGGCAAATCCCCATCGACCCTCAAACCGGCGAATTGGCGGGCGCGGGGGACATCCGACAGGAAACGCACCGGGTGATGAAGAACCTGGACGCGGTGCTAAAGGCCGCGGGCGCATCGTTCGCCGACATGGTGAAGAGCACCATCTACCTCGTCGACCTGAAGAATTTCTCGGCGGTGAACGAAGTCTACGGGAGCTATTTTTCGGGATCCCCACCGGCGCGCGCGACCATCCAAGTGGCAGCGCTTCCGCGCGGCGCACAGGTCGAAATCGACGCCATTGCGATGGCGTCCTAGACCGTGTTCAAGCTCATCCAACCCGGGCTGCGGCCCGGCGGAACAAGACGCTGGTCAGACGACCTTGGTGACCTTGCCGGAACGCAGGCATCGCGTGCAAACACGGATGTGCTTGCGCGATCCACCGGCAAGGATATGCACCCGCTGCAGATTAGGCCGCTGGATGCTCTTGGTCTTGATGTTCGAGTGGCTAACACGGTTGGCCACCTGTCTAAGTTTGCCGCAAATTTCACACTGCGCTGGCATGGTTTCTCCGAAGGGGGCTAGCATTAGCACCTGTTGATGCTATCCGCAAGCGTGCATTCAAAGCTATCGGTCGCGATCCTCCTTCTGGTCGCTTGCCTTCCGTGCGCGTGCCGGGGCAAGCGGCCGTCAGCTCGAGCGTCGTCGGCATTGCACGACGCCAGCCAGGGGCCAGAGCCCTCGCCCTCGAATCTCGAAGGCGTGGTTCGCGATCGGCGGGGCGAGCCCTTGCCAGACGTGCTCGTGATTGCCTGGCCCAAGGGAAAACGCGGTGATGCCGTGGCGCAGGCGCGAACCGCCGAGGACGGCCGCTTTCTTCTGCCAGGGCTACGCCCAGATCGCTGGATGCTGCTGGTCGAGGCGGGCGGGCTTGGCACGCTGGAAACCGAACGGCAGGTGCCGGAAGACGGGCCTGCAGAGCTCATGCTCGAGGGCGAGAGCCGCACACTCACGGGCGTCGTCACCGACAGCGCAGGCCGGCGCCAGAGTGGCGCCCATGTCACGCTGGGAAGTCCGGGACTCCGCTGGACCCGCGCAACGGAAAGCGATGTGAACGGGATCTTCGAAATGAAGGGTCTCGGCAACGGCCGCTTTACTCTTCGGGCGACGCTTGGAACGCGGGCTTCGCCCTCCGCGGTGGTCATGCTGGACGAGTCGCCCGTGCGGCCTGCGCATGTTCGGCTGTCGCTCCAGACGGGCGTGTTTGTTGAAGGCAGGGTGCTCGATGACACGAGCCGGCCGCTCGTGGGGGCCATGGTGGACGTCATGGCCATGCCCTCGGATGACTTGCCGGTCTCTGGGCAATCCGGACGCGAGGGGCGCTACCGCCTGGGCCCCGTGGCCCCGGGCAAGTACCAGCTGCTCGCACGGTTGGAGAATTACGTGGTGCTGGACGCGCCTGAACCGCAGCTTGGATCGCGCGAGAAGGAATCGTTCGATCTGCGCCTTGCCCGCACCGCGCGGGTTGCCGGCCGCGTGCTTGATGAATCTGGGCAGCCCATGATGGGCGTGCATGTGTTCGCGATTTCTCTCATTGGCGGACACGACGACTTGGTCGTGATTCCGGGCGCGCTCCCGCCGGCAGCGGAAGCCGCCGAATTGCCGGTTGGGCGCTTGCTTCGCCCGGGCGGGCTTCGTTCGAGTCCGACGGACAAGAGCGGTCGCTTCGACATCAGTGGGCTCTCGCCGGGGCGTGCTCGCATCGAGATAAGGCACCCCGATAAACTCCTCTTTCGGCGCGAGCCCTTGCTGCTCGTTCCCGGCGACCAGCGCGACCTCGGCGACCTGACCATGCAGGCCGGGGCCACGTTGGCGGGCAGGGTGCTTGATGACGAGGGCCGTCCCGCCGAGGGGGCCGTGGTCGAGGCCAGACTTGCGGGCAAGTTCGCGCGACCGGCCATGCGGACGACGGCGGATGGGAAGGGGGAGTTTTCCTTGCGGGTTCCCCTCGGCGACTATGCACTCACCGCCCAAACCGAGGGGCTTGTTTCCGCGACTCCGCTGCCTTTGCATGTGCAAGCGGACGTGCAAGCTGATTCCTGTGTGCTGAGACTGGCGCCGCGACCGCCCAAGGCACTAAGGCGCTGACACTTTGATGTCGTCGAAGACCGCCATCATGCCGCCGTAGACACCCAGACCGACGGTGCCAACGTCGCTGGTCATAGAAACGCTGGTGTCTGTCGCCGCCACAAGCAGCGTGCCGTCTAGGGATCCCTCGACCACCACATTGTCGGCAGCGCCCGACACTCTGACCTTGAGGACGTGCCATTCGTTCTCTGCAACGGACACGTTGGCCAGCGTGCCGAACGCGGTTCCATTTCGGCGCAAACCCAGCTTGCCATCGCCACGCAAAGCAACCGCATAGAAATGCGTCGTGTCCTGGTAGCGCGCATAGAGCACGACGCGATTCGTGCTGGAAGCCTGGTTGAAAGACGTCACCATGACCTTGGCTTCGACTGTCATGTCCTGCCAGGCACCCGTTGCCACATAGGCGATACTGCCAACCGCGGTCGTGGGGCCGAAGACCATGTCGGTTTGCAGTCCTCCGCCCTGCGCGCTGACCTCCCATTGCCCGGTCGTCACCGTCCAGAGAGAGGCACCGTCTTCAAACCCCTCGCAAAACTGGTAGCCAGCTTCGGTGCACGTCATGGAGACCTTGCTCCCGCCGCCGGCTTCCCCAAGTGCGTCCACGAGGTCTGGCCCCGCCAAGCCCTTGCTGTCGGCGACATCGGCCTTGCGTCCAGCGTCGGCCTCGCCTTCGCCTGCAACGAGCGCATCGTCCATGGCGTCGGCGCTGTCAAAGCGCGTGCCGTTCACGAGGGCGGTGTCACGCGCGGTGCTATCCACGCCCATGGCGTCCAGTCCGCTTGAGCCACCCATCCCGCTGCCCACATCTGGTGACCGCCGGACCACCTCCGATTCGCCGAGCTGGCAGCCGAAGGCCGTCCAAAGCACGCTCATGCCGGCCAGAACCAGCAAGTTGTACGCGGGCAGACGCGGCGTAGGGACGGTATTCATCGCCAAGGGGCAACGACCTCCCTTGAACTATAGGCCCCGAGTCGGGGTCAATCAAACCTTCCGGCGACTTCGCACGAAGGCCAGGGCAAGGATGAGTCCAATCCCGGCGCACAGAATCGTTGTCCGGGTAGGGTCGGGATTGGCCGCTGCGAGCACGCTACATCCGCTATTTGAGTAGTTGGCGGGGCAGACGTCGTGCAGGTGAGGGTAGACCTCACAAATGCCCTGGGCGTCGTCCGGAGAAATCTCGCGTCGCAAGGTGTCGGTAAGCACCACAGACGGATACATGGTGGCATCGGACACGGTGGCGGGCGGGGGTGGATTGCCGTAGCAATCGACCTCGGGCGCACCGGTGTTGTCATTGAGGCGAGGTTGCCCGTCGCTCACGGCGTAGCAGTTGTGATCGAGGCCGACCACGTGGCCGAGCTCGTGGGTCAGGGCGTTCTGGAAGTCGGCGGTCGTGGAGATTGATAGGGCCGGCTGGCCCACAAGATCGCCCCAGGAATAGTCCACCGCATTGAATTCAATGTCCGTATCCAGAATCTCGCCGGTCTTGGAGTTCTTGAAGATGGAAGTGACCGCGAGCGCGCTCGCGGGAAAGCATTCCGGCTGTGGGATCCCGGCATCATCGACCGGCGTGGGTTCGCGGCACCAGGTGTTCTGGCGAAAGACGATCACGTTCTTGTTGTCGCGCCCAACATCGGCGGTGGATTCGGCTTCCGCCACTATGGTTAGGCGGATATCCGTGCAAGCCAACGCGGGGTAGCTCCACACCGCCGCGGCTTGCGTGCTGGCCGCGAAGAAGGCATCCGCGGTCAAGACCGGAGGCGGAGAGCCCAGGTAGAGGTGCATGGTCACGCAAGGGTAGCGCCAGGCGACCGGCACGCCCGACTTCGTCACTTCCCTGACGTAGGCCTGGGCACCACGCGGGATTGCCACCAAAGTCGCAAAACCAAGCAACAAGGCGAGAGCACGCGGCCACATCACGTCAGTTCCCAACCATGGCGCGAACGCGTTCGCGCAGCCGATCCAGAACCTCTGGTTGCTTGGACTCGGCAGTGTGAGGTCTTCCTTGACCATCCACGCCGAAAACCCGTGCGCGATCCGGAGCGTCCGCCAACCATCGTTTGGCGGCGGAATCCCAATGGACGAGCCGCTTGCCTTGGCCCATGCCAACGACCCGCGCCTGGCGCAGAAACAGCAGGGCTCGCTCGCCAGGCGTGAACCGAGCCATGCCATAGACGGTCATCTCAATGTCGCCCACCGTGCCACCCAGCTGGCGAATTCTGATGCGTCCGTCTCCTGGCGTCTCGCCCTTCCAGCTTTCCTGAACATTGATGTCGATGGTCGAATAGATGTTGCGATGGCCACTGTCCCAGGCACTTTCCGTGGCCACAACGTCCCCAACCACGATCTGGTCGGCGCTTGCCGTCAGTTCGGACAGTTCCATCGCGCGCATCACTGTGGCCATCGCGACAGGCAGCGCGGCCACAGCGCAGACCGTGATAGCCAGCCATTGGGTCAGGCGTCTCGGGCTTGTCATCCGGCTGTCAACACTAGCACTAGTGAGCCCCGTGGGTGGGGACATCCTGGCTGAGGTCGCGCAGGACCAGTCTGCTTCCTCGCGCCGTGGCCAGTTCGGCTGCTGACAATCGGCCGTGGCGCTTCATCATGCCTAGCAGATCGTACAGACGTTGCTGCCAGCCTTCGTCAATCTGCCCATCGCGAAAGCGCCGGGCCAGGACATGCGGATTGGGTGTCAGGGCGGCCAGGTGAACGGATTCCATGGGTGTGAGCGCGGCCACGTCCTTGCCGAAATAGACGTGGGCGGCTTGCCCCACTCCCCGGATTCCAGGACCGAGCTCGATCACGTTGAGATAGAGCTCAAGCACGCGATCCTTGCTGAGCAGCTTCTGCAGCCTCCAGGTCAGCACGGCTTCCTCCAGCTTGCGGGCCAAGGTTCGCCGGTGCGACAGGAACAGGTTCTTGGCAAGCTGCTGCGTAATCGTACTGGCGCCGCGATCGAAGGATCGGTTTTCCAGATCCTGGCCAAGCGCGTGCCTAATCATGTCCATGTCGAAGCCGTGGTGGTGGAAGAACTTGCTGTCCTCCGAGGTCAGAAAGGCGGAGGGCAAGTGCCTGGGCATCTGGGCCAACGGGACGAAATCGGGATGGCTAGAGCCGAGCGGCAGGCTTGCTGGTGCCTGCCCGTTCGCGCTTGGTTTCAGAAGGATGGGTAGCAAGTCAGCGAGTGCGCTGGCTTCGTGTTTGACCTCGCACAGAGGTCCGACCGCCATATCAAGGCTGAGGTTTTCCCAAGCGCCGGCGTCGAATTCCACGGCTATCTTGAAGCCCAGCTTGCCGTCTAACTCGAGCCCGGAGAGCGCCTGCTTGACAGGGGCCGGCTGCCCCAGCAGCAGGGACGCGCAGGACAGGGGCGCATGCTGGGGGGTGAACAACGTCAGCGATCCACGCGGCGCTGGCACGGACTCCAACCAGCCCGTGAATGCCAGGGGGGCCGCGAGCGCCTTCAACTCACCGTCAACAATTTCGATGCGTCCAGTGGCCAGATCGGCGCTCCCGCGCACACGCATCGCCCCAGCTTGATTACGCCAGGGACGCACGTCGATGGATGGGTGAAGGAGATCGATGCCTCGAACCTTCCCCTCGAAGTCGAAGTCAGCGCGCGTGTGGTCGACAACGATCGACGCGTGCAAGGATGCTTTGGCATTCTCCAGACCAATGGCCCGGTTGGCCGCCATGGCGCCGAGGGGCCGCAGCGGCACCTCGGGCATCCCCATGGCGATGGTAATGGCGCCCGGCTGCCAATGTCCGGCGAATAGCGTCTGGGGGTCTGCGGTGTCGCGACGCCGGATCTCCATATCCGCCTTCGCCGCGGAAAACTCTCCAGTGAGGGCCAGATTCTCAACCAACGTGCCACCGCCAAGGACTTCGGCGGTCACGTTGCCGCCACTGGCGATGGTCACGTGGTGGTGGGCGTACTCGGCCGACAGCGCCAGCACACGCAGGGAGCCCCAGCCCTCGGCATCGATGACCATGCGCTCGAAGGTGGCCTTGACGGTGCCGTTCACCTTGCGCTCGAATTCCGCCTGCGGGACACGGAACTCGATGCGAGGAAGGTGGGCAAGCGCCACGCTGCCGCGCAGGCGCACATTGTGTGCGATGATTTTCGGCAGCGCGCCTGTACCACCGGCATTCTTGCCTGCCGGGGTGGCCTTTCCGGGCGAAGCGTTGGCGACGCGCAGGTTGTCGCCAGCGGCCGTGCCCAAGTACGCGATGTCCAATCCGTCGAGGATGACCTCGGACGGGCTCCAGAACCCCCCCGGTCCGCGCAGCCGAACCACGATTTTGTCGGCGCGAGCCAAGGTCTGTGCCTCGAAGGGCGGGGCGCCCAGGATGCGGACATCGCGGACAACGATCTCAAGGCGATGGTTGAGGGAAACCCCCGCAAAGATCGCGCGATGACCAGTGATCTGTTCCAACCGCCGGAGGACGATGCCAGGGGCTTTCCATTGCCACAGCCCCACCACCGCCACGCACGCAAGCGATAGCGCTAGGACAACCAGAATGACGATGAGGCGACGCCGGCTGGACAAGGGATCTCATCCTAGCCCGAAGCTGGCGCGGCTTCATCCGTTGAAGCGCACTTCAATGGGCTTCGGGAACCGCGGTTGCCCGGCGATCGGGACCTTCGAATGGGGTCTGGTAGACCCGGCGGTTGCTGTGGCGGCCGTGGGCTCGAAGACGCGCACCGCGCAGAATTTCCTCGATGAAGTCGTTGTAATCGAGTCCGGCTTGGCCGGCAATGATGGGCAGCGGACTGGTGGGAAGGAGGAGGGGCGAGGTGTCGATGTCCACGATGGTCTCGTTGAGACGTTCGCTGACCAACATTTCCACGCAGGCCGGTCCTTCGCAGCCAAGCGCATCGTAGGCTTGGGTCGCCAGGCGCAGCACCGAGTCGTGTCGTTCGCGCGACAGGCGGATGGGCGCGCAAGCCTCCTGCCCGCGTGCCCCGACCGAGCGCAGCCCCGCCCAGGAGGCAACCCGAGGAACCTCGACGATGCCCAAGGCAACGCCATCCAGGATGCCCACCGAAACCGGGCGCCCCTGGATGAATCTCTCCACGAGCGCGCAGTCCTCCAGCCGGAACACATCGTCAAGGGCGCTCTCCAGCTCCATCTCGTCGCGTGCCAGCGTGCCTCCCCAGAGCAGCGACGCGCTCATCGGGCGCACGACCGCTGGGAAACCGAACGAGCCGTGCACATCGGCCACAGAGCCGTCGTGGTCGCTGCGCAGGACGTAGCCTGGCGCGACCGGCAGGTTGAACAGGCGAAGCACGTCCTTGGTTTTGGCCCGGTTCATGGCCAGCCCGCATGCCAGCACCGCGGAGCCGGTGTAGGGGATACCTTGCAATTCAAGCAATCCCTGCAAGCAGCCGTCGGCGCTGTAGCGCCCCCGCACGGCCAGGAAGGCGACGTCGATCTTGGTCTGGCGAAGGGCCACGTCGATGTCGCGATCCACGAACATGCAACGGGTTTCGTGCCCCATCCGGCGCAAAGCCGTGGCCACCGCCTCCCCGGCGCGAATCGATGCGTCCCGTTCCACGGACAGTCCGCCCAAGAGAACACCGATCTTCTTGCTGAAACTCATCCACCACCGGTACCTTTCATCTGGGCCAGCGTCAAAAAAAACGATCCAAATTGACGTCAGCGCCGGTTTTCCCCATGAGCCGATGGTTTGTGGTAAAGAAACGGCTCTATGACATTCCTCGAAGCGGCGCTTGAGATTCTCAAGCGCGAGCGGAAGCCCCTGCACTACAAGGAGCTGACCGAAAAAGCCACGGAGCGAAAGCTCCTGACCTTTGTGGGGCGCACCCCGGAGGTCACCATGCAAACCCAGCTCACCAGCGCGGTGAAGAAGGCTCCGGGTGCCCCGTTCGTTCGGGTCAAGCCCGGCGTGTTCGGACTCTTGCGCTACCCAGAGGCTGCGCCCGAACCGGTGGTGGAGGCGGTTGCCGCCGTGGTAGCCACCGAGGAGAAACCGGCTGCGGAGAGTGCCGAAGCAGCACGCGGCCGGCGCAGGCGACGGGGCGGGCGAGGGCGTCGAAGAGAGCACCGGAGCGACGAGCCGCGCGTGCAAGGCGCGGCGGATGGTGCCAAGAATGCGACGGCCGAACCCCAAGATCCCGACGGCGCGGGTTCTGCAAGCGCCGATGAGCAAGACGGCGCGGAAGAGCCCAATATCGGATCTCTTTCCGCCGAAGCGCGCGCCGCGGCACTGGCCGAGACAGGCGTGCTTGAGGGTGACGTCGAGGATGACGAATCCGATCTCGATGCCAACGCGCTGGTCGATGATGTGGGAGATGGAAAACCCGGGTTGGGCGAGGGTGAGGCTGGCCAAGACCAAGCCTCGCAAAACCTAGACTCGGCAGATGAAGAGGAAACCGGCGAGGCAGCCGAGTCTCGCGTTGAGCCTACGCCACCCCCCATCCCAGATGCCGAGACCACGCCAGGTCCGACCACCGCCACTTCGGGGGCGCCAGCATCTGGTGGCGCATCCGAAGGAAGCGGCCAGGCTGCCCGCAAGGTCATGTCGCCCGTGGATGCGGCGATCGAGATCCTCAAAGGACAAAGCCCAGGACGCGGAGTGCACGTTCGCCAGATCGCTGACAGCGCAGTTCGGCGGCGTCTGGTTCATGGCGAGCCCAACGAAGCATGGCGAGTGATGCGGGCAGCCCTTGCCTCGGAGGCCAAGGAGCGCCTGCGGGCCGGACTGAGGCCGCGTATCAAGTCGGCAGGGAGCGGTCTGTTTGCTCTCTCAAGGCGGAGCCCTGACGCCGATCTCGAAAAAGCAGAGTACGTCTTCGGCGAAGCGCGACGTGCCTTGCGCGAGCGAACCCTGGCTGCTCTTGAACAGCGCCTGGGCGAGCTGACGCCGGCATCTTTCGAAGCGATTGCGCGCGTCCTATTGCAGCGTGAGGGCTTTGGTCCCGCGACGTTCGTGAAACGCGTCGAAGGGACCATCTACGTCGAGGCTCTGCGCGGACGCGGCTTCCGGCCGTCCCGCTGTCTTATCGCCCTTCGGCCCGGGGTTACCGCCGCGGGTCGGCGAGCGCTGGGTGAATTGCGCGCCGGTATTCGCGCACGCAATCAGGACGAGGGGCTTCTCCTGCTCGCAGGCCGCCTGGCTGACGATGCCATCAGCGAGTGGAAGCAGCCTGGTCAGCCGATCGAAGTGGTGGATGGTCCTGCCATGGCCGAAACCTGCGTTCGCCACGGTATCGGCGTGATCAGCGCAGCCGTCGCCGTCGACCTCATCGACGCCGACTTCTTCGCAGAACTGTCCGAGGGATAGCGGCCAACGCCCGCGTGGGCCAAGACCCGTGCGGGCGCTCGTAGGCAGGGAGGTGTGGCTGGGGTGATTTCACATGCGCCACGGTCGGGGGAGTGGGCCTGGCTTGGCCGGGTGCCCTATCGCGAATCGCTGCGTCTGCAAGAGCACGTTCGCGACCAAGTTGCCGAGGGGCAAGCCCCGGATACGCTGCTGTTGCTTGAGCACGACCCCGTGATCACCCTGGGGAGGAGCGCGGATTCCACGAACGTGCTCGCCTCCCCCGAGGATCTGCGCGGCAGCGGCATCTCCGTGATCCGTACGTCACGCGGAGGCGATGTCACCTTTCACGGTCCTGGCCAGGTGGTGGGATACCCCATCTTTCGCCTACACCGTGGCGTGCGCGCGCACGTGAAAGCCATGGTCGATGCCATTGTCGCCACGCTCGACACCCTTGGCATCGCCAGCGAATGGCGCGAATCCCATCCCGGTGTGTGGGTAGGAGACGACAAGATCTGCGCCGTCGGTGTGCACGTCCGCCGCCGGGTAGCCGCGCATGGCTTCGCGCTCAACGTGGACGCCGATCTGACCGCCTTCAGATCCATCGTGCCCTGTGGCCTTCGCGACGCTGGGGTCACTTCGATTGCGAAGCTTCTTGGCACAACCTTCGGGCTTGAGACAGTTGCCGAACGCCTGTCGCACGCGTTCGAGCGATCGTTCGGCATTCGCATGGTGCAACTTTCTGCATCGTCATCGCGATTGCAAATCGCAGACGAGGATCTGTAAGATACAATCATCATCGTGAAGGTACGAGGCAGGCCGCGCATCGTAGTCATCTACAATCGCGACTTCGAGGGAGCCGAAGCGGACCCCGAGAACAAGGCGCGTGAGGACGTTAAAGACGTCGCGCAGGACGTCCTTCGTATTTTGGGCGCCAACGGTTTTGAGACTGGCGAACTGGGCGTGACCAACGACATCCCAGTGGCGATGGCCACGCTGGCAGCAATGAAACCCAATGCGGTCTTCAATTTGTGCGAGTCGATCCACGGCGACAATCGTTTCGAATCGCTGATGCCGCTGCTCATGGACCTGTCGAACATCGCCTACACCGGTTCTTGTCCCTTTGGTCTCTCGCTTGCGCTGCGCAAGGAGAAGGTCAAGGACATGCTGCGCGGCAATGGAATTCCGGTCGCACGGGGCGGGCTGGTCACGTCGGTTGAGGACTGCGCGAGCTTGGCGATAGCCTTCCCAGCCATCGTCAAACCGGCGCGCGAGGACGCGTCGGTCGGTATCTGCAGCGCTTCGGTGACACACAACCTGGCGGCACTCGAACAGCGGGTAGCCTACGTCCTAGAGAACTACCGGCAGCCCGCACTTGTCGAAGAGTTCATCGACGGCCGGGAGATCTACGTCTCGATCCTCGAACGCGTGGACGATGAGCCCATGGTTTTTCCATTCTTTGAAATCGATTTTTCCGATATGCCCAGCGACCGGCCCAACATCGTGTCGTTCGAGGGCAAGTGGGTGGAAGACTCGCTCGAGTACAAAGGGACGCGCCCCGTGCGCTGTGAAGGACTGTCGACAGAGTTGCGTGCGCACATTGCGAAGACAGCGCTCAAGGCATTTCGTGCCGTCGGCCTGCGCGACTATGGACGGATGGACTTCCGCCTGTCCCCGGAGGGTGTGCCCTATATCATCGACGTGAATCCCAATTGCGACCTGTCCGATTTGGCTGGCGGCTACTCGCGTGCCGCCAAGGCCGCGGGGCTTTCCTACAAGGAGTTGATTCTGCGTATCGTTGCGTTGGCCCTGACCCGGCATGAACGCGCGAGTACCATCGCAAGCCTTCCCGCCACGACGGAGGCTCCTGCCGCTGTTCAAGGAGAACCGATCTTGCAACGCAAGGTGAGGGCACCGGCGCCCCAAGGCGGCGCAGGCTCGGCCTGAGCGTCCGCGGACGCTTGGAGCTCCACCGTCGCCAACCGGCAAGCGTGCGTCACCAGGACAATGGGCGATGACCGGAAGACGGCACGCGAAGCTTCTGGTGGCTGCGTTGGTCGCATGGGGAGCGTTGCTTCCGGCATGCAAGGGGTGTGGCGAAAAAACGTCCCCCACCGCTGCGGGGCGGCCCAGCCTGGCAGGTGTCACCGTCAACCCCATCGCGCCCGTAGATTTTCTTGGCACGAAGATTCAGCTCGACCGGGCGGACTTGGCCGCCAAGGCGAAGAAGGTTCTCGATGACGCCGATGTCTTCGCGCCCCCGGACGCGAATCGCCCGACTGCCCAGGTCAGCTTGACCATCGAGGTGTTCGCCGTCACCGGGGTCGACCAGCCCGAAATCGGCGCGAAGGTCCGCCTTCGTATCGCGGTTCGACCAAGTTCTGTGCCGACAAGGTTTGCCGAGGACGTTGAGGCGTTGGGCCAGGCGCCCCTAGCCAAACAGGAAGCGGAGGAGGCGCGGGCAGCGTTTCAGCGCCTGGCCGGACGAATCGTCGGAGATCTCCTGCTCGCCTTCGTGACTCGTCAGAAGCTTTGGGAAGGAAGCGCTCCGGAGATCGCTGCCGCGCTCAAATCCGCCGAAGGGGACGTGCGCGTAGAAGCTCTGCGTATCGTCGCTGCGCAAAGTCTGCGTGACGAGATCCCCACGGTCTTGCGCCTGCTTTCGGATGAAGACGAAAACGTCAGGGACGCCGCCCTGGGAGCGTTGGTTGCCTTGCATGAACGAGGGGCTGTCAAAGCCCTGGCTCAATCACGCCAGATGCGTGATGCGCGCGAGATGCGCAAGATCCTGGATGCCATCGCCACGTTGGGCGGGCGCGAGGCGCAGGAATACCTCAGCTTCGTCGCCGAGACCCACGACGACGAGGAGATCCGTGACATGGCCAAGGCAGCCATGGATAGACTTGGAAGACATGTTGAGCAAAGACGGCCAACCAAATAGGCGAATTGCAAAAAGTATAATAAAAACATACAATAGTCTTGTTGATGACGGTCAATCAAGTTGTCACATCGGGGCTCGAGACGACTCGCAGCGAGGCGTTCGTTGGACGCTACCGGAAGCTCCGTCGACTCGCTGGCGGCGCATCCGGCGAGGTCTATCTGGTCGAGGACGTCTCCAAGAGAAGTCAACACGCGCTCAAGCTGTTGCCAGTGGAGGTTGCGTCGCCTCGTCTGCTTGGCGAGTTCGCCCGCCTGACTGAACTTTCGCATCCGAACATTGTTCGGATGGTCGACGCTGGCGTGGTGCCGGATGGCCTGTTCGCCGGGCGTCCCTTCCTGGTGATGGACTTTGTCGCCGGGCAACCGCTTGCAGAGTCGCTTGCCTTGGGCTTGCCAGGCGATCGCTTCGAACATTTTGCCAAGGCAGCCGAGTCCCTGGCCGACGCGCTGGCGTACTTGCATGGCAAAGGCGTGGTTCACGGAGATATTAGTCCGGCCAATATTCGCTGCGATGAGTCCGGGCGTCCCGTTCTCCTCGACTTCGGGCTTGCGCACCATCTGCAACCGACTGGAAGAATGGTCTCCTCGGCCGTGTCGGGAACGCTGGGATTTGTTGCGCCCGAGGCGCTGCTCGGTGAGCGTGGCCCGGCGAGCGATCTGTTCGCGCTGGGGGCAACGCTGTACGACGCTTGGGCCGGGACGCCGCCGTTCGGACTGGGGCTCGAAGCCGTGAAACAGATATGGCAAGGGCCGCCAGCGGCCCCCTCGTCGCTGCGTTCTGGGTTTCCACCTGCCTGGGATAACCTGTTGCTTGGATTGCTTGCGCTGGCCGTGGAAGACCGGCCCGCAAGCGCACGCGATACCTTGCAGACCATTCGCCGGGAGCTGCCAGGGCACGCCTCGACCGTGGAGTCGGATCTAGGGGTGCCGTTTCCGGCCGGAGATCCTTTGGCCGGCGCGGTGGTGGGAAGATCGGAAGAACAGTCGACCATTCGCCGCCACCTTGAGCGGCTTGCCGAAGGCGTGGGCGATGCAAGCGTCGTGTGCATCGTCGGAGCGCCAGGATCAGGCCGGCATACGCTCATCCAGCGCGTCTTGCGCGAGGCACGCCTTGCCATCCTTTCGCAGACCTGCCCGCCCTTCGATATCGAGGAGAGCTCGTGGGCGAATCTTGTGGGCGGAGCCGAGGCATCGCAGTCTGAATCGGGCTCGTCGCTGCAGGAACCAGCTGGCAGCGTGCAAGAGAAGCTGGCCCTGATGGCCGGCGAACTGGAGACGCGCGCTCAGGTTCGGCCCTTGTGTTTGGCGCTCGCGGGTTCGCCCGAAGACGAAGCCCTGGCCCGGGCCATCCTGGGCAGCGCGCCCAGCGGACGATTGCTTGTTCTGTTGCCTTGCGAACAAGCCATCGAGCGCCGAGGCAGCGTGTTCGTCAGACTGTCGCCGCTTTCGCGCGCGTCCATCGCCGAGTTGGCCCGCCGGGGAGCCGGACGCGAGCTACCGCCGGAGACCCTCGATGAAATCGTCACGGCATCCGCCGGTTTGGCGGGCGCGAGTGCCCTCCTGGTTCGAAGCTGGATCGCCCGTTTGCGCGGGGGCAAGCCGATCGCCGGCGCCGGGGTGGAGGGCGATCTCGGTATGGCTCGATTGCTGGACGCCAGCTTCGCTTCCCTGGGCAAGGCTGGACGAGAGCGCGTCCTTGCCATCGCGCTCGCGACTGGGAAGGAGGAGGCGACAGGGATCGGGGAGGACAGTGGCGCCGAAGCCGAAGCCCGGGCGGCGGGTTGGCTGCTTGCAACCGAGTCGCGCCTGCCGAGCGAATTGCACCTTTCCGCGGTCTGGCGTGCCCTGGTCAACGATCCCAGTATGCAAAGCACCGCTCGGATGCTTGCGGCTTCGTTGC
>Ga0302322_100001461_pt1 | contig 19299 bp, 15 predicted proteins | sample Fen_T0_2_FD_203757 | JGI IMG/M metagenome (GOLD analysis project Ga0302322, IMG submission 203757) | Peat permafrost microbial communities from Stordalen Mire near Abisko, Sweden - Fen_T0_2 | ecosystem: Environmental > Terrestrial > Soil > Wetlands > Permafrost | place: Sweden: Abisko... | reverse complement strand
ACATCACCAACCGGCAAGCCACAGGCGGGGTCATCGCCAATCCCAGCACGGTGCTCAATAGCCGCTACGGCTTCCTCTTCGTCAGCTGCAACTTCACGGCAGAAGCTGGCGCCAGCGGCGTCGCACTCGGCCACCAGTGGTGGGAGGGCAGCAACAACGCGGCCATTGGCAAGGTCATCATTCGCAACTCCACGCTGGGAGAGCACATTGCCACCCTGCCATGGCTGGCCTCGACCACCCGCACTACCACGCCCAAGAATCCCGACGGAACAGCACCGGTCACGCTCTACACCTCCGAGGACTTTTACGCTGCCGGCACGGGCCCCTCGCCTGCCGAGATCTACCTCGGCGAGTATGGCAACAGCGGGCCGGGCGCCGCTAGACCGTAGGCGTGCCGGCCTAGGTCAGTAGGCAACCAACGTTTCCTGGCCGTTGTGTTTGCCTGCGACGATCATGGCTCATCACCGTGGCGATGCCCTACGGAATCGCCCGGCGGCGCGGGGTCGCCGTGCGATATGCTACGCCCTTGTCGCAGAACGCCCAAGGGACACCGCCCGCTCGCCCGAAACGGAACGTCGAGATCGGGATCTTCCTCGTCGGGCTCGTGTGCCTGATGGTGGAGCTCCTGCACACCCGCATGCTGGCCTTCTTCCTCGGCAGCATCTCGAACTTCCTCGCCATCCCAGTGGCACTCTTCGGGCTGGCGCTCGGCTCACTGTTCGTGCGGCGCGAGCGCAAGGCGGACAATGTGGAAAGGTCAGACGCGCACCGCCTGATCGCGATTCTGCAGGCGCTCGTGCTGCCGGTCCTTGCCGCCGCGTTCGTGGGCTTCTTCGCCGTCGCGAACGCGTTCTTCCCGGTTATCCACGTCTCGCTCGAGAACCCGTACGGGGACGCGGCACGCATGCTGGCCTATTCGGGTATCTTCCTGCCATCGTACGCGATCTTCGGCGCGCTCCTGGCCCTGTACTTCGACGATGGCGCGCTCCGCATCGGGCGGCTGTATTTCTTCGACCTCGCGGGCGCGGCGTCGGGCTGCCTCCTTCTGCCCCTGGTGCTGACCTGGGCGGGGCTGCCGCTGGCCATCATGACGGTGCTCCTCGGCGCGCTCGCACTCCTCGCCGTCACGCCCGTCGCTCGCCGTCGCCTCGCCGTAGGCGCCGGCGCGGCGGCGTATTGCCTGCTCGCGTTCCTAGCGTACCGAGGGAGCGTGCTCACGGAGCACCCAGACGTCGTGCGCCTGTCGCGCTATGTGTTGTCCGGTTACGCGCCTAAGGATATGGAGGAGGTACGCGTGCGCTGGAACGACCTCGCGCGCACGAGCCTGGTGCGGGCCGACACCCACAACCCGCAGGCCGGCGACCCGGCGTGGGGCATCGTGCAGGACGACGGGCTCAGCAACGTGAAGGTCGCGCGCTGGGATCCGGCGGCGAAGCCAGCGGACCTCATGCCTTACAGCCTGCACCACGCGCTGCCGTTCCTCATGGGACATCCGCCGAAGCGCATTCTCGTGCTCTTCGCGGGCGTGGGGCGCGACATGGTCGAGCTCGACTGCATGGCACAGGGCCGGGCGGACATCACGGGCGTGGAGCTGAACCGCGCCGTGGTCGACCTCTACCGGGATCCACTGCTCGCGGGTATGAACCTGCGCGCTTTTCACGAACGGCCCAACCTGCACCTCGTGGTACGCGAGGGGCGCGACTTCCTCAACCACGACCCCGGGCGCTACGACCTGCTGTTCGTGGCCACAAACGGCTCGACGAACGACGCGCGCACCGGCCACACGCGGAAGTACCTCGACACCTACCAGGCCATGGCATCGTACCTCGACCACTTGGCCCCGGGCCCGGGCTCGATGATGGTGTTTGTGAACCAGCCCGTGCTCCACAAGGCCGAAAGCCTGCGGCGGCTCTTCGCCGAGCGCGGCCTGGGCGACTTCGGAAAGGCGGTGTTCGCGTTCGGCGCCCCCGAGACCCGGGGACAAGACAGCATGATCGTCAAGCCGGGCGGGCTCACGCCGGACGAGATCGCGGCCATCGAACGGAAGGTGGCGTCGTGGCCGCACGCGCGGCAGGTACTCTACGCCCCCTCGGGCGCGGGGCTGCCGAGCTTCGTGGACGCGGTCCTGGGGCGTACGCGTGGGCCGCTCGTCACGGACGATCGCCCGTTCGTGCACGAGGTGACCTGGCGCAACTTCGAGCTTTTGCCCGCGAAGGCGCGATTCACTGACCAGCTTTACGCCGCAAGCTGGATCAAGGTGTTCACCCTTCTGCTCTTTGGCGTGGTCTCGGTCGCGGTCATGGCCTATTTGGGCTTGGGCCTGCGGCGCGACCGCGGGCGGCGCGTGCCTTGGCCGTGGGTGCTGTACTTCTTCGTGGCCGGCGTTTCGTACATGTGCGTGGAGATCGGCCTTATCGCCAAGACCGAGCTGTTCCTCGGCAGCCCGCTCTACGCCGTGGCCGTGATCCTGGCGCTGTTCCTAGCCTCGAACGGCCTCGGCGCGTACCTGCAAGACCGCCTGCGTGTATTCCGCGGCCCGGTGATGCAGGCACTACCGGGGATGATTGCAACCATCGCCGCCGTCGCGTGGGGCGTCCTCGCCACGCACCTGTGCAACGCACACCTGCTCTCGCTGCCGTTGCCCATCAAGATCTTTTGCGTGGCCCTGTCCGTGGGACCCGCCGGGACGTTCCTCGGGATGTTCTATCCGTTCGGCGTAGAGCGCGTGGTGGAGGCCGGGCACCGCGCCGCCGTGCCCGCCACCTACGCCATGGCTACGCTCTCGTCGGTGTGGGGCTCGGCGTGGGCCATGACCGCCATCACCAACCTGGGCTTCTCGGCCGTGATCTTGATGGGCGCCGCGGGCTACGCCCTGACCGGGGCGCTGGTCCTCGTCGCGCTCCGCCCCCGCCCGTAGGACTGACCGTCGGCTTGACCGTCGCGCCCTGCGTGCGGCCCCTCGCCTTACCCGTTCCTCCGATATCGCGACACATCCAACGCCCTCCGAGCAGTAGAATGAGTGGACTTTCCAATCCGTCGCCCTCCCTTGGAGAACCGATGAAACAGCCGGCCGTTCGAGTATCTATCGTCGTCTGCTTGGGCACGTTCGCCTTGGCGGGATGTAGTAGCGCTTCCATCGAGAACCCCGCCCAGTCCGGATCCGGCGGAAACGCCACCGGCGGATCCGGCGGTTCGCGCAGCTCTGGCGGTGCGGGTGGCGCCTTCGTTGTTCTGCCGCCCGATGCCGGCCGCTCCCCGAATGATGCCGGTTGTGGAGATGGCTGCAAAGTCGTGGTCCCTTACTGCGGCGACGGCATCATCAACCAAACCCGTGAAGTCTGTGATGACGGCAACGCCAAAGGCGGCGATGGCTGCACCGCCGCGTGCGACCAGATCGAGGATGGCTGGGTCTGTCCCAATCAGGGCCAAGCCTGTCTGAACATCGTGGTCTGCGGCGACAAGAAAATCATGGGCAAGGAGACCTGCGACGACGGCAACACCAAGGACGGAGACGGGTGCAGCGGTTCCTGTCAGCTTGAGGAGGGATTCGTCTGCCCGGTGGTTGGCGGCACTTGCAGGCCCCTCTGCGGGGACAAACAACAAGTCGGCAACGAACAGTGCGACGACGGCAACACCAAGGACGGAGACGGTTGCAACGCGCGCTGCCAGCTTGAGCCCGGCTATGTCTGCGACAGAACCGGCGCCTGCCGTAAGACAGTCTGTGGTGACGGAAAGAAGGAAGGCACTGAACAGTGCGACGACACCAAGACCGGCGAGACCGACGTGCCGTTCGACGGCTGCTACCACTGTCTGCTTGAGCCCGATTGCTCGGCCGGGACCTGCCAATCACCCTGTGGCGACGGGCAGCGCTTTTCCGATGAAGAATGCGATGACGGCAACCGGGTCAACGGCGACGGCTGCTCCTCGGACTGCAAGCTGGAGACGGGATTTACCTGCAAGGACGACCCCGTGTCCGAGCCCTCGCCCACCAAGGACGTTCCCCTCGTGGTTCGCGACTTCATCGGGCTCACCCACCAAGTCAGCCCGGCGGCCTACCACCCGGATTTCAACAGCCACTACGGCCCCGACGGCATCCTCTTCGGTATGGTGAAAACCACGCTTGGCCCCGACCGGAAGCCGGTGTGGCGTTGGCAGCCCTACAAGCCCTCCGACATCACCACCGATGCCACGCCGGACGGAACCAAGGTGCCTGCGCCCTTGCCCAATTGCACGTGTGACGATTCGGCCCCCGCGGCCTCTTGGTCCAAGTCCAGCGAAACCTGGAGCGGCAGTTGGGGTGGCCCTTCGGTCACCTTCGATTTCAACCGGCCCCCTTGTTCCTGCAGCGACGGCGCGCTCTGCATCTGCGACAACCCGGCGCACCTCTTCAAAGATCAGGGCATGACCAACACCAACCGGCGCAATTTGTCGTCCCCGGCCTACTTCGCCCAGTGGTACATCCCGGCCGAGGGCGTGAACATGGTGGTGCCGTACACGCTCTCGCTGACACTGGCTGATGCCAAGGCTGGCAGTTACACCAACATGAGTTCCACCGTATCGACTGGCTTCGATCCCATTGGGGCGACGGGCGGCTGGATTGCCGCCGGAAAAGAAACCGTCTCGGGTTGCGACAAGCAGTCGATGCAGAACGCGTCGTTCACCACCGAAATGCGATTCTGGTTCGAATACCAGGGCGGCGAGCAATTCGCCTTCTCGGGCGATGATGATGCCTGGGTCTTCGTCAATCGAACCCTGGTCGTCGATCTGGGGGCTCTGCACGGCCGGGAGGACGGTTCCTTCACCCTCGATGCCAGCGATGGCAGCGCCGTGGCCAAGGCGTGGAACCACTACTACGATGGCACCCAGTACACCACCACCCAGGGCAACAACTTGAAGCTGGGTTTGAAACTGGGCAAGGTCTACGAGCTGGTGATGTTCCAGGCCGAGCGGAATGCTTGCGGCTCGAACTTCGGCGTTACCCTCAAGAACTTCTCGAAGCCCAAGTCCACCTGCGCTTCCAAGTGCGGCGATGGCGTCGTGGCAGCCGACGAATACTGCGATGACGGCGTGAATACCAGCCAATACAACGGCTGCGGGCCGAATTGCATTCCCGCCCCCTATTGCGGCGATGGCAAGGTCCAAGCCCCCGACGAGGACTGCGACGACGGCGTCAACGTCAGCCAATACGGCGGGTGCGGGCCGGGATGCCACAAGGGGGCAACCTGCGGCGACGGCAAGGTCCAGGCTCCCTGGGAGGATTGCGACGACGGCGTCAATGCCGGGGACTACGGCAAATGCGGTCCCGGCTGCCACTACGGCCCGCGCTGTGGAGACGGGATCGTTCAGCCCGAGCACGAGGAGTGCGATGGCGGGGGCTCGGACGGCCTCAGCTGCCGCCAGGACTGCAAGTGGGACTACATTTTCTAGCGTGGTGGAGGCCGGGCGCCGCTTGCACGCGTAGGACGCCCGGACTACAGACCCTTGCACACCGGATCGGCGAGCATGGCCGTGGCGAGCTTCTGGAGATCTTGCGTGAGGCGCACGAGTCCCGCGGGGATGGTGCGGCAGGAGCTCATGGCTGGCGAGGCACATTGGCCGCCCACCAGGACCTTGCGCCCGTCGTCGAGGGCGATGGAGTAGACCGTCCCATCGACCGGCCGGGAATCCGTGCCAAAGAGCGGTACAGGGTTCTGCGGTAGGCTCCACAGTCCCTGCACGTCGACATCGGCCAGGTCGGCGTTGATGGTTGCGACCGAGACGGCGTCGGCGGTGCCACACGCAGGCAAGCTGGGCGAGCAGCTCGCGGTGGTTGCGCCGTCGCGCCCCGCCCGCAAGGAGTAGTCGCGCGTGATGGTGAAGGTGGACGCCGTCAGCCGATTGTTGTCCCAAGAGATCGCGTTTCCGCCGTCGTGCCCGAAGGTGAGATTGGCAGAGAGGGCACAGACAGAGGCGACGTCGGGGACAGACAGCTGGTCGGGCCGCGCGTCGTATGGGCACGCTCTCATCGTGCACATGATGACGCCGATGACGATCCCACCGCAGGTACATGTATTGCAGTCAACGCTGAAGGTTTCGCCGGTTGCATAGGTGCGCCCGTTTTCGACGCAGCCTTGTGGCTCCGCATCCGGAGCCGCCATCGTGCCCCCCGTTGCGGCCGAGCTTCCACCGGTGCCCCGATTCCCGCCCGCGCCACCCGTGCCCGCGATGGCACCGCCCGTGCCCGCGATGGCACCGCCCGTGCCCGCGATGGCACCGCCCGTGCCCGCGATGGCGCCGCCCGTGCCCCCTGTGTTCAATCCGTCCTTCGCGCAGGACACGGCAAAGAGCGAAAAGAAGATCCCAATCACGATGGCTGCTCGATACGGTGCGTGCGTCATGGCTGACTTCCTCGCAAAGAGCATACCAATCCGTGCGCCAATGGTACCAGGGTCGGATCACCTCGAAAGCGCCCAAGAAAGGCACTCGGATAGGGATCGCTGCGGCCAGACGGCATCAGATATCTGAGCAGGGGAAGGCGTTTATTGTTCCCGCCCGCCATGCGCAAGAGCAGGCGTCCATACTGCCGCCACCGCCAGACTGCTGGATCGAAGCTTTCCACTTCGTATGCCTACCTTCCTGGAAGTCACTGGCACCATCCACGGCACCATCCGCGCGCTTCCAAGCGTATAATCCTCGACGTGGAAGGCACGGAGTTCGACGTGATCGAGTTCTTTCGCCGTATCGGCGAAAGTGGCGCGCGGGCACTGCTCATCGGCAGGCGTGCGCTGGTCGCGCTTGGTCTGCCCGTCTTGACGGCCGACTACGACTTCTGGGTTCATCCCGAGGACATCGCGCTGTTCAACGCCACGGCTTTGCCATTCGGCCTTGTTCCGAGCCAACCCATCACCTACAACGACGAAATTGCAGGAAGCGATCCGTCGGCATTTCGCTGTACCGCGATCATCTTGGCAGCCGTGGCGCTGCCCGGCGCTGTGGTACCAACGCCGGCGATGTTCTGATCATCCGTCGAGTTTCCCCAGGCTTCACAATTGCCGGTACAGGTCATGGAAGCCGGGTTGTGGTTATTCGTAAAGCCACAGTTGCCGGGCGAGGCTGCGTACTTGTTGTCGGTGGCGTATAGATCCTTGAGAATGTGGACGGCAGAGACGTTATTGCCACCCAATTTGAAACCGTTGCCGTTGCTCGCGCTGCCTCCGGTGGTCTTCGACTGGGATATTGCCCAGCAATTGTCCACGGTGATCGGGGAATCCCAACCGTAGAAATCAAAGCCGTCATCCGCGTTGTCCCATGCGCGGCAGCCCCGGAATATATTGCCAGTGCCTCCTGTATTTTCCTTTGCGCCGAATCCGTCAGCATTGGCCCCGTTCGTCGCCTCGTCGTTGTTCTGGTACGAGTCGCAGTTGAGAAACAGATTGTTCTTTCCCGAACCAGAGCGGTCTTTATTGACGCCAACCACAATGCCGGCGTCTTGGTTGTGGTGGGCAACACATTGTTCGACCGTGTTATTGTTTCCCATAACAAAGATTCCTGTGTCGCCGGCCTTCGTGATGGTTAGTCCCTTGACGTGCCAGTAGTCACCGCCCATTTGGAGCCCGCGACTATCCTTGTTGACAGGTAAGGCACTGAAATCGAGCACGGGCTTGGCGCCAGCCACGGCGAAGATATTGAATGGCGCGCTGGCGGTGCCGAGTTTGGTCGATCCGATCTTCTGCACAGCCTTGTACTTGTACGTACCGTCCATCACCCAAATCGTGCCACCAGCCGCGTTGCAGCCAGTGCTGGCGGGGCATAGTTTGTAGCAAGCGCCCAGTTTGATGTTCGGGGTGACGTTGTTGTCGTCGTAGCAAATGCTGAAGAAGGGAGAGTCTTTGGTGCCCGTCCCGGTATCATCACTGCCAGTAGGCGACACCCAGATCTCGTTCACTCCGCCGGTGCTGCCACCCACCCCAGTCGTCCCCCCGGTTGCTGTCGCCGTCGCACCGCCCGTGCCGGGCGCTCCACCGGTAACGACCGTCGTGCCCCCCGTCGCCGCCATTGCGCCGCCCGACCCCGTGGTGGCGCCACCGGTTGCGCTGGTCTTCCCACCTGTCGCCGTAGTTGTGCCGCCGCTCGATGTGGTCGTCCCGCCTGATGCCGTTGTCGTCCCACCACTTCCAGTCGCGCCGCCGCTTCGCGCTCCACCGCTCGCGGTCGTGCTCCCGCCCAACGCCGTCGTAGCACCGCCCAACGCGGTCGTTGATCCTCCCGACGCGGTCGTCGTTCCACCCGACGCGGTTGTCGTTCCACCCGCGGCGGTCGTGCTGCCGCCCGAGCCACCGGCAACCCCACCTGTGGAAGTAGCATTTCCCCCGGAAGCGGTCGTGGTCCCGCCAGTCTTGGCGCCGCCCGAGCCGCCCGTGCTCCCGGTTGGACTGCCGCAGGCCGGAGCCAACATGGGAATTGCGCAGAACACTGCAGGAATCAAGAACCTTCTCAACATGGTCGTCCCCTCGAATGTTTGTTTGGGCGTTTTGTCCTGGCGGTGGCGAGACCGCGCGAATGTGGCTCAAGGTTTCGCGACTAGCGCGCCGCCCGGACAAGCTGGGCAAAGATCAGTCGGCCCAATGAGTGAGCCGAAATGTGCCTAGGGCTCCACTGCCGCGAACAACAGGTCTCGCCAAGCAACCCGGCCATTGCCGCTTTGGAGCCGCCCATGAACAACACGGCTACGCGCAACCCGTGAGCTGGATGGTCTGGGACTGCCAATCGCAGTGGTGGTAGCCTGCGGGACTGTCATAGGAGTGGATATTTTCTAAGCCCTCCCCCCATTGCGCCATGGCCCGGTCACAATGAACAGCATAGGATGGTGACATGGACCGATGGACAAGGTTGGGGCTGCTCGGGCTGCAACTGGCTTGCGGCGGCCTTTCCGTGGTGCAGACCGGGTGCACCTCGCAAACGGCTATCGTCATCGTGACCAGGGATGCTGGCGCGCCCGCCGGGGACACTTCCCCCGCCCGCACTGACACCGTCGATACCGTGCCCGATGCACAGCCCCTGCCCGACGTGGTTGCTGTGGCCGATGCGCTGAGCCTGTTCGACGTGGTTGCCGCGGCCGATTCGCTGCGACTGCTCGACGTGCTGGGGGCTTCCGACATGCTGATATTGCCCGATACCGCCGTGGCACTGCCCGACACTTCACTCGCGGATGCACCAGGGCGCGAGACCACGCCCGAGGTGGCAGTCTCTAAAGACGCGCCGCCATCCGGTCCCGTGACTCTGTTCAGCGATGGCTTTGGCGGCGGCTACGAGGTCAACTGGCTACTGTCCGAATCATCCGACGGTCCCGTCACCAACGCACGGGACGGCACCAACGCCATCGTCACGTTCGATTCGTCCCAAAGCGACTACACACGCATTCGCTGCAATCTGTCCGGCGACAAATTCACCGCGCAAGACATCACCGCCTCCATGAGACTGCGCATCGAACAAGCGCCCAGTTCGACCCGGACGGTCCGGCTGGATGTTCGGCAGGCGGCGCTCACCGCCAACGTCTTCTACGCCGTGGGCGTGGTGGTGGCGAACGACGGCACCATCAGCAACGTCAGCATCTTCAAGAAAGTGCCCGACGGCTCGGGCAACTACACCATCTGCGAACTCGCCTCCGGGGCGCTATTTGCCACCCCTATTGCCATGAATCAGTGGCGGCGCATCAAGCTGACCATCAGCGGGACCAGCAGCGTTCGCCTGGTCGCGTACTTCGAAGACCTGCAAGTGGCAAGCTTCACCGATGATTGTACCTCCACGCTGACCGCGACCAATGGCGGGTCGGTGGCCAATGGCGGCTGTCTCGCGGACCAAACCGGCCTGGGCATCCAAGTCGAAAAGGGCCTTAAGGCCTCGGTGGATGACGTGTTGGTGACGGGGCCGTAGCGACACGCTGGGGCAGCGTGTGAGGGGCACCCGGCTCAGAAGATAATGGTCTGTCCGATGGTGGACTGCTCGGGGATAAGGCACGACGAAAGATCGAAGAGCATGAACTCGATGGCCTTCTCGTACGGTGACAGCTCGCCGGGCTTGCATTGGGATGGGAACGTGCTTTTGGTATCCCGCGCATGGGCACCGCTTGCCGCGGCGGCCACGTGCAGCCCGGTGTAGACGAAGCGGCCGCACATGGTCGTACTGGTGGTGTCGAGCCGATCGATGACCTGTCCGCTGCTCGACACATTGAAGCTGAGATAGTGCGTATTGGCCGCCGCGCCAGTTGGATTGGCGGCATCCTCGGGCTTATAGATCCAGCGCCGCGCCGACGGCGGCGTGGACAGTTCGTCCTTCGCGCTCGGCTTGGTTGTCGTGTCAGTGGGATCGAAGGTCATAGTCCCCAGCGTCGAAGCCGCCCCGACACTGAGCAACCACTGGGCAAAGTCCTTGCCCTTGGGAAAGGACGTCTCGACCAGCGCGGGCGTCGATGGCAGGACATTGTCCGAGCTGTAGGGGATCCACGAGGCGACGTCCACGCCAAGCGGCGAAGGGACGGGCAGGTCCGTGGCCTTGCTGCCAGTGGGGAACGATTTGATCCAGGCCCAGTGATAGTGCTCGGCGAAGGCGCGTCCACCATGTGCCAAGTAGTTCACCAGGTTGGCCTTGGCGGCGTCGGTAATGGGATTCGGGCTGGTCTTCGCGGGATTGGTCGCGGACTGGTTGCCGCCGCAGGCGAGCAAGAGGACATCGTACTGGGCCAGCTGATTAACGTCGCCCCAAAGCGCGCCGGCATCGGGATACTGCGCACCGCCGTTGGTGCTGGCGTCGTAGGCACCGCGATAGGAAGAGCTGTCATTGAAAGATCCATAAGGCAGGCGGCCCCCGAAACGTTGCCCATGGTTGCAGCGCGACTTGATAATTGACATGAAAGCCTCTTTGCGGAGGGCAGTGGCTGGCCACTTCCAGGCCGGCTCACTCTTCGGGCGCTTGAGAGTCCCTGACCTACGGGCAGCCCAGCGCGGAAGGTTCGTCCACACCTTGAGTCGAAGTGGTATGCGCGTCCAGATCGACCACGAGGTTCACAATCTTGCCGGCCGGAAAATCCATGCGCGGCAATGGGGTCGCTAGAAGAAAGGCATCCTCAGCGGAACACAACCCCGTACCGCTGTTTCCCCCGACATCGAGACAGACGTAGATGGCACCGTAACTGCCTGGTGCAACGGCATTGTCAAGAAGGGTCTGGGGAAAGGTCACCTGGGCGCCCGGCACAATTCTGGTGCGGGCGGGTGTCGTTGACGGGAAGGTCGTGAACAAAGCAAAGATAAGTCGGTCCGCAGCGGTGGCGGCCGTGGAGGATTGAACCGTCAAATTCATGCTGGCCTTGCCTGGCTGGGGACAGATGCTCGTGGAGGCATTGCAAGGATCTTCGGTCCCAGCGTTGTCAAAGAGCATGAAATCAACACCGGTAGCCGGCGCATCCTTGCTGACAAGTACCCAGCCCTGCCCCGGGTCAAGCAACGAACAGAAGTCGGTGTAGCCACCCAGGGGCAGCTTCGTCGCCGCTGCCTCGGGATCGGCCAAGTCGATAAGTTGGGCAACGACCTTGTAGGAATAGGGCACGATACCCCTCAATTCATAAGAAACCTTGGCAGGAAACGTTGCTTGCTCATCGGCTTCAATGATCTGGAATCCCAGCGGGCCGGAACTTGGCGGAAAATCAACGACCACCATCACCCGCACAGCTGGGCGCTTCATGGCTTGGTGCGCCGATCCCAAATAGGAGATGGTGCCAAGAATGCGACCGCCCACCGCTTGTGCTGGTATGTCCGTGCAACCGCCCAGGATTAGGGCGAAAAGTGTGGCCAGTAGCGGTTTCATCCAAAGGGTCACGGTCCCCACCCCACGGCGGCCCCGCGCAGGCGAATACCAGCCAAAATGACCGCGCCGATTGGAGCAGCGGTTGCCGATGGAAACTGAACCAAGCCGCTGCGTTCGCGAAAGAAGGCAAGTGTGTTGGTGCCTGACACGAAGATTTCGGCGGCGCCGTCGAGGATGTCCTTGCCAACGCGCAGGTTCAGCAAGGTCTGGGCAGAGTTCCTTACAGTGTTGTTGACGATGCCGCTGGGATCGGCCTGCATCAACGAGAATTCCGTACTCGAGACATAGTTGAAATTCACGGTGAGATGGCTGCCCCATTTGCTGATTTCCCCGCCCACTTGCACAAGATGCGTGGGATAGTCGTGCAACACATGACCACTGCCGGCTTCGGTCGTGCGTGTGGCTGAATAGGAAAGGTGACCGCCCATGATGGTCAGCGGGCGAACCATCAATCCCAGCTCGACACCGGCCTGCTTTCGGGTTGGACCATTTTCGTAAATAAGCGGCATCCTCGCCTGAAGGAACTGAATCGATCGCTTCAATTCTTGGTAGTAGGCCGCCGCGTCCATGCGCAACCAGTGCAGCGGACGTCCCCGATAGCCAAGCTCCAAAGACTGCACCTCTTCCGGCCGAAGGGAAAGGTTGCTCAACATGACGTAATTCAAGGGAACGGGGGCCGTGTAATTGCTAACTCCGGTGGCCAAGTCACTGACCTCCCAGATCGAGGGTGTCCGGTAGGCTGTTGCCCAGGTCATGCGCAGCGAATGGGTATCCCTCAGCCGTGCTATCAGCGAGGCGCGGGGACTGTAGTTGCCGTATCGAACAGTGCCCTTGCCGTTGACGTCGAGTTGCACTTGTTCAGCACGCAGGCCCAGATTCAGGAGCAGGCGCGGATTCTTAAGAAGAAGGGTCTCATTCTGAATGACGCCCGCGTAATAGAGTTCGGAGGCGGTCCCACCAAAGAGCCGGAGCGTCCTTTGATAGGAAGATTCCGCCGCCAACGATATCACCTCTCTACCGCCCAGCAGCCAAGCGTCCGTCTGGGCCACCACATGACCGCGGTAGTTTTCTGGATCTTCGCTGACCAGATTCGTCTGCTGAGGCGAAGCGCCCGACAGGCCGAATGCCGAGGGTTGGACGTAGAGTTTGGTGGATTCCTCCGCCCGGCGCCCGTCCGCGTTGACTGAGAGAGACACGTTGGGAAAGATTTGGCCTTTGTGATAGGCCATGGTCAGGGCTTGCTCGCGGCTGTAGTCGAAAAGGCGCTGGGTGGTCAGGCTATCGCTTGCCCCACGCAACCCCTCGGATTCAACATGCCTAAAATCCAAGAATAGACTCGTGTTTGTGTCTGGCCGCCAATCGAGCGACATGCCCACGTGATAGCCAAAATCGCCGTGCAACTGGACGACGGACGCGTCGCCGCTGACCCAATCTGGGGTGTGATTCCAGCCGGCGGACAGGCCCAACCCAAGCTTGCCCGACTTGCTCGTCAATCCGTAGCTGGCATAGCCGTTGCCAATATTTTCTACTTTTGCGCCTCGCAAGTCGTTGGGCTGGTCGGGAAGCCAGGTTTCGCCGGCGGCGAAGAGCCCTTCGATACCAGCATGGTCCAGGGGGCGCTTGGTCGTGATGTTGATGACCCCATTGATTCCATCGGCACCATAGAGTGTGGTTCCTGGGCCACGCAGGACCTCGATGCGCTCGATCTCACCGATATGAACCGGGAAGTTTTGCCAGGACGGTGACCCGTGGTCCACCTCGCTGAGACGCCGGCCGTTGACCAAGACAAGAACGCGGTTGTTGGCCAGGCCATTCACGCCGCGAAGCCCCACGTCGAATCGGCCGGCGCTGACCTGCATCACGTAAGCGCCCGGGATACGCCGCAGTATTTCCGCAATCGACGTGAGTCCCGAATGGATCAACTCGTCACCCGTGAACACGTCCATGGCCCCGGGCGCCTCGTACAACGACTGTTTTCGCCGGGTCGCGGATTCAACCACGGGTGTTCGAAGAAGATCTCCCAGGTCCAGATCCGCGATTTCCAAGGAAGTGAGGGGCGACAATTCTTCTTCTTCAGGGATCTGCGCAAGCACGGCATCTGAATCCAGGACGAGAATGCCCAAAGCCATGGCGGCCATGATGCTGGATTTTGTGAGTCTCAAGGTGTTTGGCATAGCTGCATCGGAGTCCTGGAAGTCGCCAAGCCTCAACTATCGGCGGCACCGGCAAAAAATTGAGACCGCTCGTATGGGTCCGCGTCTCAAGCAAATTGCGTCAAGGACCGATAGCTGGAGCGGAAGAGTGCCATGAGCATCGCGCCGCAAAAAGCCGCCCGATCGTGCATCATTACCGTCGGTGGCGGCAAAGGCGGGGTGGGCAAGAGCATCGTTGCGCTCAACCTCGCAGCCGTGCTGGCGCAAGAGGGGCAACACGTGGTGATCGCCGACATGGATCTCGGCGCCGCCAATCAACATCTCCTGCTCGGCCTATCCAACCCGACCGTGGGGCTTCAGGACCTGCTCGACAAGTCGGTGAAAGAGGCCAAGAACTGCCTGACCGAGACCCCGGTACCCAACCTACGGCTGCTGGCGGGAACAAGTGGCGTGCTGGGTGCCGCCAACATCACCCACGCGCAAAAGGTACTCCTCCTGCGCAAGCTGCGCGCCCTGGAGGCGGACATCGTGATCGTCGATGTGGGGGCCGGCGTGGGATACAACGCGCTCGATTTCTTCGATCTTGGCGTGCGCAAGCTGCTCGTGACCACCCCCCAGGTCACCGCCCTTCACGATGCCTACGCGTTTCTCAAGAGCGCCGTGCTGCGCCTGCTCCGCCACAGTGTGGACGAGGCCATTGATGCGGCCCTGCTTGAACCGGCCACGCTGAGTACAAGTGGCGAGAAGGTGGTGCAGATTTTGGCCCGCCTGCGCGAAACCCGCCCAGAATTGGCCGACAAAGTGTTCGCCGAGATTGGCCGCTTTGGCGCGTGCATGGTCGGCAACCAGGTGTTCAACGACGCCCATGCCGGCGTCTTCGGCGCCGTCGCGCATACCATGCGCGATTACCTAGGCGTGACAGTTCCCGTGCTCGGTTGGCTGCGTTCCTCGGCTGCCATTCACGACTCCGTCAACAGCCGCCGGCCCTTGGCGATTGAACCCCATACCAAAGACGGGATCGCCTTCCGCAACCTGGCCCGCGCCGTGCTGGCGAACCTGCCGCCTGACGATCATGACCTGGGCAGCGTCGAGCAAGCAGCGGTCGATAATCCTTCCGCCGCCTGATTTGGATTACCAACAGCTCTCCCTGCACGAACTCGACCACCTGGTCATCCTCGAACGCCCTTTGCGCAAGCGGCGTCATTCCGGCTTTGCCAGCACGCCCCGTGCAGTCCGACTACGACAACAATTGGGGAATCGACATTTGCGCCAATGCCACAAACCCGCCCACGGGATCCCTGGGGGTTGGCTTCAAGACCATCACAATGTACCTGACTGGAACGCCAGGCGCAGCAGAGCTGCGGGTGGTTGTACACCGGCGGGGAGATGCGGATGATGTCTGGTATTGCGCAACTTTCTCTTCCGGAAATGCGGTCGCGCCAGCGGCTCTGAACACCAAGTGCTGGGATCTCAGCGGCACGGCGCTCACCGAGGCCGACGTGCGCACTATCGACCGGGTTGGTATTCAGGTACCTTCGTCGAGCACCGCCATCACCCTGAACAACTTGTGCATCACCAGAATCCTGTTTGGCACCTAAGGGCAATACTGACCATGGCCACTCGCCGCAATCCCGCCTGGGCCGAGCTTGTGCAGCTCACGCCCATCATCAGCCTAGCCTTCCCCTTCATCCTCGCGGGCAAAGTCGATCTCAGCCGCGCTGGCTTGGGATTCTTCATCGGCGCGCTGCTCACGATTCCAATATCGGCGCTGGTTGTCCTGCGCAAGCACCTGCTCAACCCGATCCTGGTTGGGGCGGGACTTTGGCTGTGGCTCGGTGCGATTGCCTTCACCGTTCCCGTCGCCCCTATCATCGCTTGGCTGGTTCAAACGCAAGCCTTCGGGCTATTTGCTGCGGCGCTCGTGGCCGGATCGGCCGCGACGCTCATCTCGCCCCAGGGCTACGTCGCCTGCCCAAGCAGGGATCCCCGCTGGATCAAAAAAGCGTCGCTTGGCTTGCTCGGACTCACGATGGCAATTTTGTGCTGGGCGTGGATGTTCCGCCATGACGTTCGCCTGGGCGGAGGCTTGCCATTCATCGTTCTCAACGTGGGTAGAAGAATGCTTATCCGACGAGCGCCGCTGCCCGCGCCAACGGCGGCACCCTGAATAACCTAGGCCCAATTTACCCAGCCCAGGGCGCTTCTAGCTAGCGCCCTAAACTGGATTCGGGTTAAATGCCCGCATGAATTCCGGCACCAAGATCTCGACGTAAGGGCTGGCTGCCAGACCATGAAGTCCATCACAACTTGCGCGGCATTTTTCAGTTCGCTCCTCCTTTCAGCCGTGGCGCTTGCCGATGGCGGCTACTACGCCGGAACCTTGGGGGCGAAGGCAGCAGGGCGTGGTGGGGCGTTCACCGCCAAGGCCGACGACGTGACGGCCATCAGCTTCAACCCCGCCGGGCTTGCCAAGATGGACGCCTCCTTGTTTCAGATTGGCAACGAAGCCTCGTACAACACCTATTCGTTCACGCGGGCCCCGACGCTTGACTACCGACGAACGGATCCGCAGACCGGCGCGCCCACGGTGGTGTTCGACAAAGTCAGCAACGGCACGCCATGGCAGATGCTCCTGCCCATGCTAGGCGTGACCTCAAGACTCGGTCTCGAAAACTGGGGCTTCGGCCTGGCGGCCTTCGCACCGCCGGGAATCGGCAAAATGGCGTTTCCGCCGGGCGGCGGACAGAACTATAGCCAGGGCGGCCAGCGTTATATGATGCTGTCTCGCGAAGCCATCATCCTCACCTACGCCGCCAGCGCCGCCTGGAAATACCAGGATGTCTTTGGCCTCGGCGCCACTGCCGAATGGATTCACGTGCCACGCCTCAACTACTCGCTGGTCGTGGATGGCACGGGGTTCCCCAAGGCCGCCAATCCGGTATCAGCCCCACTCGACATCCTAGCCACGACCAAGGGTTCGTCGGCCTTCACCTTCAACGCGATTCTGGGCGCCTGGTACAGGCCGGCGCCCTTCCTAGAATTCGCCCTTTCAGGCCAGGTCGTGCCCGCGAATATCGTGACCCACAGTACATTGACGGTCACGCCGCTCGACCCCAGTGTTGTCGGGTCCATCACGCTGACAAGACGAGGCATGGCAGCCAATGACGTGAAGCTAACCCTTCCCTTGCCAATGATCTTCCGATCGGGGGTGCGTTACCGGCACCTCGATGGCACGCGCGAGGTCTTTGACGTTGAGCTGGACGTGGATTACGCGACTTGGTCGCGCGTGAGAAACTTCACCATCGACACCAACGGGTTGCAAGCAAACGCCTCTGGACTGGATGCCACCCCACTCGACCGCATCGTCATCGACAAGCACTGGCGCGACACGGTTGCCTTCAAGTTGGGCGGCGACTACGCGGTGGTTCCGGACCAGCTCACCCTGCGTGCGGGCGCCTACTTCGAGACCGCTGTCGCGGATCCCGCCTACGCCAACGTGGACTTTCCAGGCGGGCCGCAACTAGGTGGCGCCCTGGGCGCTTCCCTGTTCTTCAAGCAATTCGAGGTGGTGCTGGCCTACCAGGTGCGCGTCCAGCCCAGCGTTTCCGTTTCCGAAAACGACGCCCGCGTGTACCAGCAAGTCCCCAGCAGCGCCTGCGTGGCGCCGTACACGAGCACGGAATACTGCAATGCCAACTTCCTTAACCAGCCATCCCCAGCAGTCAACGCCGGCACCTACAGCGCCAGCTCTCACCTCCTGGCAATCAATGTTATCTACCGACACTAGATGCAATCGCAGTTCGGCTCGCGGTGTCTTGCCGGCATCGACAGGCATCTCAGTGCAATCGACGCGCATGACAAGCAAGGGTCCATCGCTTCGGAGGAACAATGGTAAGTACAAAGGGTAAATTGTTCGCCGCCGCGGGGACGTTGTTCCTGGTAGGGTCTCTGGCAAGCGCAAGCATGGCTGACGAACCGTTCCCCTCCTTGGATTCCCCGGAACTTGCCCGGGGCCCGTTTGCGTCCATGCACATGCTGCTGCAGAAGACCATTCTCAGCATCAATGTGGCCACCATCGAGGTGCGCGTGGACAAGCCAACGCAGACGCGCTTGGCGGGCATCGCGAGTGGACAGCAGTATTCGGAAGCACTGGCGCAGCAATTGGCCAACGTGGCGATTGGGGCCGAGCGCGCCGTGGTTCAGATGCACTTCAAGCGCGACATTGGACTGAATCGGTGGATTGGCGTTGTTCGCGAGAACCTCGAACAGGCTCGCAAGGCGGGCTTGATCAGCGCAGACCTCGAACGTCAGGTGGGCCAGGGTTTGGCCCAGTGGTTCGCAGCGTTGAAGGATCGCGGCTACGAGAAGAATGACCGTTTGGTCTACGCTGTCGCGCCAGATTCACTTCGCACCGTGGTCGTGTCAGCCGGGGGACAAGTTCTGGTCGATCGCACCGACCGCGAACCGGGGGCAAGAAGGGTTGTCATGGCCAGCTACTTCGCGTACGGCAGTGAATTCCGCGAACCGCTGCTGCGCTCCTTGTTTCAGGCGGGGAAATGAATCAACGACCCACGTTGCAATAAGGGTTTGAACGCATGTCGTGTCACGGAGACCACTTGTGAGCTTGCCGAAGTTGTACCTTTCGAAGCCAGGTGTCAGCTTTCCGGGTAGGCGCGTTGACAATGCTGAAACCATCCGCCGCGTGCGCGCCCAGTTCAAGGGCACGGATGCGGAATTCGCCAGCGTCGAGTCAGCCATCGAGCACATCTTCTCGCTGTGCAAGACGCATGAGCGCTACCTCGAAGCCGGCGAAGGCGGCGGCGTGGCCGACTATGCCGTGCTGGCCGCGAAGCAGTGTCTGGAAGTGAACAAAACCTCGCTGGACGAGGTGGATCTGGTCATCTGTGGCGGCATCGCGCGCGAGTATTTCGAGCCGGCCACCGCCATGGAGGTGGCGGCCAAGCTGGGACTCAAGAAGACCCACGCCTTCGATGTCACCTCGGCCTGCGTCGGCCACCTGGAAGCGATTCAAACCGCCGCGGCCTATCTCGGCCTGCATGACCACTATCGAACCGCGCTGGTCTGCACCTCCGAACTGTCACGGCATTTTCTGAGTTACGACATCCAAACCGTGCGCGATCTGCGCATGAAGTCCGCGAACCTGACCGTGGGGAACGCGGCCGCTTGCGTGCTGCTGCGTAGGGCGCCCTTTCCGGAAGGCGGCATCCGGCTCATCTCGCTGGACACCATCACCGTGCCCGACCACTGGAACCTGTGCCAGGTTCCCGTCGATGGCACGCTCTTCTCG